>Ga0335070_10002514_pt1 | contig 21285 bp, 14 predicted proteins | sample Lox_Sample_13_FD_206722 | JGI IMG/M metagenome (GOLD analysis project Ga0335070, IMG submission 206722) | Soil microbial communities from Loxahatchee National Wildlife Refuge, Florida, United States - Lox_Sample_1.3 | ecosystem: Environmental > Terrestrial > Soil > Wetlands | place: USA...
GGCACGCTGGTATTGGCGACGGCATGAACGAGCTTGGCGCCGTCCCTGGCGATCCCGCCGGCTTCATACTGCCGGCCGACCATAAAACCAGTGATGTTCTGAAGGAAGAGGAGAGGGATGTTGCGCTGCTCGCAAAGCTCGATAAAATGGGTCCCCTTCAGGGCGCTTTCACTGAAGAGGACCCCATTATTGCCGAGGATGCCGACCGGGTAGCCGTAGATGCGGCTGAACCCGCAAACCAGAGTTGTTCCGTAGCGGCTTTTAAATTCACGGAACTGACTGCTATCGACCAGGCGAGCGATCAACTCGCGAACGTCGTAGGTCTCGTGGAAGGTGGTGGGGAGGATGCCGTAGATTTCCTCGGCAGGGTAGAGGGGCTCCTCGGGGGGGAGAAGGTCGAGTGTTTGCAGCCAGGTCGGAGTTTCGCGGCCGCCGGCCCTGGGCAGGCTTTCGATAATGCCGCGGCAGATCTCCAAAGCGTGCTCGTCGTCCTCAGCAAAATGATCGGCCACACCGGAGAGGCGGGTGTGAACGTCCGCGCCGCCCAGGTCTTCGGCGGAAACATCTTCTCCAGTGGCAGCCTTAACGAGGGGCGGACCGCCGAGAAAGATCGTCCCGGTACCCTTGACGATGATGGTCTCATCGCTCATCGCCGGTACGTAGGCTCCCCCGGCGGTACAGGATCCCATCACCACCGCAATCTGAGCGATGCCTTTAGCGCTCATACGGGCCTGGTTGTAAAAAATACGCCCAAAATCGTCAGCATCGGGGAAGACTTCATCCTGCATGGGAAGAAAGATCCCACCCGAATCGACCAGGTACAGGCAGGGCAGATAATTTTGTTCGGCGATCTCCTGGGCGCGGAGGTGTTTGCGCATGGTTAGCGGAAAATAGGATCCACCCTTGACGGTGGCGTCGTTGGCAACGATCATTACCTCGCGGTCCGCGACGCGGCCAATGCCGGTCACCAAACCTGCGCCGGGAGCCTGGTCTTCATAGATACCCCATGCAGCCAGCGGGGAAAGCTCGAGGAAAGGCGAGCCCGGGTCGAGGAGGTGGTCGATACGGTCGCGGACAAAAAGCTTACCCTGTTCCTCGTGGCGCCGGCGGTATTTGGCCCCGCCGCCCTGGCGGATTCTGGCGAGGCGTTCGCGGAGCTCCCCGGCCAGGGCGCAGTGATAAGCCTGATTCTTCTTAAACTCAGGGTCACTGGTTGAGATGGCGGATTGAAGCGTTTCCACTATTTTTCCTCACGGTTTTTGAAGAACTCATTCTCGAAGCGCTGCTAACCGCTGCGGTAGACAACGCCGAAACCGCCGCGCGGGTAGAACCAATCCAGGGCATCGGAAGGGCAGGCGACCTTACAGGTGCCGCATTCGAGGCAGCCTGCCCAATCAGCAACGATATGGCCATTCTGCTCGCTGTATACATTGGCCGGGCAAACGAACAGGCAGGCCAGATCCTTGCATTTGACCCGGCAAATATCCTCGTGTACTTCGATATGAGGATGGCCCTCATCTAATTCGTATTTATTCACCCCTAACCGTTCGGAAACGGACATTTTATTCATAAAGAACGAACTCCTGAAAACAAATCTCTGACCAGGTCAAACAGCGACACACCGTTCTCGCGGGCGCTGCGAGAAAACATGGAGACCAGGTGTTCCCTGGGGACGGCATGGTGGGTGTAAATCTGGCGCATCAGATCGGTGAGCATCGCGGGGTAAGCGTGATAGAGGCGGTCGTTGCTAAAAAACTCGGGGGTACGCGCGTAGGTGCGCATGTCCGCCAGGACGAAGGATTTTTCCAGCTTCTGAGCATAGTCGCCCAATCCGCCGGTGCTGAAATCATTCCTGGCGCGCGCCTCGAGGATCGCCTCCGCTGCGGCGGCGGCAGAGCCGATAGCCAAGTCCATGCCGCGGATGACAAAACCGTTATTGACTCCCAGGCCGGCAGCATCGCCGACGACCAGGATGCCATCCGCGACCAACCGGGGCATCATCGCAAGGCCACCTTCGGGGACGAGGTGGGCGCCATATTCGACCAGCTTGCCGCCTTTGACCAGGCCCGCGATCATCGGTTGAGATAGGAAATCCTCGATCACATCGCCGGGCTTGAGCTTATTCTGAACCAGATCGTCCAGGCGCATCACCAGGCCGGCGGAGATCGTGTCCAGGTTGGTGTACAAGAATCCACCGCCGGCGACGCCCTGGGTAGCATAGCCGACGATGGCATAGGCAGCGCCTTCGCGTCCATCGAGACGGAAACGCTCTTCGATCGTTTCGCGGGGCAGGGCGATCAGTTCTTTGACCCCTACACCGACCTGGTGGGTGGGTATGCGCCCACGCAATCCGGCCTCCTGGGCGAGAAACGAATTGGCTCCATCAGCGGCTATGACAACGTCGGCGAGCATCTCTTCTTCACCGGCGGCGATACCGATTACCTCTCCCTGGTGGCCGCGGAGCACCCGGTCGACTCGGATCCTGGGGACGAGGATCGCTCCGGCGGCTTCGGCCTGTTCGGCCAGCCAGCGGTCAAATTTTCCGCGCAGGACGGTGAAGGCGTTATATGGTGCCTTGCTGAAGGCCTCATCTTTGTAATCAATGTTGAAATGGGCGCTGCCGGTCATAAAGATGACTACCTGGTTGGTGATGCAGCGCTCGACCGGGGCTTCTTCCCAGAAATTGGGGAGGATTTGATGCAAGCTGTGGGTGTAAAGGACGCCCCCGCTGAGGTTTTTGCTCCCGGGGTATGGCCCGCGCTCTATCAGCACCACCTGCAGCCCTTGCCGGGCAAGCAGATAAGCGGCGGTGCTCCCGGCCACCCCCGCGCCAACGACGATCACGTCGAACTTATCTACGGAAGTGTGGTCGGTCATGGTTTGCGATTTTTCAGCGCCTCTGATAAAAGAGGTACCAGGGTATACAGGTCGCCAACCAGGCTGTAATCGGTCTGGGAGAAGATCGGCGCGTTGGCGTCCTTGTTGATTGCCACCACCATGCGTGACATGCTCATCCCGACCGTATGCTGGACCTGGCCGGAGACACCGACCCCCACGTACAGATCTGGCCTGACCTGAGCGCCGGAGACACCGATGTACCGCTCGCGTGGCAGCCAATTCAGGCCTTCGGCGATGGGCCGGGTGCAAGCGATCTCGGCGTTCAAAGCGCGGGCAAGATCCTCAACCAGGCTCAGATCCTCTTTCTTGCCCACTCCTCGCCCAACGCAAACGATCTTTCTGGCGGCGACGAGGTTGACCGGCGCCGCCATACGGACCTTACGATCGCGGAGGGTCACCTGCCATTCTGGCTCGACCAGCTCAATTTTTTGGATATCGCCGCCGGCAGGATGGCCAAGGCCAGGGGAAACAAAGACTCCCAGCCCGGCTGTAGCCAGGATGGTCTCTCCGCGCGGCTTTTCCAGGCGCACTGCCCCCCCGCCGAAGATCATGTGGCGGGCGAGAAGCTCGCCGTCCTGGTAGGTGAGCTGATTGACGTCGGTAATGACGGTCGTGCCCAGGCGGGCCGCCAGGCGGCCAGCGACCGCGCGCCCGCGGCGCGTGGTTCCGATCAGAACCAGTCGCGGTTTTTGGTCCTCGATCTGGCGGGCCAGGGTCGGGACGATATTCTCAACCGGAACCTCCGAACCCAACGGGTTCTCCAGCCAGAGAACGCGGTCGGCGCCATACTGGATGGCTTCTTCGGCTTTCTCACGCGAGCCGTAGATCACCGCGGTGAGCCTGCCGCCCACCGCGGGGAGAAGGCTTCGCCCGCCTCCAATCAGCTCGGCGGTGAAGGAGGGTTTTTCTGAAAATACCCAGATCTCGCTGAATTCTGCCACGTCTGCCTCCTAGAGGATCCCTTCTTTTTGGAGCGCATCTACCAGGGACTGCACTGCTTCCGCGGGCTTGCCCTCCAACACGACTTTTTTCCGCTCTACGTGAGGCGGGGCTTGAACAGCGACGATTTCACTATGCGCTTTGACCGTTCCACCCTGTACATCGATATCGGTCAGGGTCCACTCTGTGACCGGTTTTTTGCTGGCCTTAAGGATCTCTTTCAAACTGGGCAGACGGGGCAGGGCGATATCTGTGGTGACAGAGAGCGCCGCAGGCATGGAGGTCTCGAGGACTTCGATCTCATCTTCCAGGCTGCGCTCGACGACCAGCCTGCCATCTTCCAGGTCGATTTTGCTGATGGCGTTGAGGGTAGGGATGCAAAGCAACTCGCCAACCTGGAGACCGACCTGTTGAAAATAGAGATCGGCGGATCCCTCGCCAAACAGGATCAGGTCGAAGGAGCCCATCTTGCGGACCGCCTGGGTAAGCACCCGGGCAGTGACGGCCGTATCCGCGCCAGCCAGGGCATCGTCGACAACCAAGTAGAGCTCGTCCGGGCCGCGCGACAGCATATCTTTCTTGAGCTTGGAATTAGAGATCTGCCGCGGGCCAACACTGAGGGCCATGACTTTTCCGCCAGCCGCCTCGGCCAGGCGCATGCCAGCCTCAACGGCCTGCAGGTCGAAGGGGCTCAAAATCCATTCGGCTCTTTCGACCGAAATGGAGCCATCGGCGCGGACCACGATATCGCTGGCGTCCGGGGTGGGTTTATAACAGACGATGATGTTCATTTGCGGGCCTTTTTGAGGAGCTGTGGGCCAGCGATGTTATACATAATCTCATCGGTCCCACCGCCGATGCGCATCAGGCGCACGTCGCGCCAGAGGCGCTGGATGCGCTGGTCCATCATATACCCCAGACCGCCGAAAATTTGCATGGCATCGTCGCAGACCTCGAAAGCGGCCTGAGCGACATACAGCTTGCAAAGTGCGTTCTCGACCCGGACGGACATCTGGTTGTCCATCATCCAGGCGACCTTGTAGGTGAGGTTTTTCATGTTCTCGATCTTGAGAGCCATATCGGTGATCTTGTGCTGAATGGCCTGGTAGCTTCCGATCGGCTGGCCAAACTGGACGCGCTGGTTCGCATAGAAGGAAGCGTCTTCGTAGGCTGCCTCGGCTGCTCCCAGGGAAGCGGCTGCCAGGGCGAGGCGCTCGATCTCAAAATTAGCCATGAGCTGCTGCCATCCACAGTTTTCTGCGCCGATCAGGTTCTTTCGGGGAACGCAGGCATGATCGATGAATACCTCGTACGTTGGGACGGTCCACCAGCCAACCTTATCTAGGAGATGGAAGCTCAGGCCAGGGGTATTGGTAGGGAGGAGCCACATCGAGATGGATTCGTATGGGTTTTCCCCATTCTGGTCACGAGTCATGAGCATGATGTATCTGGCTATGCCGGAAAGTGTGCAATACATTTTCTGCCCGTTGAAAATGACGTTATCGCCTTCATACGTTGCGGAAGTCTTCAGGGCTGCCGAATCGGAGCCCGCCTGGGGCTCAGTGATTCCAAGTGCGATGGGGGGGTCGCCGCGGACAAATCCTCCCAGAACCTCGGCTCTCATTTCCGCCGAACCGAATTGGAGGATATCCCGAATGGTGATCATGCCCAGGGAATAAATGATCCCCAGCGGGAAGGCATATTTTCCCAGGATCTCACAGACCAGGGTTTGGGTGAGGATATCCGCCGGAGTACCGCCATACTGTTCAGGGATTCCTAAAGCGAGGATGCCGTTGTCCGCCAGGGCTTTCCAGGGTCTGGCGGGAAACTCGTGTTTTTCATCCAACTCAGCGATAGCGTTCTCAGGGGCTTCCCGCTCAAGGAGCTCAGTCAGGCTTTGCACCAGGAGCTCCTGCTCATCGGTGAATCGAAAATCCATATGACCAATCCTTTCCAAAATTTCCCCACTCAAAATTTCGCGCCAATCTTTACTCGCAGGGCGGTGATGCGCAGCGGATAGGATAGCCCCACATTAGATATTTTATATCAACTTTGATCGATACGATAAATTAACCCCTGTTCTTCCGTGCTTTTGCCAAGATCCAACCGACTCCAACGGATCTGGCAAGCTGGTTGCAACGGAAGATCAACGGATTTGTTTTTGGTTTTTTGAAGGATCTTTATCCAGTTTTTATCCTGGCTTCATACGAGCTTTATCGCGTCTCTTAGAAAAACTCGATACAATTATATTGTCCCAATGGTTTTACCGAATGAACAGGTGATCCATTATTGCAAGTGGTCAAGAGGGGATGCATGACATCACAGAACTCGGTCCAGAAACGCCAACCCGGACAAAGGGGTAATTTCTCAAAATACTGGCTACCTCAAAATATCGTTCGCATTGCGCTGATCCTGGGGATTACCCTGCTGGGGATCCAGATAGTTTTGCTGTTCCTGGTTTCCTCTGACCGGCAAAAGGCATTTATTAATAACCTTTTCTTTTCGCTGACTGCCTTTCTCTCAATTGTGATCCTTGGCTACGGCGCTTATTGTTCCAGGCGTATATCGGTTCGTTTGAGCTGGGTATGGGGCATCGTGGCGGCAGGGGCGTTATCGACCGCAACTGGCGCGATCATTCACTTCATTCAGGCATCCATTCTGGGACAGACCGACTGGTCGTCAATTTCCGACTTCTTTTACCTGATCGCAAACCCATTCTTCCTGGTCGCAGCGTTAATTTTTTTTATCCGGCGGATCACCTTTGGGGAAATTGTCCATTTAGGGTTAGATGTGGGGATTATCATGACCTCATCCGTTTTCATCATCTGGAAACTGGTGATCGATCCAATCCTATCCGCCGGCGGATCAAACCCGACTGCGATTTTCGTGGCACTGGCCTACCCCCTGGGGGACTTATTGCTGATCTGTGCGGTGGTGATGATTATTATGAGACCGGATCCACTCCAGCCGCCGCAGCCGGTCTGGATCATGCTAGGCGCAATTGTTTTTACGATTAGCGGCGATTTACTGGCGGCTGGTCCACAAAGTGCGGCGGTCGATTCCGACTCGAACTGGCTGAATATTTTTTTCAGCACCTGCGCGTTGGTGATGATGATCGCAGGTGCTCTGCAGGCATCCCACGCCTCTGGACAAAGGCATCTGGCTCAACCATTCGAGTCCTCGCGCGCGTCAAACGCCATCCGGCTTATCCTGCCTTATCCCTGGCTGGGTGGCGCATACGCAGTTCTGGCCACATTGCCGGCCTCACAACTGGCCAGGGATCATGATCTGGTATTTTGGTGGATGGCGTTCATTATCAGTCTGGTGCTGGTACGGCAATTTCTGGCGTTGCTGGAGAACCAGAGGCTGACTTTGGACCTGGCCATACTGAACCAGGATTTAGAAAAGCGGGTCATCGAGCGAACGACCGAGCTCAACCAGGCCAACGAGGAGTTGCGCGAGGAGATGGTTGAGAGAGAACGGGTCGAATCGGTCCTCCGTGAGCGAGAGGAGAGGCTGGCTTTTAACGCGTTACACGATGCCCTGACCGGTCTACCGAACCGAATCCTTTTGATGGAGAGAATTGATCAGGCCATCCGCCGGTTGCGCCGCCAGGAGGAGGCGAATTTTGTTTTACTTTTTCTGGATTTTGACGGATTTAAGGTGGTCAACGATAGCCTGGGACATCTTTCCGGCGACCAGGTTCTGGTTCAGATTTCCCGGCGAATGCGGGCAATCGTACGTGAAGTCGATATGGTCGCCCGCATGGGGGGCGATGAATTTGTGATTCTGATGGAGGATATTTCCAGCCTGGAATCGGCGAAACAGGTCACGGAGCGGTTGATTGAAAAAATCGCCGAGCCTTATGAGATCAACGGCCAACAGGTTTTTCTGACAGCCAGCGTTGGATTAGTTCCAGGGGATGGGAAATATCAGCAGCCAACCGATCTCCTGCGGGATGCGGATCTGGCGATGTACGAGGCCAAAGCCAGGGGAAAGGCCTGTTACGTGGTTTTTTCTCCAGAGTTACGTGTGCAGGCGCTGGATCGGCTTCTTCTGGAAAGCAACCTGCGATCCGCATTGGAGCGAAACGAGTTTATCCTGCACTACCAACCCATCCTGGATCTGAATACCAACCAGCTTACCGGTTTCGAAGCCCTGATACGCTGGCAGCACCCGGAAAAAGGTCTGATTCCTCCGGCGAATTTCATCCCCGTGGCGGAGGCATCCGGAATTATTCTACCGATCACACGATGGGTGATGCGCGAAGCCTGTACCCAAATGAATGCCTGGCATACAGAGCTCCCCAGAGGAAACAGTCTGATGATCAGCATCAATCTTTCGCCGAAGCTGTTCTCGCAGCCGGAACTGCCTCGTATGGTCGCGGAGGTTTTGGCTGAAACCGGCTTGGAGTCGAAGCATTTGATCCTTGAGATCACCGAAGGGGTAATCGTGGAGGATTCTGATGCAGTACGAGGGATTCTCGAAACCTGGCGCCAGCAGGGCATCCAGGTGCACATGGATGATTTTGGCACAGGATATTCATCGTTGAGCTATCTCCACCGGCTGCCGATCGATACCCTTAAAATTGACCGTACTTTTATTAAACAGATCCGCAAAAATGGCGATCGGGGGGAAATTGTGAGGACGATCATCACCCTGGCCCGCGAAATCAACGTGCCGGTCATCGCAGAGGGGATCGAAACCGCGGAACAACTGTCTTTCTTAAAGAAACTGGGCTGCCAATCGGGGCAGGGGTTTTTAATCTCGCAGCCAGTTGAGGCTGGTCAGGCGAAAGATCTCATCATTCGTCAGTGGGACGGCAATGCATTGGGTTAGAGGTTGGTTAGAAATTAACCAGGAAACGGTAAACCAAAGATACAATAGGTCATTATTTATATGCTTATTACGTAAGGGTGAAGAATGATTCGAGTATCTGAAGGTCAATTTGAGGATGAGGCCGGGAGAACACTGATGCTGCGCGGGGTCAACCTGGCGGGGAGCAGCAAGCTGCCCGCCGGTCCGTTCGGGCCTACCCATGTGCGGGAGGGCTTCTTCGACCACCGCGCCGTGTCTTTTGTCGGGCGGCCTTTCCCGCTCGAGGAGGCCGATGAGCATTTTCGGCGCCTGCGCGCCTGGGGGTTTACATTTTTGAGATTGCTGGTCACCTGGGAGGCGGTCGAGCATGCCGGACCAGGGATCTATGATGAGGAATACCTGCGCTACCTGCACGATATCGTGGTGAAGGCGGGGGAATACGGTATCTCGCTGTTTGTCGATCCCCACCAGGACGTGTGGAGCCGGTTTTCGGGGGGCGACGGCGCGCCAGGATGGACGCTGGAGGCTGCCGGTTTCGATGTGACCCATTTTGTCGAGACCGGGGCGGCGATCGTTCACGCGACCCACGGCGACCCATTCCCCAAGATGATCTGGTATACCAATGCAGCCAAACTGGCGGCTGCGACCATGTTTACCCTGTTCTTTGGCGGGAATGACTTTGCACCTCAGACCAGGATCGAAGGCGAACCAGCGCAGGAATATCTCCAACGGCATTATTTCGGCGCCATGCAGCAGGTCGCGGCTGCCCTATGCGACCTGCCCAGTGTGGTGGGATACGACACGATGAATGAACCGCTGAGGGGCTATCTCGGTTACAAGGATCTCAGCGAATTGAATGGCCTGGTCAGCCTGGGGGAAAGTCCAACCCCATTCCAGAGCATGGTCCTCGGGGAGGGAGTCCCGCAGGAGGTGTGGTCCTGGAGAACGGGCTGGGTGCGGGTGGTGAAGGATGGAAAGCGCTGGGTCAACCAGCAGCGAGAGAGGGCCTGGCTGCCAGGCCGGCGCTGCATCTGGCGGGAAAATGGGGTCTGGGATTTCGATGCGGGTGGGAAGCCTCGCCTGCTACGCCCGGATTACTTTGCCAGGTGTGATGGAAAGCAGGTGAGCTTTTCTGAGGACTATTACAAACCCTTCGCGAACCGCTTTGCGGCGGCGATCCGCGAGGTTGATCCACGGGCTGTGATCTTTATCGAGACCGATCCCAGCAAAGAGCCGCCCGCCTGGGGGCCGGGCGATGCCGGGAATATCGTTTATGCACCACACTGGTATGACGGCATGGTGTTAATCAAGAAGGAATTCTCTCCCTACATCGCGGTGGATTCGGTCAAACATGCGCCAGTTTTTGGTGCGGGCGCCATCCGGAGAATGTTTGCCGCCGAGCTGGGGAACTACAGGCGCTGGGGCCTAGAAAGATTGAACGGCGCTCCTACCCTGCTGGCCGAATTCGGCATTCCGTTTGATATGAATGCGAAAGATGCCTATCAGACCGGCAATTTCCGCCAGCAGATCAGGGCCCTGGACCGCAGCATGCAGGCAATAGAGGCCAACCTGCTTAGCTGTACGCTGTGGAATTACTCGCCAGATAACTCGCTGCGCTATGGCGACCAGTGGAACGATGAGGACCTTTCAATTTACTGCCCTGAACAGCGCAGCAACCCCGAGGACATCAACTCGGGCGGGCGAGCATTATTAGCGGCGGTGCGGCCTTATCCGCGGGCGCTGGCAGGTGTGCCACGGCGCATGGAGTTTCGCCTTGCTGAGCGGACGTTCGAGCTTGAATTCGGGCACGACCCGGCGGTAAGTGCGCCAAGTGAGATTTTCGTTCCCAATTTGCAATATCCGAATGGGTATGTGGTCGAAGTCAGCGATGGCGAATTTGAGATCGACCGCGCGGGGCAGATTTTGATCTACCGGCATACCGGCGAACAGGAAATCCACCGGATTAAAATCAAGCCAATGCGCTGATTAGTCGAATTTGACTACTCACCAGATCCAGACCCTTAAGGGTTCCGAAACCTTAAGGGTCTTCTTGTACGAAGGGCTTCATGTGTATAATGGCATAATCTATCGAAGTATAAAACATGATTAAAGGCATTGGGGAGGACAGCACTGATGAGCAGGAAAAGGGCTTCTTCAAGCGTAGCTCTGGGCGCGGTATCCGGGGGGTTGGCGCTGGCCGCCTACATCCTGGCCCTGCGACCGAGGATACTCTCCTGGGGATTTTGACGTGCGGAGGTAGAGCGGAGCTGGCCCGGCGATGAGCTGATCCCAAATCCTGTTTTGAATACCACTCGTGCAATCTCGATCGGGGCGCCTCCCAGGCGAATATAGCCGTGGCCGGTCCAGGTAGGCCAGGGACGGGGCGGTTTCTACAGCTACGATTGGCTCGAGAACCTGTTCATGAAGACCATGCTTGAGCCCGCCCTTTTTGTGATGGAAATTGGCATGCTTCTGGGGATCAAACGGCGGGCTGAAAAGAGTGTTTGAATACGCCATGCTTGTCTATCTCTCGCTGGGGATGAGTCTTGGGTTTGCCGCTACGGTCCAGCCAGGACCTTTTCTAACATACGTCATTTCTCAGACTTTGAAATGCGGCTGGCGGCGAACCTTGCCCATGGCATTCGCGCCAATCATCAGCGACGGTCCGGTGGCTGCGCTGATTTTGATTTTTCTGGTCAACCTGCCCAAATGGATGGAGCCTGCGCTGCGGATTGCCGGTGGCCTGTTTCTGCTGTATCTCTCTTACGGCGCATATCGCTCCTGGCGGTCCTATGATCTCCTTAAGATCAGCCAGGCCCAGGCTACGCAACAATCCGTTTGGAAGGCGGTGACGGTGAATTTGCTCAATCCCGGCCCGTATCTAGGGTGGAGCCTGGTGCTTGGGCCGCTGCTGCTGAAAGGGTGGCGGGAAGACCCCAGAAACGGCCTGGCGCTGCTGGCCGGTTTCTATGGAACGATGGTCGCCAGCTTGGTAGTGATTATCCTGTTGTTCTCGGCAACGACAAACCTGGGACCGCGGGTGAACCGGACCCTGATTGGCCTGACCGCGATCGCACTGGCGATCTTTGGCGGGTACCAACTGTGGATGGGTTTCGGCAGGTGAGATCAACGAGTTTGATCGAGCAACCGGTGTACTTTTTTTTCGAGAGCAACCGCGCCGCAAGCTGAAAACAGAACAGCCGCGCGCTGCCAACTATCTCGGGCGGACTGGACATCCCCTTGGGCCTGGTGGAATAAACCCCGCTGTTGATACGAATGGCCCAACTCCAGGCGGTCCTCCTGATCGCGGAGCAGGTGAATCGACCGGTCAATTGCCTCGAAAACATTTTCCCAGCGTCCCAGCCTGGCGAACAATTCTGACTGGGCGCGCAGGCCCTGGCCTTCACAGTACCGCGAGCCAGCCTGGCGCGAGGCAGCCAGCATGGGTGGGATCATTTTTTCTGCCTCAGCGATGCGGTCTAATTCAATGAGGACATGGACCAGCAAGGGCCGGTAGTTCATGGGCATCCAGGCATTCTCGGTCGGGAGAATGTGATCTTCAGCCTGGAGGAGGTGATCGAGGGCCTGCTGATAATCATCGCGGTTGACGTGGAGATAGGCAATGCCGTGATGGGTCTGGGCATGGAGGGTTGGATGTTGAAGCTCGTTGGTGATTTTCAACGTTTCTTGAGCCAACTCGTTGGCCTCCTCCTCGCGGCCCATATTGGACAGATCCTGCATCTGGATAATGCCAGCCATGATCGCCAGGCGGGTGTCTTCTATCTCGAGGGCAAGAATCCTGGAACTGCGGCTGTCACGCTCAGAGGCTTCCATATCGCCATTGATCTGTTCGGCATATCCGCGGCTGTAAAGGCCCCAGGCGACGCGGTCTTTTGCGCCAGTTTTTTCCCCGATCTCCCGGTCCCGGTCGGCATACTGAATTGCATCCTTCCACTCTCCCACGGCGATCGCATTTTCAGCCAGAAACTCATAGCCAATGGCGACCGATTGGGGGGCCTGCTTGCGCTCGCCCATGGCGATGTTTTTCCGCGCCCATTCATTGCTGATCTGGTAATGGGTCAGGTGTTGATTGGCGCCGGCCATGTAGGCGTAGATGAAAAGCAAAATCTCCGGGTCATCGAGAGGCTCGGCAAGGGCAAGGGCTTTTTCCAGGTACTCGATCGCGCGGGTATGGATGGCGCGGTAATGGAAGTAGCGCCCTAACATGGCAGTTGCCAGGGCAACCTCATTGGCCTGGGTGTTGACATCCAGCTCCTGGAGCGCCTCCTCAATAAATTGAATACCACGTTCGTCTCCGATCGCGGCATATTCACGTCCTGCCCTGGCCTTGATCGCCGCACGGCGGTGAGGATCCTGGGTATAACCGAGGGCCAGCTCAAAATTCTCGACGGATTTGCTCAATGGTCCGGTGATGGAATATACTTCACCAATTGAATTGTGGATCTCCGAGAGAGTCTCGTTCTGGTCCAGAGCTTCGGCTGCTTCACGGGCGTGATCGAAGTAGTGAAGAGCATCGTCGAGGGCAAACAATTGGCGGGTCTGGTCCGCGGCGAGGAGGGAATAGCGCAGGCTGCGGGGAAGATCGCCGCTCTCGGTAAAATGGTGGGCGAGTTCCTGCGCGTAGCCTTCGAGATTGGCGGAATAGATTTTCTCCAAGCCTTCCCCAATGCGCTGGTGCAGACGCTTACGCCGGATGGGGTTCAACTCTTCGTAAAGAACCTCGCGGATTTTGTCGTGAGAGAAGAGGAAGCTATCTCTACCTTCGGCGTGGATCAACTGAGTTTCGCTGGCTTCATCGAGAGAATCGAGCAGGCGATCCTCGCTGAAGGAGCTGGCCGCCGCCAGCTCGAAGAATTTGAACTCTTTTCCCAACGCGGCGGCGATGTGGAGGACATCGATACAATCCTGGCTGAGGCGGTTCAAGCGCCGGCCGATGGCCTCTTTCACGCTCTGGGGGATCGCCAGCTCGGCGATCTCTTTCCGCTCCCACTCGTTATTTTCGCGGTAGATCTGGCCCTGCTCGATCAGAGCCTTGACGACCTCCTCCAGGAAAAATGGGTTGCCTTCGGTCTCGGCGTACATGGCGCGGGCGAGATCTTCCGAGACGGTCTCCTGGCCAAAGAGGGTGGCCAGATGGGTGGCGGTGTCTTCATAGGAAAGGCGGTCGAGGGGGATGCGGGTGGCGATGCGCTCGCGGTTCCACTCGACCAGGGAAGCAGCCAGCGGATGAGCCCGGTCAAGCTCGATCTCGCGGTAGGCGGCGATCACCAGGATGCGCTCATTGCGCAGGTCGCGCAGGACATAGTAGAGCAGGGAGAGAGTGCCCTGGTCGGCCCAATGGAGATCATCGATGAACAGCAACAGGCCGCGATCTTCCGCCAGATGGTCCAGGAAACGAGAAAAATGGTCGAACAGGCGCAGGCGCTCCTCGTTGGGGGGCAGTGGCGGGTTGGGCGGCTGAGGTCCAAGCTTGTTCTCGATCTCCGGGGCGAGCCTAGAGAGCTCGCTGGCCGTGTTTTCCAGGCTTCTACGCAGTTTCTCCGGGGATTGCAGATGGACCCATTCGCGCAACGCTTCCACAAATGGGAGGTAAGGGGTCGCAGCCTCATATTCGTAACAACCACCCCGCAGTACAACCGCCCCACTGAGCTGAGCGTGGACGATCATCTCGCGGCAGAGGCGGGTTTTCCCAATGCCGGGCTCGCCGGAGATCAAGGCCAGGTGACCGTTGCCCTGGAGGCTGCGCTCCCAAAGCTCGCGCAGGCGGTTGAGCTCCGACCGCCGCCCGACCATCCTCCCGCGGGCGAGCTGGTCCAGCAGCGCCCCGGTGGCAGCCGGAGAGTTTTCCCGGCCGGCTTCTGGCTCTACCCGGGCGCGGGCAGGAGATATTTGGGGGAGAGCGCCCTCGTCGAGGTTCAGGGATTTCAACTGGGCGGCCACTTCGGCCGCGGAGGAATAACGGTCTTCGGGATTCTTGGCAAGAAGCCTGAGGATAACCGGCTCCAGGGGGAGCGCCTCGGCTCGATGCGTGCTGGGCGGGACGGCCGGCGCGTAGAGGTGCTGCGAGATCACCATCAAGGGGTCGTCCCCCACAAAAGGAAGCTGCCCGGCAACCAGCTCGTAGAGGATGACCCCCAGCGAGTAGAGATCGGCGCGGGCGTCGGCTTCTTTGCCCAGAGCCTGTTCGGGGGCCAGATAAAAAACCGTACCCACCACCATTCCTTGCCCGCTGAGCCGGGAGGCCAGTGAGCGCGCGAGGCCAAAATCGAGCAGCTTCACCCTTCCCTGGGAGTTGACTACGATGTTTTCGGGCTTCAGGTCGCGGTGGACGATGCCATTGGCGTGGGCGTGATCGAGCGCCGCGCAGATCTGGACGGCGAGGTCGACGATTTCGGGCAGGCTGGCTGGCCGGTGGGTGAGCAAGGGAACGCCATCGATCAACTCCATGACTATGAAAGGCTGACCCTGGATCTCGCCGGCATCGAAGATGGAGACGATGTTGGGATGATTCAAGCGGGCTGCCGCTTTCGCCTCATGAAGGAGATGGCGCCGGCTTTCTTCAGTGATATCCCCAGAGATGACTTTCATGGCGACATCCCGGTCCAGGAGCATATCATGGGCCTGGTATATGATCCCCATACCGCCGCGGCCCAGCTCTGCCGCGATGCGATACCGGTTTTGATCTACGATCATCCTGTCCTCCAGAATTGGAGAAGGCTGGCTGTTTTTGCCAGAGTTACGCAAACAATATGGATATATTATATCTATTAAGGACGAGATCCGAGAAGCGATTAAGAATTTTCGATTTTCCCGGAAAAGAACATCGGGACAGGCCTTTTTTCGATTGAAAAACCGGCGGCGGTCAGATATTCGTTTTCGGGTTGAAAACGAATAGAAACGAAACCGATTCAGAAAGGAAAAGACCGGTTGGTAAAGAGCGATTCGTTTGGAAGGGTAAAAAGAACGTTCAAGGACCAGACCCTTCGGGTCTATTTTGCTAAAAGGACGCGGAGCGTCCAGAAGAGGTTCCAACGGGGATCGTTGGAACGAGGAAACTGGTCGGCCGATGTACACAAGATAGCACAAATCGGGGGAGAAGAATATCCGTCAAAAATGACGGATTGACAAAAGGAGAAAGGTTGATCTAAGCGGGAAGCGAGCGAAGGAAAAAAAGGCCCGAAGCAAGCCTGATCGCTTCGGGCCAGAACAGGTAATTCTCTACGAGGAAAGGCGGTCTTATTTCTTATACCCTGGATCGTTACCGCGGGTTTGATTGAACACGTAGAGGAGCCTGGCCTGAGCAGCCCTGAGCGTGGCGCGGAACGCGCGCTGGCTGCGCCCGATGGCCGCGGCCTGATCTGAAGCAGCGCTCAAGTTGTCAGGGCTCTGGTCGCTACCAGCTCCATGCTTGAAGTAATATGCAGCGACCCCATCATCAACCGTCTTCAATGTATCGAGGAATTTGTTCAGCTCTCCTACCAGCTTCGAACTGTCCAGACCACGAGCGGTACGATCTTTGATGTATTTGCGTACTTTTGCAGCCAGGTTATAGGCAGGCTGAAGCCAGGCCTGCTTTTGCACTTCGAACTGCTTCTCCGCGTTAAGGACGGCGACGGGGTCATTCTTATCGCCAGGCGAGACCGTGGGAACCGGGGGGAATGGATTGGTTGGATTGAGGCCATCATCGATACCGGCCTGCACCGGGGTGGGAGCTGCAGCCAATACCGCGCTTGCCAGGAGCGCGATCAGCGCCGATAGCACCAGCAACTTTTTGAAGTGAACGCTCTTTTGTTTCATGTTTTTTCCCTTTTGAACAAATCTACTTCACTTCTTTCCTATTATACTTAATCCTTCACGTTCTTTAATTAGAAGAGGATATCCATAAGAGGGATCCTCATTCGAGGTTCGACTAAGCCTCTTCTGTGCCAGGGCTTCCATCCAACCGTACTTATATTATAAGATATACTTATACAGGCTGGATCAGAGACCTGCTCCCAAAACAGTAAACCGGAGGTTTTCGTCATGAGCAAAGCACCTTTCCTGGAAAGGGTTCGCCACGGTGAGCGGCTGGTAGCCGATGGAGCGATGGGGACTAACCTGCAAGCAATGGGTCTTCCGCGGGGAACACCAGCAGAAATATTCCTGATCGACCATCCCGAAGCCATCGCTTCGATCCACCGTCGTTTCATCGAGGGAGGATCAGACGTCATCCTCACGTGCAGCTTTGGGGGAAGCCCGATTCGCCTGGAACACACCGGTTTGAAAGGCCGCGCTTACGAGATCAACCATCGGGCAGTTGAAATCGCCCGGGAAGCGGTGGGCGACCAGGCCTATATCGGTGGATCCATGGGTCCGACCGGGCAACTACTGGAACCCATGGGGCCGCTGTCCCAGGAGGAGGCCGAAGCTACTTATGCGGAACAGGCTCGCTACCTGAGCGACGCCGGCGCCGATCTGCTGGTGGTGGAAACCCAGTTCGACCTGGGGGAAGCCGGCGCGGCTGTACGCGGGGCCCGTTCGGTGACCTCGCTGCCTATAGTGTGCTCCTTCAGCTTCGACCGCGGCACACGAACTATGATGGGGATCAGACCGGCGCAAATGGCCAAGGAGCTGGAAGGTTGGGGTGTGGATGTGGTGGGGATTAACTGCGGGCGCAGCCTGGATGAAAATTTGAAAGCGCTGGGGGAGGTTCGTGAGGCGACGAACCTCCCAGTGTGGTTCAAGCCGAATGCCGGGATACCCAGAATCGATGAATTTGGGAACGCGGTGTATTCGATTGCACCCGAGGAGATGGGCGAGCGCGTCGCCGAGTGGCTGGACTGTGGAGCGCAGATCGTGGGGGGCTGCTGTGGTACCAGCCCCGAGCACCTGACGCAGATCGCCCGGGCGGCGCGAACCTGGATCGCCCAACGGCCTGCCTGAACTTCACCAAATGGCCGATCTCAGCGAAGGTTCCGCGGAAGCGCCAGATCCATCCCTGGTCGAGGTCGATTTCGAACCCATCGGCAGACGGGTGCAAATCAGCCGAGGGACAGATCTGCTGGCCGTTGCACAAAAAGCCGGCATCGATCTGGTGGCCGCATGTGGTGGGCTGGGTATCTGCGGCACCTGCCGGGTTCGCAAGCTCAGCGGCAGCTTTTCGCCGGCGACCCTCAATGAAGAAGGGGAAATTTCGGCTGAGGATATCAGACAGGGCTGGCGGATGGCCTGCCAGACGTATCCTCTCAGCGACGTCCGGGTGGAAATCGCGCCGGAATCCCTGCCTTCCCTTCAGCGACTGCAGGTTGAGGGACAGGCTTTCGAAGTCGGGCTGAAGCCGAATGTAATCCCAATAGACTTATCGGTCGAGCCGCCCAGCCTGGCGGATTTGCGCTCCGACCAGAGGCGGATCAACGATGCTCTCCATGGACGAGGGGCCGGTTCCCTGGCGGGCGACCCGGCCGTTTGGGGGCATGCATCGGACTTCCTGCGGGAACACAATTGGTCAGCGAGGCTGGCGGTGCGGCAGGGTGATGAGCGGTCGTGGCTGGCGGGCATCTACCCCGCAGGAGAAACACTGCTCGGCCTGGCTGTCGATATTGGATCCACCAAGCTGGCGGTGTACCTAGTTCATCTGGAGACAGGGGTTACCCTGGCTCAAACCGGTGTGATGAATCCCCAGATTGCGTATGGCGAAGACGTGGTCAGCCGGATCGCCTTTGCGAACCGCGCGCCAGGCAACCGCCGGTTGCTGCAAGAGCGCCTGGTCCACAGCATTCATGATACGGTGGAACGCCTTTGCCGACAGGTTGGAAGGGACCCGCTCCAGGTGGTCGACGCCGTCCTGGTGGGAAACACCGCCATCCACCATTTTGTCTGCGGGCTGCCCGTGGAGCAACTGGGCGCGGCGCCGTATCTCCCCGTGATCAGCGATCCAATCGATTTTTTCGCGAGCGAAATTGGCTTACAGCTCTCCCCGGGCGCGAGGGTGCACATGCCAGCCAACATCGCCGGATTCGTGGGGGCTGATCATACTTCCGCATTGCTGAGCGTGCATTCTGGGGACCGAAAACACAGCCGGATGCTGATCGACATCGGCACAAACACGGAGATCAGCCTGGAATTCCAGGGACAGATTCTTGCCTGCTCGTGCGCCTCGGGACCAGCTTTTGAAGGCGCTCACATCCACGATGGGATGCGCGCCGCGCCAGGGGCGATTGAAAAGGTACAGCTCACAACACAGGGAGTTCGTGTATCGACGATCGATGGGAAGCCAGCGGTGGGAATTTGTGGGACGGGTATTCTCCAAGCCGTGGCAGAGATGGCTCGACACGAAGTGATCGATGGGCGGGGAGCGTTCCGCAAGGAACATCCATGGGTGAAAGCTAGTCCCAATCACCAGGCTGTGTTCGAGCTGGTCCCCGCGGAACGGACCGCGCACGGCCGGGCTGTGGTTGTGACTCGCAAGGACGTGCACGAAATCCAACTGGCGAAGGCAGCCATCCGGGCGGGAATCGAGATCCTGCTCTGCGAATGCTTCATTACCGCGGAGCAGGTGGATGAATGGGTGATCGCTGGGGCGTTTGGGACGTACCTGGACCCACAAAGCGCGCTGTGGATCGGAATGCTGCCGCAGGTCTCGCTCAACCGAATCCGTCAGGTCGGGAACGCCGCTGGCCAGGGGGCAAAACAGATGCTCTTATCGCTGGAGCAACGCGAGCTGGCGCGCAAGATCGCCCTGGGGGTACGATATATCGAATTGACAACCCATCCAGACTTTACCCAGACGTATGTGGATGCGATGTATCTGTAGACCAGAAAGCTTCAGGCGAGGAGAGATTTAGCCAGGGAAACGACCCGGCTGGCATCCGGAGAGTAGCCATCGGCGCCGATCTGGCGAGCATAGGCCTCGGTCACGGGAGCGCCGCCGATCATGACCTTGACCTGGTCGCGTATGCCGGCCTCTTTGAGAGCATCTAAGGTGGCTTTCATATTTGGCATCGTGGTGGTCAGGAGGGCAGACATGGCCACGATCTGCGCACCGCTCTCTTTGACAGCCGCAACGAACTTCTCAGGAGGGACATCCGCGCCCAGGTCGATCATCTCGAAGGCAGCGCCTTCGAGCATCATCGCGACCAGGTTCTTGCCGATGTCGTGCAGGTCACCTTTCACGGTGCCAATGGCGATCTTCCCCGAGGATTGGAAGTTGGACTGGACCAGGTAGGGCTTCAGGATTCCCAGGCCGCCCTGCATTGCCCGCGCCGCGATGAGCATTTCGGGGACGAAATATTCGCCCTCTTCGAAAAGGCGCCCGACCTCGGCCATCGCCGCGACCATGCCCTCGTTCAAGATGACAGCCGGGACCAGACCGGCGTCGAGAGCGGCCTGCACGGACGCCACGGCGGCCTTTTGCTGGCCTTCAAGGATGGCGGTGTAGACTTTCTGGATCAGATCGTTCATGCGGATTCTCCTTCTGGTCGAAATGTGAAATCAGTATCGTTGAAGGTTTTGAGCGCCGAAAGACTTATTGAGTGGGCGAGGCCATTTTCTTTGCGCATGCCAGTAATACTACCAAATGGAAGGGAGATCTTGAAAAATCATATCATGTCTTGATAACGTTGTCAATCAACCGGTCACCTGGAGGGGAAGATATTCTTCCAGGCGGATTTTCCCACTGTCCAGCGAAGGTGAAATTTCAGCGATCAACTCATCCTCTTCTTCGGGAAGCTCGTCAGCCTGCGTGGAGAGGCGACTGAGCCAGCGTTGTTCTATTTTGCTCAGGTCGAAGGCCCCATCCTGATGGCCTTTGCGGAGGGCGCTCAAGGATGCGACTGCGGCCCGGCGGGTGCGCAGATAGGGGGTGGGCTCGGAGACGATCTCGCCAGCAAGTCGCAGGACGACATCGGGACGAAGCACATAGGCCTGGGGATCCAGGCTGGCATCCGAAGCGACCATCCAGTCGCGCAACTGGAGTGCGGACTGATCCCCAAAGCTCGCGGCGGTATTCATCAGGCGGGTGGCGTACACCAGTTGCTCGAGAGACACGACAGGGGCCATGGCCCCCAGGAGCTTCACGTTATTGACCGATTCATTGCTCCACAAATCGGGGACGGCTTTGGCGATATTGCCGATGGGGGAGAGATGAGCGCAGGCAGCTTCAGCGCCCTCGAGAGCAATTGGGCAGCCTGTGATCGCCTTGATATAGGGGCCCTCATAGGCGCAGTCTTTATTGGGGCCGACTGCGCCGCGCTCAAAGGCCACCAGGCTACGGGCGACGCTCATTACCCGGATCGCGGCTGCCCAAACGCGAGGGATGAAACGGCCTTCTGCGAGGACCATGGCCGTATTGGCAAAGCCGCAGGCCGAATCGCCAGCCGGAATGGTTCCACATTCACGGGCAATCGCGACAATCTGATCCCACAACCAGGCCATATCGCGAGCGCCCAGGACTCCCAGGGCAAACGCCGAAGTTTTCAGGTCCCCGTTCAGGATGGCCTCATCGTGTATTTCCTTGCCGCCGGTGGACTCGACGGAAAGGAAATCGGCTCCGGCTTGAGCGCAGAGGTTGAAGCAGCGGAGCATCTCTTCCACAAAGCGACCGTGGCGCAAGAGAGGAGGGCGGGAAAACTC
>Ga0335070_10002515_pt1 | contig 21283 bp, 20 predicted proteins | sample Lox_Sample_13_FD_206722 | JGI IMG/M metagenome (GOLD analysis project Ga0335070, IMG submission 206722) | Soil microbial communities from Loxahatchee National Wildlife Refuge, Florida, United States - Lox_Sample_1.3 | ecosystem: Environmental > Terrestrial > Soil > Wetlands | place: USA...
ATGGAATCAGCCGGAAGCGAACCTTGCGCGGCACTCACCATGCACCCCATTTCCCGCTGATAATCTCTGAATAACAGCCTCTGGCTCAGAAAAGGGATGAACCTGCAGGTGGGCGTGTGGAACAAAGAGACTCTGAAGCCTCTGCTGTTGCCCGGAGGCGCGCTGCTGGCGATTGCGGCGCTGGTGCTGGAGGGTGAGCTTTTCCCGCTCTCGCCGCCGGCCGTGGACCTCTATTATTACGGTGTCTTCGCCGCTGGCGTCCTGCTAGCCTGGCGCTTCCATTCCAGCCGCATCCTGTTTGCCCTGCTGACCTTGTTTCTTGCGCACCGTGCCGTTGAGTTCTTCTCCGCCGGGCGAGTCCTTCCCATGGGACCCAGCCGGATTGCCCTCGAGGCCACAACTTTTCTGGTGCCTCTGAACTTCATCGTCTTGTCCCTGACCCGTGAGCGCGGCGTCGCCATCCCTGGGATCTCGTCCCGGTCGGTGATGCTGTTTCTTGAGGCTGTCTTCGTAGCGGTCATCTGCCGCCCGGGCGAAAACAGCGGTCCGGCATGGCTGCACCCGGCGTTTCTGGGCAAGCACTGGCTGCACCTCGGAGTCCCGCCGCTCGAAGTGCTTTCATTCACTGTCGCCGCCGGGTTTCTGCTAGCGCGGTTCCTTCTTTACCGGAAACCCATGGATGGCGGTCTGTTTTGGTCGCTCGCCGCGATGTTTTTCGCCTTGCACAAGGGTGGTGTGGGCGCCGAGGCCACCGCCTACACCGCCACGGCAGCGCTGATTCTAGGAAGTTCCATCATCGAGAACTCCTATGTCCTGGCGTATCACGATGAGTTGACCGCACTACCCGCGCGCCGCGCATTCAATGAAGCTCTGCTCCATTTGGAAACTCCATACACGATCGCGATGGTCGACATCGATCACTTCAAGAGCTTCAACGATACCTACGGCCACGAGACCGGCGACCAGGTTCTGTGCATGGTCGCGGCGAAGCAGGCGCGCATCACTGGAGGGGGTCAGGCTTTTCGCGTGGGGGGCGAGGAGTTTGCCCTTCTCTTTTCTGGAAAGTCACAGATAGAGACCGTGCAGCACCTGGAATTGCTGCGCATGACGATTCAGGACACTACCTTCCATGTACGGGGCGGTCAGGAGCGCCGCAGCGTTTCGCATGGAACCGACCGTCGCCGTCCCGCTCGTGGCAGACCCTACCGCTCACGCAACGTGCCGGTCGAAATTGTCCGCGAGCTTTCTGTGACCGTCAGCATCGGGGTGGCGGAACCGACCAGCAAAGCTCACGAACCGGAGCAGGTGCTGCGCGCAGCGGACAAGGCGTTGTACCGCGCTAAACATGCGGGGCGCAATCAAGTCGCTTTAGCCACGGCTCCCCGCATCCGACCTGCCCGTCGCACGGCCTAACTCAGGTCTGTTTCCGTTTTCCAGCCATTTGCGCGTTGAACTCCTCCGACTTACCTCGCGGCACGCTCAGCGACTGCCAATCCTGCGAGCGAAAATTCTTGGCCAGAAACACGATCTGTCCGATGTGATAGGCATAGTGCGCGAGTTGCCGGTTGATGGCTTGGAGCACGGTGTGCGGCTCCCCGCGGATGGTAACCATCCGGGTCAGGTCTTCGGCTTGGAGCGCTTGCAGCGTCCCCAACACGCATGCCCAACCTTCTTCCCACCCGCGCATCACGTCGCCACGGCTGGCTCCGGTCTCCATTTCGAATTCCCGGTCACGATGGCGGTCTGGTTTCTCCCCGTCCGTGGTGAGGAAATCGGTGAAACGCGAGCGCATGTTGCCGGCAAGGTGCTTGACGATTACTGCGATGGAATTCGACTCCGTGTCAGGCGCCATAAATAGTTCTTCGTCTTGGACCTGCGCCATGGCTTTTTCCGCCAGCTTCTTGTAACCGCGGAATTGCCGCTGGGCTTCTTCAAGATAGTGGGTCGCCAGAACTAAGCTCATGTATCCTCACGCTTGCATCGGGCCTGCCACTCCCGCTGGATTGATGATTGCTGGAGAAATCGGCTGCAATTCAATCTGAACTCCACCTAGCCATCCCGCAAAGACGTTATACAGCCAGGCGCCAAGTGCGCCTGCGACAAGTCCCAGAATGCCATAAAAGACGGGAGCCAGAATCGCTAAGGTCACGAATCCAATGGCCGCAAAGGCGCTTTCCTTTTCTCCCGAAGCCATACTGGCCACACCGGCAATAAGGAAAAAGGGAAGAAACAGCAAGCCGAGAGCTGCGTAGATGGCGCCCATGATTTTGGCGCATGACAACACACCAACGGACTTGACCACCTGCATAGAGTTCCTCCTTCATTCGTCTGCTGTTGCCGGTCCCCACCCTCCGCCGCCCGGCGTTTGCACTCGGATTCGCTCTCCAGTCTTCAATCGAAGATTGAACTTTCCCGGCTGTTGCTCCTCCGATCCATCCTGCCGAAGCACGGAAGCCCTGCCACAATTTCCTTCCCCACCGCCCGCCAGCCCCCACGGAGCTTGCACACGACGTTCGGCGAGCAGCGTCACTTCACAGTCGGTTAACACTTCGATCTCCCGCATGATGCCGGCTCCTCCGCGATGCTTGCCCTTCCCTCCACTGCCCTGCCGGAAGGAGTACCGCTGAACTCGCAGCGGATACGCATACTCCAGGGCCTCGACCGGAGTGTTCAGTGAATTTGTCATGTGGGTGTGCACGCCCGACACCCCGTCTTTGCCAGGCCGCGCTCCCATACCGCCCGCCACCGTTTCGTAGTATGCAAACGGTTCGCCGGTGCGCGAATCGATTCCACCGATCGTGAGGTTGTTCATCGTTCCCGAAGCCGCCGCCGGAATCCGCTCGGGAATTGCTTGTGCCAGAGCGCGAAGTACAACGTCCACGATGCGCTGCGACGTCTCCACGTTCCCGCCCGCGACCGCCGCTGGTGGTAGCGCATTTACCACCGTGCCTTCGGGGGTAATTACACGGATGGGTCGCATCAGGCCCGCCGTGGCTGGAACATCCTCCGCCAGCAAACAACGAAACACATAGAAGCATGCCGAGTAAGTGATGGCGGCGACAGCATTCAGGGGACCGGCCACTTGCGGATCGCTGCCAGTGAAGTCCACGATTGCGACAGATCCAGGAGCAGTTCTTCCGCCGGCCCTTCCCTTGCGTTCTCCATCTTCCGCAATCGTCACCGTAGCCGCAATTCGCACCGGTTTGTCACCGATTCCATCGTTATCCAGAAAATCTTCCGCCCTGTATACTCCGCTAGGCACTGTCTGCAAAAACGCCCGCATCAGACCCTCGGAGTACGCAAGCAGTTCTCGTGCGGCGTCTTGCGTACGCTTCAAACCATAGCGGACGCATACTTCTCGCAGTCGTTCGGCCCCGGTGTGGCTGGCGGCAAGCTGAGCTCCCAGGTCTCCTTCCCGTTCCCCGGGCGTGCGGACGTTGTTGAGTAAGAGAGCAAGAACATCGCCGTCCATTTTGCCGGCTCGCATGAGCTTCACCGGAGGAATGCGCACCCCTTCCTGATAGATCTCGCGACACAAGCCCATCGAACCGGGATATGCGCCGCCCACATCGGCATGGTGAGCCCGCGACGCCACATAGAAGTCAGGTCTCTTGGGTTCTCTTCCTTTACGCGCCGCCACGTACACCGGTGCCACCAGAGTTATGTCCGGTAGGTGCGTACCCCCGCTAAATGGATCGTTCAGCATCACCACGTCGCCGGGTGCAGGACGGCAGTGGTCGATAGCGGCTCGCACCGACATGGGCATCGATCCCAAGTGCACGGGCATGTGGTCACCCATTGCGATGACCTCGCCTTGCGCATCAAACACGGCACAGGAATAGTCACGGCGCTCTTTGATATTGGGGGAAAATGCCGTCCGGCGCAGAGCTGCGCCCATTTCCTCTGCAATGGAATGGAAAATGTTTTTGAAAATTTCCAGCTCGATGGGATCGCGTCGCATGATGACGGCTCAGTGTACGCCGATCTCGTTGCGCGGTCGCCTGGAAGCGCAACGCGAGGACGACAATTCTATTGACTTTCGAAACGAGACCACGGCAATATCTGTTCAGCGGTTGCTGCTGCCGATCGTGTTCCGGCAGCGATCGGATGTGCGGGGCCTGATACAAGAACACGGCAAGGGAAAATCGTTCACGGAGGAAAACTTCATGCCAGCGAAGAAAAAAGCGGCGAAGAAGAAGAAACACTAACAGTTGGCGAAAGCAGCAGTTTTCCAAGCCCTTCGTGAGAAGCACCTCCGAAGGGCTTTTCGTTTTCCCCGATTTACCTTTGAGCTGCGCGCAATCTCCCTTTGGGGGGTTGTGTCCTGAGCCTACTAGTGGTAGAAACGCGAGAAGGCGTTCTGTCGCCCAGTACGGGGCCCTGGTTCAGACGTTCTGATGACTCCACGAGCCAAAGCCGCGGTGAAACCGGAAAAGACGAATGAAATCGTCATCCCCGAGAGGCTCTACTTTCGCATCGGCGACGTTGCCCGGCTTTGCCGTCTTGAGCCCTATGTGCTGCGCTTCTGGGAAACGGAATTTCCCCAGCTTAAGCCTGTGAAGAGCAGCACCGGCCAGCGCATGTACCGGCGCAAGGACGTGGAAACCGTGTTGCGTATCAAGAAACTGCTCTATGAAGAAGGATTCACGATCGCCGGAGCTCGCCAGCAACTACGCACGGAGAGTAAGTCGGAGAAGAAACAGCAGCCGTTATTGTTCCCCATGCGCCACGCCTCCGATCTAAAGCCTATCCGCCAGGGTTTGCGCGACATTCTCTCCCTTCTTTCTGCCCGCCACTGACCGGGTCCCCGCCTCTCATCGCTTTTTGTTCGCTTTCATCTTGTGGGGCATTTTGGGCCTTTTTGACCCCTATGGCACAGGTGTCTGGTTACTAGAGGTTACTAAGCCCCCATTACATTCTCGCAATTTCGCGGTTTTTCTTTCTCCTGTACCTTTGCACCATGAAATGCAGAGCGCATGACAACAGCACCGCGGACGCGAAGATGAACACCGCGTCCAATCAAGTCAGCGCCCCCCAAGGAGAACAGCCCATGAAATCCATCCTGCGCGTAGTTATGGCGGTGCTGGTCCTGGCCTCGCTCGCAGCCGCAGAAGACCTTCCGGAAGCCCCCAGCGCAGTCGCGGGTTTGGAGCATAGCTTCGTGGTGAAGGCTGCGGTGCCCACCTCCGTCCTCCCTGTGAAGGAAAAAGTGACCGTCGTCGACAAGAAGTTCGTCACCCTGGCCGTGATCTCTACGGCGAGCGCCTTTGCCGATTCCTTCACCACTCTGTGGGCGACGGAAAACTGGCGCGCCGGCAAGACCGGCGTATGCAACGCCGAAGTCGAATCCGCTTATCTGTATGGAACCCATCCCACGGCCGGACGCGCCTACACCGTCGCGGCCGTGAAGAGCGCCGGCAGCATCCTCGGCTCTTACTATCTGCGCAAACACCGCCACGGGAAGCTGTGGACTCTGCCCATGCTGGCGAATACCATGATCAGCCTGCAGGGTGTAACCCAGAATATGAGGGCGTGCAACTAGACGACATGTACTGAGCAGTGGCATCGGCCGTTGGCGCAAGCCAACGGCCGATTTGTTTTCAGTCCCAACTACGTAAACTCATACCCTCCATGTGCAATTCGTTGCACCTTATTCAGAAATGCACAGACAAAACAGCAGCAATTACGCCTTCCTACATTGGTCGGCAGAATGCGCGGACCTGCCCAGAGGATATTTCCCCAAGGGGCGTCACTTGAAGCTGGTTACCCACCTCACCGTCTTGCTTATGGCCGGAGCTGTCTTTGCATCGGCCGAGAACCTTCCCGATACTCCCAGCGCCGCGAGAGACGTTGAGAACCCTCTCATGGCGGTAGCGGTCGTTTCCCCGGTAAAACCGGTCACCGAAGCCCCCAAACCGGCAAGAATCTTTGACAAGAAATTCCTCGCACTGGCGGCGGTCTCTACCGCCAGCACCTTTGCCGACTCCTACACTACGTTGTTTGCGACGCAAAACTGGCGGGCGGGCAAGACGAACGTCTGCAACATGGAAACTGAATCCGCCTTCTTGTACGGGACCCATCCGACGCCTGGGCGAGCCTACACCGTTGCAGCAGTCAAGAGCGCCGGGACTATTGCCCTCTCTTACTACCTGCGCAAACACCACCGGAAGTTTTGGAGCATCCCCTTGTTTGCCAACACCGCCTTGAGCCTTCAGGGGGTGAGCCGCAATATGGTGTTGTGCAACTAGGCAGTTGCTGTCCACCCGCAGAACCACGGGGGGACGTTGCCAGAGGCTATCCACACCTTGTTCACCTAGCACGTTCCACCCTTCGGAACAATCACAATCAGTCGTGACCCCGGACATACCACTGGTCCCTGGTTCGTGACTAGCATTCTGCTAAGGGGGCCTGATGAACAGGAACACGAAGGAACGTGGTCACTCCGCGGTAGCAGAGAGAACCGAGAATGAGAAGGCCATTTATCAGCTTCACTTCGAGCAGATGATTGACGGCATGGGCAAGCTGGCCGCCGAGGCCTACGAAATGTCAGACAAACCTCACAGCCACGTGTTCTATTACGTGCGCGACAGCCTGCAGATGTTGTACGACCAGGAATTCCCGGCCGAGCGGTAAGGTTACCCAACCTCACTTCGCCATAGTCCGCTTGATTTTCACGCCGGAGAACACGGCCGTCTCCACGACGCCGGCTTTGTGGACCTCCGAGAGACCAGGTCCGAAAGGAACGCTGCGATGCTGGCTAACCAACTGTCCAAAACGCTGTCGTTGGTTCTTACATTTGTCAATATTTCCTCATTCGCGAGCGATCTTGCACTTACAGTGGCTCAGACGCGAGAAGGCACTGTCAGCGCGGGCAAGCCGCAATCCTTCGTCGTCGTTCTCGATGCCCAAGACTATGCACAGATCAAGCTTGATCCTCGCGGAAAAGAGCTTGCGCTTGTTGTGTACGATCCGGCGGGCAGCAGGTTTCGCGGCGCCCATCTCGGGCCCGGTGAAAGTCGTTTCAGCTTTGTTGCAGGTCTTGCGGGTAGCTACCGTGTTGAAGTTGCGGCCACTGATACCACCAGTGAAGCAGCCTATACCATCACGCTAGAGAAGACCGTCTCGTTGCGAGCGCGACTTGCACCGCTCAAACCACTATATGAGAGTAGCCGGATCCGTGCATTGAGAGCTTCAGTCGAGGCGGGAAGTCCGGGAAGCATTGACGCATTCTGGAAAAACATTGAAAAAGAAGGCGCTCCAATCATCGAACCGCTGCCCGGCGACGACAAGAACATGCTGGTGACTTTCCTCTGGAGAGGCACGCCGGACACGCAAAACGTCTTTGTAGCTTGGTTACCCTATGCCGGCGGCGCGCCAGAGGACTACTTCATGGATCATCTCGGAGACACCAGCGTCTGGTACAAAACTGTTGCTGTCGGACGGACTACAAGATTCGAATATTCACTGGCTCCGAATGTTCCCAGGATCCGCCCCGTGATACAGGGACTCGATCTGAATGCCATTGCCATGATCGCGGCCGCTGCCCAGGTGGATCCACTCAACCCGAAACGCTGGAGGGTTGATCCTCAGAGCTTGGAGTCGCCCAAGTACCACGGACGTTCGGTGGTTGAAATGCCCGATGCGCCACCGCAGCCATGGCTCGCAGAAAGGCCAGGGGTCCCAGCGGGCCAGGTTGAAAAACACCGATTTAAGAGTGTGCTGCTGAAGAACGAGCGAGAGATTGCGGTCTATGTTCCTGCCGGATATTCGAGAACCCATAAGCCGTATCCACTTCTCGTTCTCTTCGACGAAATTGCCTACCTGGGAGACCGAGAACAGATCGTTCTCGTGCCCACGCCAACAATTCTTGACAATCTAATTTCGGCACAACGTATTCCAGCAATGGTAGCGCTCCTGGTCGGGAATGTGCCCGGCGCCCGCGATCGCGAGCTTGCGTGCAATCGGGTGTTTTCGGACTTCCTTAGTCGCGAGCTTCTGCCTTGGGTGCACACTCTGTACAACTTCACCGCTGATCAGCAACAGATCGTTCTTGGCGGCTCCAGTTTCGGAGGACTGGCTGCAGTGTGTGCGGGCCTGCACCATCCCGAAACATTCGGAAACGTACTCTCCCAATCGGGATCGTTCTACTGGGTGCCCCCGAAAAATGACAACGCCTCGGGTTTAAGCACGGATTCCGAGCCGAACTGGGTCGCAAGACAATTCATTGCCAGTCCAAGGCTGCCGCTTCGCTTCTATCTGGATACAGGAAGTGAAGAACTAGACGTTTCTGGTGGCGGTAACTCCACACTGCTTAGCACCCGAACTCTGCGCGACGTCCTGCGTGCAAAAGGCTATGAGGTCCACTTTCAGGAATTCGCAGGCGGCCATGACTACTTGAGCTGGCGCGGCACTCTAGCCGACGGTTTGATTGCCTTGACGGGAGAGGCGGCGGCAAGATCCGGCACCGGAACGGCTTCTAAGTGAAATCAGGATGTTAAGTCAAGGAGCTCAAGAGCGGCAAAGGGGTCTGCCGAGTTCCTGAGGAGAAAGTTGAAAGTGATTGGTCGGGACGGGCAGATTTGAACTGCCGACCCCTCGCACCCCAAGCGAGTGCTCTACCAGGCTGAGCCACGTCCCGACTGGAAGGACTCCGCGGCACGATCAACCACGGACGGGGTTAACCACACAATTCTACATCAGAAAGACCAGCGTCGAGCTCTGCTCGGCCGGACAGCCCCTTCGACTTCGCCCAGGGAGCCCTGGCGGGTCGTTCCCACACAAGCCACTAGTGTGGACGGGGGCGCCCGCCCTTACGCATTTGCGGTTTTTCCTCGTACACCGCAAACTGGATCTTCTTTTCCACCGGATCAATCCGATCCACCAGCACACGCACCTTCTGCCCCAGGGAATAAATCTTCCGGTTCCGCTGGCCAATGATCTCCCGCGTGTTCTCGTGGTACGTGTAGCGGTCGTCGGTCAGGGCCGCGATGGGAACCAAGCCCTCGACGAACAGGTCGGTAAGCTCCACGAAGAAACCGAACTTGGTTACGCTGATGATTAGGCCGTCGAAGTCTTCGCCTATGCGGTCCTGCATAAACTTCACTTTCTTCCATTCCATCAGTTCGCGCTCGGCGTCGTCGGCGCGACGTTCTGCCTGGCTGGATTCCTCCGCGATATCGTGCAGCTCCTCCATAGCAATCGGCCCGCCCAATGGCGCCACAGATTCGCGTTGCCCGGCATGATCCCGTCGTTTAGACCACGGGGAAGGCGCCTCCTCGTGATTGACCGGTGTTCCCGGAAACATGCCAACGGCTAGATTCCCCTCCCACCTCTCCGCCGACTCGCGCAGCACTTGCTTCAGGATGCGATGCACGATCAAATCGGGATAGCGCCGGATGGGCGACGTGAAGTGGGTGTAAGTCTTCGCCGCCAGCGCGAAGTGTCCCAGGTTTTCCTCCGAATAACGGGCCTGCTTCAGCGAGCGCAGCATCAAGTAGGACAGAATCCGCTCCTCCGGCTTGCCCACGATTTTCTCCGTGAGTTTCTGATACATGCGTGGCGTGATGTGCACTTCCTTGGGGACCTCGACGCTCCGGGGGCGCTTGCCCGTGCCATAGCTGGCACGCCGGTCGGTCTTCATTTGCATGCGCTCAATGGGCAGCGCTCCCACGCCGAGCGAATATCCAAAGGTTGCCGCAATCACCTCGAAGTCATACACGCGCTTGGCGTCCGGCTTTTCGTGCACGCGATAGAGTGACCCAATTCGTTTGTTCTCCAGGTAGGACGCCACACACTCGTTCGCCGAGAGCATGAACTCTTCGATAAGACGATGGGCGATGTTCCGTTCTGAGCGGGTAATGCTCTTCATCAGCCCGTTCTCATCGAACTCGATGACCGGCTCGGGCAAATCGAAATCGATCGATCCCCGCCGCTCTCGCTTGCGGTTCAGAATCAGCGCCAGATCACGCATCAGTTCGAAGGTCGTCACCAGTTTCTCGTACCGATGGCGTGCGGCCGGGTCGCCCTCGAGCACGGCGTTCACCGCCGTGTAGGTCATGCGCTCGGCGGACCGAATAATGCCCGCGCACAGTTCGTAACCCAGAATCTCTCCGCGATGGTCAATTTCCATGATGCACGACATCACCAGCCGGTCGACGTGCGGCCGCAGGCTGCAGATATCGGTGGAGAGTTCCAGGGGGAGCATGGGCACGGCACGATCGGGAAAGTAAACGCTGGTGCCGCGCAGCCGCGCTTCGTGATCAAGCTCCGAGCCGGGCGTGACGTAGTGAGCCACGTCGGCAATATGCACTTGCAGCTCGTAGCTTCCATTTTCCAGTTTGCGCACGGAGACCGCGTCGTCAAAATCGCGTGCCGTTTCGCCGTCGATGGTCACGATGGGCAGCTGGCGAAAGTCCCGCCGCTTGTGCGCTTCCGGTGCGGAGATGTGGGCCTCTACCTCCTGCGCTTCTTCAATCACCTCCGCCGGAAAGTGATGGGGCAGATGAAATTTGCGAATGATGATCTCGACATCGACCCCAAAGTCGTCGGCATAGCCCAAAATCTCGACCACACGCCCGCGCGGATTTTGCGTGGCGGTCGGCCAGTCGGTGATTTCGACGTCCACGACGACATTTTCCAGGTCGTTCCACTCACTGTGCCGCGCGGCTTCGTTACCGAGCACGCGGTCCACACCCTTTTTTCCTTTCTTGACCCCAGCCGTTTTCTCTTTGTCCCCTGTGTCCTCTGTGGTTCGTCCCGCTGGAAATTCCATCCCGGCCGGAATCACGATCTCCTGCGCAATCTTCTGGTCAATGGGAGTCACGTAGTTGCGGCGATGGCCATAGTGAAACGTCCCCACCACAGTCGCATTTGCTCGCCCGACCGGTCGCAGGATGCGCCCTTCGGCGCGCCCATCCGGCCGAATGGCCGAAATCTCCACCAGAACGCGGTCGCCGTGCATCGCCGATCTGACAGCCGGCGGAGGAATAAAGATGTCTCCACTCAGGCGCGACTTCAGACGCTCGTCGAGCGAGCTTGCATCCGGAATGACAAACCCAAAGCCGTCCCGGTGCATGCTGAGTTTCCCTACCACCAGGTTCTTGCCTGCCGCAGGCTGCGGAATAGCGTAGCGTCCGGAATCTATTTGCAGTAGTTGTCCGCTGCTGACCAATTTCTTCAGACGCTCATTGAGCTGCTGGCGGGCATCCCCGTGGATTCCTAGTTCGCGGACCAGCTGTTTGAAGCCGGCAGCTCGCTTGGGTTGGCGTTCGATTTTTTTCAGGATGGCCGCGTCAGAAAGCATGTGGTGGAGGTAGTAGGGAAAAGCCGCCCCGCCGCGTTACGCCTTACGCCCTACGCGCCTGCAACGTTGGGAGATATTTCTCCTCAAGGATCCGGCGATGGTGGAGTTCGTGTCCGGCAATAATGTACGCCAGCGCCCGCACGCTGACTTCGTTCTTGTTTGCCACTCCACGGCGCAGCCAGGCATCCTCATCCAAACTGCGCAGCAGTGAAACCGTCGCTCGGCGCACAGCAATGAAGTCCTCCACTAGATCGCTCAGCGGACCGTGGGCAAACGGACCATAACGGACATAGTCATCCTGCTCAAAGCCTTCGATTGGAGTCTTGTCGTTCCGCGAGACACGCAGTGCGCGGTAAGCAAAGACGCGTTCGGTATCGCAGATGTGTCCGATGACTTCTTTCATGCTCCACTTGTCGGGCGCATAGCGGAGATCACCTTCTTCTTCATTACGCCCGCTCAGCAGCAGCACCATGGCGCGACGCTGTTTCTCGAGCACGGCGATAATGTCATCTTCTTGCACCAACGAGATGTAGTGGCCGTAGTAGGGGGCGTATTCGTGAGGGTCAGGCCGTCCTACCGCAACTTGAGTTTTCATGGAGTGTCATCCAGTCTCGATCAGGAGATTCCCGTCCAAAAGGGGAATGAATCTCTTCGAGGATATACCCGGCGGTATAAGAAATGCTTTGCCGGACAGGAATTATTACACCGAAGCCAGGGGTCGGTTTTTCCGGTTTGCACCTCGGGCAAACCTCAGAAAACACTGTGTCTGGGCAAGGGTATGAAACGGCAATGAAAAATTGGATTTCCACAAGCCGAAGGCAAAGGGCCGGAGTACAATGCCGTTTGGTCTCCTAAGTGCGGGTAGAATCCCGCTAATCACTTGCAACGGAAAGGATTCTTGCTCTATGTGGAAGCCCACGACTCAGCCTACGACCCCGCCCCGGCCAGGGGAGCCGCCGCGTCCTGCCGCCCCCGCCGCTCCGGCCGCTCCTGCGGTGAGTGAACCGGCTGCAGCGGCCCCGCGCCAGGCGGCTACCGCCTCCACGACGGATCAAGCGACCATCGGCAAGTCGCTCGTAATTAAGGGAGAGGTAAGCGGTTCAGAATCTTTGTACATTGACGGAAGGGTGGAAGGTTCGATCAACCTGGCAGGGAATCGCGTGACCGTTGGCCGCAATGGCGTGGTCGCAGCCAACATTACAGCTCGCGAAATTGTTGTTCTCGGCAAGGTCCGCGGTAACCTGACAGCCAGCGATCGCGTGGATATCCGCAGCGACGGTTCCCTCACCGGCGACGTCGTGGCCGCACGCATCTCGATTGAAGACGGAGCTTATTTCAAGGGCGGCATCGACATTCGCAAAGCTGGCCAGAAGACCAACGGCGAGGAAGTGAAGGCCGCGTCATCTTCGTCCGACACCGTAAGCGCGGCACGCGCGTAACCAGTCCGCTAGTCACCGACGGGCACCTCCCAGCGATGAAGGTGCCCCTTCTGTTCTTGGCCCACATTAAATCGGAACTGGGACCGACTTCACAGCCATCCGCGCAAACGCCTCCACAGCCCATCCAACGCGGAAATCCCCATCCAGTACGTCACCGCGAAATAAATCAGTCCGTAAGGCACAAGCACGCAGAATCCCACCAAAACAGGCCCGTGTCCCGCTAACGCAATCTTGATCCCATATCCGGCGCCGGCAGCAAGAATTGCCGCCAACCACATCTTCACCACGCGTAACGCTGAATACGGAACCACGCCGATCTGCCGGTGAAGCGCTCGTCGCAGCAGAACGAATTCCACCCAGCCGGCGATGCCAGCAGATAGCGTCAGCCCAGCCACGCCCCAACGTTGGTCGATGTGCAGCAGCGGCGGCAGAGGCAGAGCAAAGAAATAGCCGAGCACCAATGTGAGCGCGACGCGGATCACCGCAAAGTTCAGCGGCGTGCGCGTATTCCGTAGCGCGTAGAAAGCGGAGGAGTACAGACGTCCGGAGGTCGAAGCCAGCAGGCCCACCGCCGAACCCGCGATCACAGCCCACACATATGTGACATCGCGGGCGGTGAACTGTCCCGAACGATAGATCGTCGCCACCACTACGTTCCCCAGAAAAACAAACGCGGCCGCCGACGGAACCACAAAGAAGGCGATGTGCTGCAGGCCGCTGGCCAGTCGTTGTCGCAACGCAGCCGCAATTTCTTCCGTGCTGCCCAATGCGCTCGACATCGCGGGCAGCTCGGCGGCGGAGACAGACATCCCGAACAGACTCACCGGCAGCGAGTACAACGTCTGGGCGTAGGAAAGGGCAGCCACCGCGCCCGTGGGCAGAAAGCTGGCCAGCAGCGCATCGATGTAGGCGCTGATTTGCACCACCCCGCGGCTCACGAACACGGGAAAGAAATTCTTCACCACCGTGTGAACGTGTTCCGAACCGAACTTCACTCGAATGCGCAGCGGCCACAAGAAGCGCAACACGGACGGCAGTTGCACCAGAAACTGCAGCGCGCTGCCCACCACCGATCCCCAGGCGACTACCACCGCGAGATGGGATTGTGTTTCTCGCCCTCCCCGCCAGAAGAACGCACCGATGATCGCCAGGTTCCATAGGATTGGGGCTGTGTAGGACAGCAAGAACTCGCGATGGCTGTTCAGAATCCCCAGGCACCAGGCCGAAAACACCAGAATGCCAGCGCCCGGGAAGAGAATTTGCACCAGCCGAATCGTGAGCAAGCGCTTGTCGCCCGAGAAGCCGGGGGCTATGGCGTCGATAAGCCACGGGGACGCGAAGATACCAGCCACGACCAGCAGCGATGTGGTCAGGAACAACAGGCCGAACGTCGCTTCGGCAACTTCGGAAGCTTCATCGTGACGCTCTTCCGCATTCAGGCGCGCGTAGACGGGAATGAAGGACGCCGACAGAACGCCCTCGCCGAAAAGGTTCTGCAGAAAATTCGGAATGCGAAAGGCGGCGCGAAAAGCGTCAGCGGCGTCGGAGTTGCCGAAATAGTGGGCGAACACCCGGTCGCGGATCAGGCCCGCGATGCGGCTAAGAAAAATGCCGAGCGCGACCGTGAAAGCGGCGGCCCTGCCTGCATGCTGTTTGGGGGAGCCTGAATCCTTTTCGGGAACGGCCATGCAAGGGCGATTCTACACGGAAAACTTCGGCGGTCCGGTGAGGCGGATGGTTCACAGGTTTCTGCGATCCACCCGCCTGCGTGACGAAGCGACTACCACGAATAGTGCACGGTATAGGTGATGACCTGCTCGCCGTCGGGCACAATCGTGACGGGGAACTCGATCGTCTGCGCATCCGTCTTGCGGGAAGCGGTCGACTGTTCCATCAACTTCCAGTTCGTCCAGCGGTAGAGATGCTCGACCACGCGCACGTTGACCGGTTCTTTCTTATGGTTGCGCACATGGATCTCGAAGCTCTCGTCCATCCAGTTGTGGGCCGAGTCCACTCGATAGTTGGTGCGCTTGCGCTCGCCTACCACATCGAAAGCGTTGCCGGTGTAGACGCGGATGGTTTCGTCTTTCGGCGTGTGGTCAATCATGTTCTCCCCGACAAACTCCAGATGGCCGTCCGTGTCCCGCCGGTAAAAGCGCAGCTTGCCTTTGGGCAACGGGATGCCCAGGTGATTCGCCTCCGAGTTCTTGAACTCTTCCATGACCCAGATTTTCGGATTCGACACTGTGCCGTAGCTGACGTCCTGGCGAATCTGCTCCGGATTGTAGTAGCCGTACTGAGCGACGCTCGCGCCGTCGTACACGTAGATACGCTGCGCCTTGACGCCGGTGGAGCGCACAAATTCGACTTGCTTGGTCTCCTGGTCGCGCAGAGTCGTGGCTCGCTCCAGCGTGTAAAGGTGAAATTCGTCGAACGACTTTTCCCCCACCACGGGCCGCATCGCATCCGCTGCCATGGCCTTGTTCACCGCATATTCGGCACGGGCCATGGGGGTTGGTGCCTGGATCTTGCTGACGTCGCCGGCCAGCAACTTGATGCCAGCATTCTCGAAAGTCTTGCCGCTCTGGTTGCGCATGGTGATCCATCCCACCATATCCAGCACGTCGATCTTGCCATTCGATTTGTCGGAAACCACCAGATTGTAATCTGATTGCCAATCCATGCCGCCGCTGACGTAGGAGACTTCGGCGTCGAACTTGCCCGGCTCATTGGTCTCAATCAGCCAGTTGAGCGTCGGCTTCAGGATCGAGTCCGCACTCAGCGCCGGAAACAGCGGTTGCCCCGGCAAACCGAAGCGCAGCACGCCATCCACTTCGATAATGGGCTGACCGTATCCCGGCTGAGGATAGCCTTGCGCGTAACTGCTGCTGGGAATGTAGCCGCTGCGAATCACTTTGCCCTTGATGATCTTGTCAGTGCCGGGCACCAGAAAGTCGATGGTCTTGCCCTCGTAGAACGAAAGCAGTAGTTCCTGCGAGATAGGATCATTTCGATAGTTCTGCTCGAGGATCTGCAGGGCTCGGCCGTTGGGATCGCGCAGAATCACGGAGTCGGGCTCCAGGTGCGCCGCGATGCCGGTGAATGCCACGCTGTTCACGCCCGATTTCAGCTCCATGGGCAGCCACTCGCGGGCCACGAAAAAGTTCTGGTTGTAGATGGTCAAGGCCGGTTGCCGGTTCGTCTCCGCCGGTTTTTCCTGCGCCGCTGCCACACCGCACAGCAACAGCACGATCAGTAGTAGTTTCTTCATCTGCGTTTCCCCTTGGTTCGGTCTGGCGGGCTGGAGGATTTTCCCGTCCTGTCTGGAGAACGTGCCGCGCAGGGAAACTTGCGCTGGCGAGCTCCTAACGAAGCATTGCAACGACACGATGGTAACTGCAGGGTAACGTTTCGAGTGGCGCAGCTGAGCCGCCCGTAGTTACAACCTCTTCGTGTTTTCACGGATCCATTCGGCTAGGGCTTGCTCTGTGAGCTGCCCTGCCGCCAGTCGCGTGATCTTCTCCACAGCATCCACCGACGGCACGGTGAGGCCATGGCCGTTTAGGGAGAGGAAGAGGCCGATGGCGAGAAAGCCCGCCCGTTTGTTCCCGTCATTGAAGGGATGGCCACGAACGATCCCGAAACCGTAGGCGGCAGCGAGGCGAGCGAGGTCGGTCCTCGCCTCATAGGTGTGAATGTGCCAAGGCCGGGCGAGCGCGGCTTCTAATGCCTTTTCGTCGCGCAGGCCCGGCAAGCCACCGTGTTCTGCCAGGGTCTCCGCGTGCAGTAGGAGAAGGGCCCGCCGGTCGATCCACTGCGGACTCTTCATTTCGCCAGCGCACGGAAAGTGTCGCGGTGCTTCGCCATGAACTCACGGCCCTTGGCGACTTGGCGCTCGATTTCCGGATCGTACGGCGTGAGCAGATATCCTTCCGGTGTCTCCACCGCGAACAACGTGTCGTCCTTCTTTACCTTCAGGCGGACGAGCATTTCCTTAGGAAGAAGAACCCCGGTCGATGTGCCGACGGCGCGGAGCTTGAGCTTCACGATCTCCTCCATAGATACATATATTATAATGTAGTGAATTGCTTTCGCGAAGATCCTTTATGGCGCTTGAAGCAGCCACCAAACTACGAATTAGGGTGAATGGCCGGAACTATCGCTTGGCGGTGCGAGGCGCCCCGCCTCATTTATGCAAAACTAAATGTCCAGGTTCTTCACATCCAGGGCGTTGTCTTCGATGAACTTGCGGCGGGCTTCCACATCCTCGCCCATGAGCGTGGTGAAGATAGTCTCGCACTCGGCGATGTCTTCGAGCTTCACCGAGAGCAGCGTGCGCCGCTCCGGATCCATCGTCGTCTCCCAGAGCTGCTGCGAGGTCATTTCGCCCAGGCCCTTGTAGCGCTGTACGGTGAATTCCTTCTTGCCTTCCGCGAGGATGTAGTCGCGGAGGTCGCGGGGCGTAGCTTTCTCTGCGATTTCCGCCTCGGCTGACTTCTTCTTGGGCGCGGCCTTCGGCGTTTTCTTCTGCGCCTTCTCCATTTCTTCTCGCTCGGCGTCGCTCGGTTCTTCGACCGCCTCGCCGTTGCCTTTTCCGTTCGAAGCCGAAGCCTTGACTACGGTCTCCACCACGAACGGCGGCTCCATATAGGCCTCGATCTGCTTGAATTTCGAAAGCAGCTGGCGGTATTCCGGCGTGGACGCCAGTTCCCAGTTGATCAGATGTTCGGCACCTTGCGAATTCACGTAGCGCGCTTCCCAGAGCGTGTGCTCCTCGTCGAAGCGCATCTCCACTTCCTTGAACTGGCGCTCCTTCTGCAGCTTCTTCAGATCTCGCTCCAGCTTCTCGACTTTCTTGGGAGGCGTCTTCTTGTCGCCTTCAAAATCGGCGCGCTTGGAGAGGTCAAGCTTGGGCAACAGATCCGTTACCCTTTCGTCCCGCAACCTCTTGTCGACCTTTTCGAAGAGTTTCAGATATTCATCCAGCACGGTGATGAAGCGGGCAAGGTTGGCGCCTTCCAGCTTGGCTGCTCCCTCGCCGTAACGGACCACCATGCCGTCGGCGGCGCGCTTCACCATCACCTTCACGTACTCTTTTTCGTCTTTGATGTACTGCTGCGACTTACCCTTCTTGATCGAAAACAGCGGCGGCTGAGCGATGAAAACGTTGCCGCGTTTGATCAGCTCCTGCATGTGGCGGAAGAAGAACGTCAGCAGCAGCGTGCGAATGTGGCTTCCGTCCACATCGGCGTCGGTCATGAGGATGACCTTGCCGTAGCGAAGTTTCATCGAATCGAAGTCGTCCTTGCCGATTCCCGTGCCCAGCGCCGTGATCATGGCGCGGATTTCCTCGTGGCCCAGCATCTTGTCGTAGCGGGCCTTTTCGACGTTAAGAATTTTGCCCTTCAGCGGAAGGATGGCCTGGAAGCGCCGGTCACGTCCCTGCTTGGCGGTGCCGCCGGCGGATTCACCTTCCACCAGGAACAGCTCGCAGCGTTCCGGCTGGCGTTCGGAGCAGTCGGCCAGCTTGCCCGGCAATCCGCCGCCATCCAGCGCGCCTTTACGGCGCGTAAGATCGCGAGCTTTGCGGGCCGCTTCACGGGCGCGCGAGGCTTCGATCGCTTTGTTGATGATCTTCCGTCCGACCGTCGGATTCTGCTCGAAATATGCGCCCAGGCGCTCGTTGATGAATGCCTGCACCACGCCCGCGATGTCGGAATTCAACTTGCCCTTGGTCTGTCCTTCGAATTGTGGCTGCGGCAGCTTCACGCTGACGACCGCCACCAGACCTTCACGCACGTCGTCGCCGGTCAGGTTTTCCTTGATGTCCTTGAACAGCCCCATCTGCTGACCGGCGTAGTTGATGGTGCGGGTCAGCGCCGTGCGGAAGCCGGAAAGATGCGTGCCGCCGTCGACGGTGTTGATGTTGTTGGCAAAGCTGAAGATCGATTCCGAGTAGCCATCGTTGTACTGCAGCCCGATTTCCATGGCGACGCCGTCGCGCTCAGCTTCCATGTAGATCGGCTTCTCATGCAGCAACTGCTTTCCGCGGTTCAGGTGCTTGATGAATTCGGCAATTCCGCCGTTGTACTTGAACTCGACGGTCTTCGGTTCGCCGGTCTTCGCGTCGGTCGTGCGCTCATCGGTCAGCGTGATGAGCAGACCCTTGTTCAGGAAGGCCAGCTCGCGCAGACGCTGCGCCAGTGTGTCGAAGTTGTATTCGGTAACAGTGAAGATCTCTTTGTCGGGCAGGAAGTGGACCTTGGTTCCGGTCTTCACCTTCGCGGCGCCGATCTTCCGCAGCTTGCTGGTGGGCTCACCCTTGGAATACGTCTGCTCCCAAGTGAACCCGTCGCGCCAAATTTCGAGCACCAACTCGTGACTCAGCGCGTTGACGCAGGAAACGCCGACGCCATGCAATCCGCCGGACACTTTGTACGACGATGTGTCGAATTTTCCGCCGGCGTGCAGCTTCGTCATCACCACCTGCGCGGCGGGAACTTTCTCGCCATCGATGTCCATTGAGTCCACAGGGATGCCGCGGCCGTTGTCGACCACGGTGATGGAGTTGTCGATGTGAATGGTGACTTCGATTTTGTCGGCGTAGCCGGCCAACGCTTCGTCAACAGAATTGTCGACGACTTCATACACCAAATGGTGAAGGCCCATGTCGCCCGTCGACCCGATGTACATTGCGGGACGTTTGCGCACGGCTTCCATGCCGCCCAGCACTTTGATCGACTCGGCGGTGTAGTCGCCATTTCCGTTGCCGCCGTTGATGGCTGTCAACTTCCCGTTTTTGGTTTTGGTTTCAGTGATGGGTGCGATCTCTTTGGTGGCCATTCAACTCCGTGGAGAATGCCGAACTTGAGCCCGAGCCAGACGCCTCTTCCGCCGTCTGAAAAACAGCGTCAAATAACTGAAATTATTAATACTTAATAGGCCTTATGAATATTTATATTTTACCACAAATGCCGGCTTTTTCCGAGCGCGGAATCGGCCCGGTAAACCGTCCTTTTTGGTGCGAATTTCGGCCATTTTTCCGGGCTTTTTCTTGCGGGAGAGACCAGCTTACTTGTGCCCGGCAGGGGATGGGCGCGGCCCGAAACTCAAGCGTTCTACCAGCTCATCCACTTCATCTGCGGTGCCGCCGATGAAGGTGAAGCAGACGATCTGGCCTTTCTCCAGCAGCACCAACGAACTCTGATGCCGCTCCGCCTTCCCTTCGCCTTGCGTGAAGTCTTCGCGAAGCAAGAGTTTCGTGCTAATGCTGAACTCATAGGGCTCATTCACTCCCTTGAACCCTTTGGCCGTGACGACCTCGCCAAGCGGACCGAAGTAGTCTGCGGCAGTTTTCAGGCCCGGGTACGCTGAGGCCTTTTCCGTCGCGAGCACGACCGCAGAATTGACCGTGTCGCCTCCGACCTCAGGTGGCCGCTCGAAGACCGCCAACAACACCTGGCCGCCCGACGGATTATTTGCGTCCGGCTGCATGACGTCAGTGCGGTCCACCCAGCCGAAGGGAATCTTGTAGGCGAAGCCAAAAGTCAAATTGCGATAGGTGCTGCTGCCGGTCGTGGCTTGGGCGCTACGCGTTGCCGGAGGCTTGGCGGATGACCGCGGGGTTCGGGGTGCCTGCTGTGCGTGCAGGGCTGCAGCCGCTGCAAGGACACACAAGATCAGCCAGGCTCTCACGTTTCCATGGTACAGGATGGCAAAGCAGCGTCCTGTGGCTACGCTGCTTTGCTCATGACCGGCTGGGCGCAGAATGCACAGCGCTTGGCATCGATCGGAATTTCGCTGAGGCACTCCGGACACTTTTTGGTTGTCGGATCGGCTGGCGCGGGAGCCTTGCGCATGCGTGAAACCAGGGCGTTCACCGGCGTCACCACGAAGAAGTAAATCGCCGCGGCAATCAGCAGAAACGAAACCACTGCGTTGATGAAATCACCCACCGGAAACACGGTGCTGCCGATCGTGAAGCTGATAGCTGAGAAATCCGGCTTGCCGACAACCGCTGCAATCAGCGGGGTCAGCAGGTCTTTGGTCAGGGCAGTCACGACGCCGCCAAAAGCCGCGCCCACCACCACGCCGACCGCCATGTCGATCACATTCCCGCGCAGGATGAATTGCTTGAATCCGCTGAGCATAAGAGCACCTCCTGGAGCAATGCGGCACTTTACGGCGGAGAGCATGGGCAGGTCAAGAACGGAACACTAGCTGGCCGGTTAGCCTTTTATGTGGGGCAGATTACCGCTTCTTTTTCAGTTTTGGCATCTGTGTAACATTGCTGGTCCTCGCAGTTTCGCTCGGCGGCGCTGGCGGCAACATCGACTGAATCTGCTCCCGGTTCTTGCCCTCGGTCACCTCTAGATAGTGCCAAAGCGCATCCACCATAATGTCGTTGGTTGTGGTTCTCTTGCTCTTCTTCCTTCTGCGCACTTCTTTGATCCAGTGGATAGCCGCCCTGTCCTCGGCGGTGAAACAGACCGAAGTTCGCTGAGCGGCATCCGGAACGTGTTTTTCTCTTGGACTCATTGTG
>Ga0335070_10002516_pt1 | contig 21281 bp, 16 predicted proteins | sample Lox_Sample_13_FD_206722 | JGI IMG/M metagenome (GOLD analysis project Ga0335070, IMG submission 206722) | Soil microbial communities from Loxahatchee National Wildlife Refuge, Florida, United States - Lox_Sample_1.3 | ecosystem: Environmental > Terrestrial > Soil > Wetlands | place: USA...
TATGCCCAGGCCATTCCTGGGGCCTATGTCATCGAGAAGCTGGACAAGTCACCCTGCACCAACAAGTGCCCCAACCACGTCAACGCTCACGGCTATGTGGCTCTGATCCGTCAGGGCAAGTATCGGGAGGCCCTGGAGGTCATAATGCACACCCTGCCGCTTCCCGGGGTCATCGGCCGGGTGTGCCCACATCCGTGTGAGAGCGTCTGTCGCAGGCAGCAGGTGGAGGAGCCCGTCTCCATCTGCGCCCTCAAGCGGTTTGTCGCCGACCGGGTGGACGTTGAGGAGCTGCCCCTTCCCGAGATCCAGAAACGGGATGAAAGGGTAGCGATCATCGGGGCGGGTCCTGCCGGTCTCACCGCCGCATACTTCCTCGCCAAAGAAGGCTTCGGCGTAACCATCTTTGAGGCCCTCCCCGTTGCCGGCGGCATGCTGAGGGTGGGGATTCCCGACTACCGGCTGCCACCGGCGGTCCTGGAAAACGAGATCCGCGCCATCACCCGCCTCGGCGTGGAGATCAGGTTCAATACCGCCCTCGGCCGCGACGTGACCGTCGACGGCCTCTTTGCCGACGGCTACAAGGCGATCTACCTCGCCATCGGCGCCCACCGAAACATTCCTCTTGGTATCCCCGGCGAGGAGAGCGAGGGGTGCATCGCGGGCGTCGAGTTTCTCCGGAAGGTGAACCTGGGCGAGATCACGACCCTGCCAGGACGTACGGTGATCGTCGGCGGCGGTGACGTAGCCATCGACGCGGCGCGCTGCGCCCTGCGACTGGGTGCCCCGGAGGTGACCATCCTCTATCGCCGCACCCGGACCGAGATGCCTGCCCGCGCCGAAGAGATCGAGGATGCCTTGGCCGAGGGCATCCAGATCCAGTACCTCGTTGCTCCCAACAAGATCGTTACCGAGGGGAAACGGGCGGTGGGCATCGAGTGCCTGCGCATGGAGCTCGGGGAGCCCGATGCCAGCGGCCGCCGCCGTCCCATCGCCATTCCCGGAAGCGAGTTCGTCCAGCCGGCCGACTTCATCATTCCCGCGATCGGCCAGCAGGCCGACGTCTCGCCTCTCGCCAAGGTTACCGGGGTCGAGATCAGCCGCCGTGCCACCATCGAGGTGGACCCGGTCACCTTCGCCACTGGGCGGGAGGGGGTCTTCGCCGGCGGGGACGCCCAGAGCGGCCCGTGGATCGCCATCGGCGCCGTGGCCGCCGGGCGCGAAGCCGCCATTTCCATCACCCGGTACCTCAGGGGTGAAGACCTTCGCGCCGGGAGGGACAAGGTCGAGCCTCGTCAGGAGGAGTTCGCTCCCATCCCTGAAGATATTGTCCGCACGGCTCGGGAACACCCGAAACGCGTCGACATGGCGGATCGGGTGCGGGGGTTTGCCGAGGTGGAGCTCGGGCTCAGCGAGGAGCAGGGCCGGGCGGAGGCTGACCGGTGCTTGAACTGCATGGTCTGCTCGGAGTGTATGCAGTGTGTGACCGCCTGCAAGGCCCACGCGGTGCGCCACGATGATAAGGCTGAGGATCTCGTCATCAACGTCGGCTCCATCATCGCCGCTCCCGGATTCAGCGAGTTCGATCCGAGACGCGCCGACGACTACCCTTATGCCAGGTTCCCCAATGTGGTGACCAGCACCGAGTTCGAGCGTATTCTCTCTGCATCCGGCCCCTTCCAGGGGCACTTGGTTCGGCCTTCCGACCACAAGGAGCCGAAGCGCATCGCCTGGCTCCAGTGCGTGGGCTCGCGTGACATACATCACTGCGACCACGGGTACTGCTCGGCCGTGTGCTGCATGTATGCCATCAAGGAGGCGGTAATCGCAAAGGAGCATAGCAAGGAGCCTTTGAATGCCGCCATCTTCTTCATGGACATGCGGACCTACGGTAAGGATTTCGAACGGTATTTCAATGACGCCAGGGCCAAGGGGGTCCGCTTCATTCGCTCCCGGGTGCACACGATCGACCAGATAAAGGAGGCCGAAGACCTCAGGATCTCCTACATTGCCGAGGACGGCCGAGTGCAGAGCGAGGTCTTCGATATGGTGGTCCTCTCCGTGGGCCTGGAGTCCTCGGCAAAGGCACGAGAACTGGCGGCGCGGCTCGGTATCGAGCTTGATAAGGACCACTTCGTCTCCACCAGTTCCTTTGACCCGGTGAGGACATCGGTCCCGGGCGTCTATGCCTGCGGCACCTTCCAGGGGCCGAAGGACATCCCCTACTCGGTCATGGAGGCGAGCGCCGCCGCCTGCGCCGCCACCGCCAAACTGGCCCCGGCCCGGGGCACCCTGGTCCAGGAAAGGACCTTCCCGCCCGAGGTGGAGGTAACCGGAGAGAGGCCGCGGATCGGGGTCTTCGTCTGCAACTGCGGCGTCAACATCGGCGGAGTGGTTCGAGTGCCGGAGGTGGTGGAGTATGCCAAGAGCCTGCCCAACGTGACCTACGTGCAGGAGAACCTCTTCTCCTGCTCCCAAGATGCCCAGGATCGGCTCCGGCAGGTCATTGTCGATCAGAAGCTCAACCGGGTTGTGGTGGCCGCCTGTTCGCCCCGGACCCATGAGCCCCTGTTCCAGGAAACCCTGAAGGCCACCGGTCTCAACAAGTATCTCTTCGAGATGGCCAATATCCGGGACCAAGACTCCTGGGTCCACCAGGGCGACCCGGGTGCCGCGACAGGCAAGGCAAAAGACCTTGTGCGCATGGCGGTGGCCAAGGCAAGCCTCCTCGAGCCCCTGCGGGAAGCCACCGTGGACATCAACCAGGCCGCCCTCGTTGTCGGCGGCGGCGTGGCCGGGATGGTGGCGGCGCTGGAGCTTGCCGATCAGGGTTATCCGGTGACCCTCGTGGAGGCCAGTTCTCAGCTGGGCGGCCATGCCCGACACCTTCGGAAGACGTGGCGTGGCGAGAACGTCCAGGCTTACCTGAAGGAACTCATGGCGCGGGTTCAAGGCCATGACAACATCAAGGTCCGCCTGGATGCCCAGGTGGCGAAAGTCGCGGGCTTCATGGGCAACTACCAGACGGACGTCCGGCTCGAGGAGCCCGGGGGCGCCAAGACCCTCACGGTGCAGCATGGCGTGGCAATTCTGGCAACAGGCGCCCATCCCACTGACCCCAATGAGTACCTGCGCGGGCAACATCCCGGGGTGCTCATCTGGCACGAGCTGGAGGATGCCTTCGTATCGGGGAGGTTGGACGAAGCCCACTGCGTCGTCTTCATTCAGTGCGTGGGTTCCCGTGAGCCTGAACGGCCCTATTGCAGCAAGATCTGCTGCACCTTCTCCGTGCAGCAGGCGATCGCCCTCAAGGAGGCGCGGCCGAAGATGGATGTCTTCATTCTGTACCGGGACATCCGCACCTACGGAATGCGTGAGGAGCTTTACCGGAAGGCGAGAGCCTTGGGCGTTGTCTTCATTCGCTACTCCACGAAGGCTCGGCCCCTGGTCGAGGTGGATCGCACGGGCCGGCTCCAGATCCAGGTCATGGACCATGTCCTCCAGAGGCCCATTACCCTCAGCCCGGACTTCATCACCCTGGCAACGGCGATAGAAACCCGAGGAGTTGAGACCCTTTCCCAGATGTTCAAGGTCTCGGTCAACGCCGATCGATTCTTCGCCGAGGCTCACCCCAAGCTGCGGCCGGTTGATTTCGCCACCGACGGTGTCTACCTGTGCGGCCTGGCTCACTATCCGAAACCGCTCGAGGAGACCATTGCTCAGGCCCAGGCAGCGGTAAGTCGGGCAATCACCCTTCTTTCCAAGAAAAAGATCCAAACCAGCGGCCAGGTGGCGAGGGTCACCCCCGCCAAGTGCTCCGCCTGCGGCGTCTGCGTCACTATCTGTCCCTTCACGGCGCCCGCCTTCAACGACCGGGGCGTCGCCGAGGTCAACCAGGCCCTCTGCAAGGGGTGCGGCCTCTGCGTCGCTTCCTGCCGCTCGGGGGCGATTGATCTCAAGGGGTTTGAGGATAAGCAGATCTTTGCCATGATTGACCAGGTCTAATACGCGGTTTTGACTCCCGCTGCTGCAAGAAAGGTCGAAACGATGGCTGAGAAGGAACACGGGAACTGGCAACCCAGGATCGTCGCCTTCCTCTGCTCGTGGTGCTCCTACGGCGCTGCCGATCTGGCTGGAGTGAGCCGGCTGCAGTACCCGCCGGACCTCCGGGTGATCCGGGTTCCCTGCACCGGCCGGATGAATCCCAAGTTTATCCTAGCGGCCTTCCGCCAGGGCGTGGACGGTGTGTGGGTCTCAGGGTGACACCCGGGGGACTGCCATTACCTGGAAGGTAATTACTACGCCAGAAGGAAGTTCACTCTGTTCAAGGAACTGATTGAGTATATGGGGATCGAACCGGGCCGTCTCCACTTCTCCTGGATCTCCTCAGCCGAGGCGAGCAAGTTCGTGGAGGTGGCCCGAGCGGTCTCAGACGACGTCAGGAAAACCGGACCGACAAGCAAGCTCATCAAGAAGCTGCCAGAGGTGGCATAGATGGAGGCATATACCGCGAAGGTCAGAGAGGCGGCACAACGTCTGCTCAGGGAAACCAAAGTGGATCTGGTGATGGGCTTTCAGCAGGGAACAATCCCTCTGATGAGTCAGCCTGTCCTCATCCGCAAGGCGAACGAGGCGGAACGGCTGCACTGGGACTCGTGCTGTGGCAGCAATCTGGCCAATTACCTGCCCAAGCGGAAGGAACGGATTGCCGTCGTCGCCAAGGGCTGCGACTCGCGGAACATCGTGGTTCAGATCCTGGAGAACCAGATCAAACGCGAGCAACTCTATATCATCGGCATCCCCTGCCTGGGAATGATTGATCGACGCCAGGTGCTCGGTGCACTGCAGGGCCGGGAGCCGCTCTCGGTCTCGGAAACGAATACCCACCTCCTGATCCAGGGTAAAGGCTTCGAGGAAAAGCTGGAGCGCTCTCTGTTCCTCCAGGACAACTGCGCCATCTGCACCCATCGCAACCCGGTGCTCTTCGACGAACTCGTCGCGGAGCCGGTGCCCGAGCAGACCGAGGTGGACCGGTACGAGGACGTCAGAGGCATCGAGAAGATGACCGCAGACGAGCGCTGGCAGTACTTCCGCGACCTCTTGGGGCCTTGCATCCGCTGTTACGCCTGTCGTAATGCCTGCCCCATGTGCTACTGTCCCACCTGCTTCGTGGACGAGTCCACGCCGCAGTGGCTGGGGAAAAGCATCGATCCTACGGACACCACCACGTTTCACTTCCTGCGGGCCTACCATCTCGCCGGCCGCTGCACCGACTGCGGCAACTGCCAACGGGTGTGTCCGGTGGGGATCAACATGCGGCAGTTGAACAAGAAGTTGGAAAAAGAGATCAAGGAGCGTTACGGGTACGAAACCGGTCTAAGCATCGAGCAGCGGCCACCGCTCGATACGTACCGGCCGGACGACCCGCAGCAGGATTTCAAGTGACAGAGAACCCCTTCGCCCTTTTGCCGGTGTACCTGGAAGCCTTTCGTTTGTTCAGAGGGGCGCCGGCAAGGTGGGAATGCAAGTAAACCCCTCAGACGGGATCCCGCGCATGGCAAAAAGAGCGTTCAAGAAGGCAGCGTTAATCGATGTGTTGAATCGACTGAAGGAGCGCTACCGCCTCTACGCCCCGGTGCGTCAGAATGACATGACCAACTACCAGGAACTGGCCTCGGGTGACCAGGCGGATTTCAGCGCCTCCAATACCAGCCTCTCTCCCAAGTCCTTCATGCATCCTCAATCCTTGTGCATGTTTGCCTTCAGCACTGAGAAGGGCAGCGACCAGGCCGGCATCCTCCGGGAGGTCGAGAAGGATCTGGCGCGCTCTGTAGTCTTCGGTATTCGGCCCTGCGACTCCAAGGCCTTCCAGCTCGTGGACGTGAACTTCAATACGCCCGAGTACCAGGACCCTTGGTGGATAAGGCGAAGGCAGAGCACCACGCTGGTGGGTATGGCCTGCAACAGTCCCTGTTCCACCTGCTTTTGCACCTCCGTGGGGAGTGGTCCTTTCTCCCCCGATGGGCTGGACCTGCTCCTCACCGACCTGGGTGACGACGTGGTGGCGGAGGTTCTGACCGCCTGGGGCTCGGAGGTTCTCGACCATGCGGAGATCCGAGGAACAGCGACAGATGCCATGATGGAAAAGGCGGCGGCCCTGCAGCAGGAGGCCGAGCGGTCCTTGGGGTCTCTCCTCCCCACGGAGAGCCTGCGAGAGAAGAATCTGAACGCCCTCTTCAACGCGCCCTTCTGGGACGACGTGCAGTTTGCCTGCATCAACTGCGGGGTCTGCACCTTTGTTTGCCCCACGTGCTGGTGTTTCGACGTCCAGGACGAGGTCCGGAATCAGCAAGGCGTTCGGATTCGGAACTGGGATGCCTGCATGTTCCCGCTCTTCACCCATCACGGTTCCGGGCATAATCCCCGGCACCAGAAGCTGCAGCGGGTGAGGCAGCGCTTCATGCACAAGCTCAAGTACTTTGTCGACAAGTACGACCGCGGCGTGGCCTGTGTGGGGTGTGGCCGGTGCGTCCAGCAGTGTCCGGTGAACATCGACATTCGTCAAGTGTTCCGGCTGATACACGATTTCAAAGGGTAATTCCCGGGCCGGCCTGCCTTCATGGCGGGGAAAGCAGTGATCTCCACCCGCAGAGTGGGTGGCATCGGGAAGCCCCCTGGAAGGGGCCTCTCCGCATGAGCACATCAGATCCTCCCCCCTTTGACGGGGGGAGGTGAGGTGGGGGGTGACACCGACCGATCGAATCCCCCTCCCCTTTTTCCCCTCCCACCAGGGGCGGGGAAGAGAGATAGAGCTGGTTTGGTCGAACCGCTCCGGGTCCTGCACCCGAGGTGCGGTTCAGGAAAGACGAACCGGTAACCCGATCGCTCAAACTAACGAGATGAGGTTGGAAGTATGCAGAACCCCTACATGCCCTATCCGGTGAGGATCGACAACATCACGGTCGAGACCGAGGACCGCAACCTCAAGACCTTCAAGTTCGTCTTTCTGAACCCCGAGGACGAGAAGCGCTTCACCTATAAGGCCGGGCAGTTTGCAGAGCTCTCCGTCGCCGGCAAGGGTGAGATCCCTATCGGTATCGCCTCCTCACCGACCGAGAAGGGCTACCTCCTCTTCACAGTGAACAAGGTGGGCGTCGTGACCACCACCTTGCACCAGATGAGCCCTGGAGATATAATGGGAGTCCGCGGCCCCTTGGGAAACTGGTACCCTTGGGAAACCCTGGAAGGCAGGAACGTCGTGATCGTGGGCGGCGGCTTCGCCTTCACCACCCTGAGATCCTCCATCGTCTACATGCTCCACCCGGAGAACCGCAAACGCTTCGGCGAGATCACCGTGATCTATGGCGCCCGGACTCCAGGCATGCTTCTCTACAAGGACGAGCTCATGGCGTGGGAACGGCGCGGCGACATCAAGATGCACATCACCGTGGACGCCACCAAGGATCCAAACTGGAAGTACCATGTGGGGTTCGTCCCGACCGTCACCAAGGACACGGCGCCGAGCTCCGAGAACGCCTATGCTCTGGTCTGCGGCCCGCCCATCATGATCAAGTTCACCCTGCCCGTCCTCACCGGGCTGGGCTTCCCTCCCGAACGCATCATCACGAGTCTGGAGATGCGCATGAAGTGCGGGATCGGCATGTGCGGCAGGTGCAACATCGGCACCGAGTATGTCTGCAAGGACGGCCCCGTGTTTACCCTGGCCAAGCTCTCTCAGCTCCCGGCGGAGTACTAGCCCGCATTGCGCACGAACCACCTGCGGCGCCAGTCAGTCTTGCTCGATGAGTGGAACGGGTGAAAAAGCCCTTGCCAACCGGGTCTCCCGGTTCTATCATGAGAATATTCTCGCCTTTCTGAGTTCCAGATCGTGTGATCAAACATTGGGTGCCGGGGTTTGTGCCTCGGTGCTCCAACTTTGCCGTCGCGGGGTTCCACCCTTCAGGGGCTGCAGGCCTGCAAGCAACCCGAAAGGAAGTCCGATCTCCGCAGAATGATGCGCAGCTGGAAACGAAGGGAGACAAGGAGGAGACTGTGGTTGAACTCGATGATTTGAAAGCTGTCGTGATGTTCAGCTCCCTGAAGGACCCGATGTTGAAGAAAATTGCGGAGGTTACTCTCGTAACCGAATTCAGCGCGGGCAGCTACATCTTCAAAGAGGGAGACTACGCCAAGTATCTCTACGCGGTGGTTGACGGGAAGGTGGGGCTGGAGCTCGAGAAAAGTGCGAGCAACACGATCATGATGGACACGGTGATCCGCGGCCGTGCCTTAGGCTTTTCCGCCCTCGTCGACACGGAACTGAGACAGTACACGACCCACGCCCGGGCCTTGACAGATGTCAAGCTCTTCGCCTGGGAGGCCGCCGAGCTGGAAAAACTCTTCTACCAGGACTACGAGCTTGGCTTCCTCTTCATGAAGAGCATCGCCAGAATGGCCAAAAACCGGCTCCAGGTGAGAAATCTCCAGTTCCTCGATATCTATCGCTAGAGAGGATGAAGACCCTTGCTGATTTCCTCGGACGAGGGCGCGGCCCGGGCCAACCGTGAGCGCCGCGCCCAGGCGGTCTACCGCCTCACGGTCGGCCCATCTCGTCCCATCCCCGCAGCCGGTAATAATCCCTCAGCATGAACTCCATTTCGTCTTCCGTGATCCGATGCCCCGTCTTCTTCAGTTCGCGGTGAAGACCTTTGGGCAGCCGGTCATCCTGGGGCGTGAGCCCCTCCCGCAGGTTGAACCGACGGACCAAGGTCGAGACCGCCGCCGCCTTTGCCCGCAGGGCTTCCTTGCCGGCCTCCAGCCCGGTCACCGCCTGGATCATGCGCTCGAGCTCCTCCCAGGGATAGAGGTCCCGGTAGAATCGACAAAGAATAAGGGTATCGAAGATGGTGAGACGATCCTCGAAGTCGATAAAGAGCGCGGCCTTCCCTTCAATCTGGTCCGGCTTGATCATGCCGCTCAGTTCGGGCTTGTAGAAGGTGGACCGCAGGTGGCAGGCGCCCCGATCCGAGGTGGCGTACCCGAGGGCCATGCCTTTCAGGACCCGCGGGTCGTATCCGGCCGGCTCCAGCCCCTTCACGTGGACGGCGATGTCCTCCATATCCCACTTCTCAGCGGCGTACCGGATCCCTCGGGCGAGAACGTCCCCGATGTCGGAGCGAGTGGCAATCATGATCAGGAGACCGGCAATGGCGTCCACGTCCCCATAGTCGATGGGATACTCGATCTTTCCTCGTTTCCGCGCCTCGATGGCGAAGGCACAGAGGTTGCCGGCGGAGATGGTGTCCATGCCCACTCGGTCACAGATGCTATTGAGATAGGCGATCTCCTCGATGCTGTCGATGAGGCAGAGGCCGCCGAAGGCGTAGATCGTCTCGTACTCCGGCCCTTCCAGCTTGAGCCCGGCATGGCGGCCCTCGCGTACCGTGGTCATCCGGCCGCAGGCCATGAGGCACTTGAGGCAGGCGTGAGGTATCACGTCGCAGCGCTGGTGAAGGGCGTCGGCACTGATCTTCTCCCAGTGCTCGTAACTGCCTTCCGCCCAGTATCGGGTGGGGAAGGCGTTTGCCTTGTTCATGATCTTCACCATCTGGGGGGTGCCCATGGTCTTGTAGGCCTTGACCCCCGGATGATCCTTGGCGAGGGCGGCGAGTCGCTTGGCAAACTCCCGAACCGCCTTGAGGTCGTAGAGGGGACGCTCCCGATCGCCCTGGAAGAGGATGCCTTTAAGCTTTTTCGAGCCCATGACCGCGCCCACCCCCGTCCTTCCCGCGGAGCGCCAGTAGTCGTTCTCGATCACCGCGAACCGAACCAGGTTCTCCCCGGCCGGTCCGATTACTACCGCCCCCGCCCTCTTGAAGCCGGAGTCCTTGCGGGTGAAACGCTCGTTGACCGCGTCCTCTGCCTGGTAGGTGTTCAAGCCCCAAAGCTCTTTCCCGTCATGGAACTCAGCGCCCTCGGGGTGCACGGCGAGAACCGTCGCCCCGTCGGAGCTACCCTGAATGACGATGGCGTCGAAGCCGGCGGCATCAATAGCCTCGGGCACCCGGCCGCCCGAGTAGGACTCGGTGTAAAAGCCGGTCTGGGGCGACTTGGTATAGACCCCGTATCGACAGGAGCCCCAGATGTTGCTTCCCGTGACCGGTCCCGTAGCAAAGATGAGACAGTTGGCGGGATCGAAGGGGTCGATCCCCCCCGGGTTCAGCTCATAGAGGAGCCACGACGCCAGGCCCTTTCCCCCCAAGTAGGTCCGAATTACGCCCTCATCCACCTTCTCGATGGCAAAGCTCTTGTTGCTGAGGTCAACCTTGAGGATTCTTCCATAAAATCCGTGCATACATGACCTCCTCTCCAGGCATGCCGCCCCTCAGATGCCCAGGTACGCCTTCCGGATGTGGGGGTTCTCCAGGAGCTCTTCGCCTGCGCCCTCCATCACCACCCGACCATGCTCCAGGACGTAACCCCGATCACTCATGCTGAGGGAATTGCGCACGTCCTGCTCTACCAGTAACACGGTGGTCCCCTGCTCGGCAATCTTCTCCACGGTGAGAAAGATCTCTTTGACGAGAAGCGGCGCCAACCCCAGGGAGGGCTCGTCGAGCATGAGGACCTTGGGCCTGGCCATGAGGCCCCGGCCGATGGCGACCATCTGCTGCTCGCCGCCCGAAAGGGTCATAGCCATCTGCGACTCCCGCTCACGCAGCCGTGGCAACAGGGCGTAGACTTCCCCGATCGTTTGGTCCACGTGCTTGCTGGCACGGCCGTTGTAGCCGCCGACAATGAGGTTGTCCTTTACGGTCATGAGCGTGAACAGCCGGCGTCCTTCCGGAATCTGCACGATGCCCCGTTCCACAATCTCGTCGGGGGGAGCCTGTTGCATGGGGAGATTCTCAAAGATGATCTCTCCCCTCGCGGGATGCATGAGGCCGGAGATTGTCTTCAGCAGCGTGGATTTCCCTGCACCGTTTCCACCGATGATGCTGACCACTTCTCCCTCCTCCACCCGGAGCGACAGATCAAAGATCACCTGAACATCGCCGTAGTAGACATCGATGTTCTTGACATCAAGAAACGCCATACTCTTCTCCCAGGTAGGCCTTGATCACCCTCTCATCGGCGGCGACTGTTTGGGGGGTCCCTTCCGCTATTTTCTGGCCGAAATGAATAACGACGACGCGGTCGGACACCGCCATGATGGCCCGCATGATGTGTTCGATAATGAAGAGGGTGACGCCCTTGTCACGAAGGTCCTTGATGATCCTGACCATCTCGTCCACCTCCGTGGGCCTCAATCCCGCCATAACCTCGTCAAGGAGCAACAGCTTGGGTTCCGTGGCCAGCGCCCGGGCAATCTCCAGACGCTTACGGTCGGCGATGGTCAGGTTTCGGGCCAGCACGTCTTTCTTGTCCTCGAGGTGGAGGTAATGCAAGATATCGAGGGCTTTTCGTTCCGCCTCCGGCTTCTTCTCTGTGGTCGCGAAGCTTCCGACCACGACGTTGTAGAGGACGGTCTTGGAGGGAAAGGGCTTCACGATCTGGAACGTCCGCGCCAATCCTCTCTTGCACAGATTCCACGGCCTCTCGTTGTTGATCTTTTCGCCTTTGAAGGAGATTTCCCCTGTGGTGGGTGGATAAACTCCCGCGATGCAGTTGAACGCCGTGGATTTGCCGGCACCGTTCGGTCCGATGAGCCCCAAGATCTCCCCTTCATCAAGGGCGAGGGTCAAGTTGTCCACCGCCCGCAGTCCGCCGAAGTCCTTGACCAGGTCCCTGACCTCCAACATCTTCATGGCTTACACCCCCACCGCAGGCCTGGCGGCCAGCCTCTCCAGCAGTTTGTTATATGCCCTGGTCAGCGGTTCTTGAAGGCCCCGAGGCTGGTAGATCATCACCAGGATGAGAACAATGCCGAAAATGATGAGATGGAGACCAGGAAGGGTAGCGCCGAAGTAGATCCTGGAGAGATCGCTCACGGGCCTGAGCAGTAGAGCTCCAAGGATCGGACCGGCGATGGAGCCCCGGCCCCCGATGAGGGCAATAAAGGCGATCTCGAAGGAGAGGTCGAGAGAGATCACGCTCTTTGGATGGATGTAGAGGGTGAACTGGGCGTAAAAGGTTCCTGCCAGGGCGGTGAGGAAAGAGCTCATGGCCATGGCGATCAGCTTGCACCGGGCCACATTCACACCCAGAGACATGGCGGCCTCGGGCTCCTCGCCGCCCGCCTGGAGATAATAACCGAGCTTGGAGCGCGAGATGAGATAGGTAAGAGCCAGAACTCCGACGAGCATGACCAAGACGATGTAGTAGTAGGGCTCTTTGGTAGTGAACATGAAGTTCGCCAGGCCTACATTCAGCGGCGATATCTCGAGGCCGCGGGGACCGTTCAGGTTGAAGGGACCCAGGTAATCGATGTTCTCCACCATCACCCGCAAGCCCTCGGCAAAGGCGATAGTGGCCAGAGCGAAATAGGCGCCCCGCATCTTGAAGGTGGGCAGGCCGATGATGACGCCGACGAGGGTCGCAAGTACACCGCCAACGATCATTCCGAGCCACGGGCTGATCCCGTATTGCAGGGAGAGAACCGTCGAGCTGTATGCCCCGATTCCCACGAAGGCGGCGTGGCCGAGGGGCAATACCCCGGCGAAGCCTCCAACCAAGTTCCAGCTCGTGGTGAGGTAGGCGTAGAAGTAGAGGAGGATTATGATATGAAGATATGTTGGGCTATGCAAGACCAGAGGCAGCCCGAAGGCAATGACCACCACGGGTAGCAACGAGAGCACTTCAAGCCGTTGTTGTTTCATTGTCTCACTCTACCAGTCGTATCTCACCCCGAACAAGCCCGAAGGCTTGACGAAGAGAAACACTAGAAAGAGGCCGTAGACGATAGCCTCGGTCCAGGTGGCCGCCATGAACTGGGGGCCTACCGACTCGATCACCCCGATGATCATCCCTCCCAGGAGCGCCCCGCCCATGCTCCCCAGACCTCCCAACACCACGATGATGAACCCCTTGATATCGAAGAGGACCCCCACCGAGGGGAAGACATTGTAGAAGGGCACCAGCGTAACCCCCGCAATACCGGCCGTGGCGGTGCCAATGCCGAAGGCGATGTTGTAAACCTTGTACTGCTTTATGCCCATGAGGCTGGCGGCGTCTCGGTCAAGGCTGGTGGCGCGGATGGCGCGCCCCAGGCGGGTTCGCTGGAGGAACCAGTAGATTGAGGCAGCAGTGATGAGGGCGGTGACGAATCCCCAGAGCTTGGGAACCGAGATCAGCATGCCGCCCAGCTCCAGCATCTTTCCCCGGAGGGGGTTGGCCTGAATAGTTCGATACTGAGGGCCGAAGAGCAGTAGGGTGACGTTGTCCAGAATATACCAAAGGCCGGTCGTTACGATGATCACGGTGATAGGCTCACGCACCTCTCTCTCGGCCTTGAAGATGGGTTTGATGACAATATCCTGGAGGTAGTAGCCGAACAGGTACATCACCGGCACGACCAGGATCAGGGCGAGATAGGGATGGAGGCCGGTAAGAGCCACCGCCCAGTAGGCCACGTACATACCCACCATAAGCAGGGAACCGTGGGCGAAGTTAATGACCTTGAGAACGCCAAAAATGAGAGTCAGGCCGAGAGCTGTGAGGCCGTAGATAGACCCCATGAGGATACCGTTGATCGTGTCCTCGAGAATGTAGAGCATGGGAGCCTCCGGATGGGCACCGGCTGCAAAGCCCGTTTGAGGGCGAGTCCCGCGGCGGCGGGGCTCGCCCTCTTACCAGGGTTGACGGTATTACTTTTGGGGCATGGGGAAAACCGGAGTGTAACCGGCGTGACGGGCACCTTTGGGCCACACGGTTAATCGCTCCATGCCGTGGCCGATGTCGTTGATCTGGACCATGACCAAAGCAGCATGCTCGTTCTGGCCGGTCTTGTCGAACTGAACGGCATCGTAGGCAACAATCATTCCCGGCCCTTTGGTCAGGTTGGTTTCGGCCAGAGCCTTGCGGATCTTGGCAGGATCCAGGGAGCCTGCACGCTCCAGGGCGTCGGCGAGCACATACATGGCAACATAGGCGTCCACCGACTCCCCGGCCAGGTTATACCCGTATCTCTTCTTGAACTTCTCGTTCGTCTCCTTGGCGCCGGGCTTATTGACGTCCGTTTCCCACTCGACCAGGTCGAAGATATAGCGGGCGTTCTGCCCGGTTGCTTTCAGGAACGACGGGTCAGCGTGCCCGCCACCACTGCCGATGATCGCCTTCGGCTTCACCTTGTAATCCGCCAGGGTGTTGGTGAGGAGAATGGCATCGGCGGCATTGGAGACGAGGAAGAGAACATCCGGGTTGGCTCGCTTGATCTTCTGCACTACCGGGCTGAGATCAGTCGCCGTGGAAGGATAGGGCTCATCGAGGACGACCTGGTAGCCTCCCTTCTTGGCAAGCTCCTTCCATAGCCCGGCAAAGCCCTTGCCCCAGTCGCCATTCTCGTAGACGAAGGCCACCGTCTTCACCTTGACGTTGAACTCCTTCTCCATGTCCTTCAAGAAAGCGAACTGGTCCCGGGTCCACCAGCTGTCCTTGGCGGCAATGCGAAACACGTTCTTGAAACCCTGCTCGGTGATCTTGTCGTTCACCGATACGGGAACGATAAAGGGGATGCCATACCGTTCGGCCACGGCGGTTGTCGGGAGGGTTACCGCCGAGTTCCAGCAGCCCGTCAACACGTTAACTTTCTCTGTGTTGATGAGGCGCTCCGCCTCGGCGACACCTTTTTCCGGCTTCGATTCGGAATCCGCATAGATCAACACCAGCTTGGCCCCGCCGAGGGACTTGATGCCGCCCGCAGCGTTGATCTCCTCCACGGCCATCTCCCGGGCGTTCTTCCCTTGCAGACCCACAGCGGCGGACGGACCGGAAAGAGGTTCGATGTTACCGATCTTGACCACGTTCTCCGCGGTCACGCCAGATCCGCCCCAAAATAACACCAGGAGACCAACGAGCAGACCTGTGACGAGACACCACAGCAAGGTACTCACTCTTTTTCCCATCATGATCCACACCTCCTCTGCACGACTCCACCGATTAACGAAGCAGCGGCCCGGCGCCGCCGCCCTATCGCCAACATAATAGCGAGCATCATACATCCCTTCATCATGAAAAAACCAGCGTCGGGAAAACCCCCTAGCGTTTCCCCGCCACTCCCTGCAAAAGGTAATAGAGCACGTCCCTCGGGAGCCCGGTCTCAAAGAGATCCTCCATGATGGTCTCGTCGTCTTTGGGCTCGATGGTGACGACGAGCATGAATCTCCCGGCCCTCCGATCCAGGTAAAGCTCGCTCTTGATGACCCGCTTCTTGAGACGGGAGAAGAGCCCGATGATTTCGGAGGACCCATGGTCCTCGTCTGCTCCCGCCTCGCGCTCGAAGACCACATAGCTGAAAGAGGGGTCCAGGTTCCGCTTGATCTCTGCGAAGTCGGCGAATTTGATCTGTCCGGCTGAATCCATGTCACTTGGCCAAGGTCGCGAACCCTTCCTCCATGATGGCCAGCCCTCGCTCCAATTGGTCATCGGTGATTACGAGCGGCATGAGGAGGCGAATCACATTGCTGAAGTTGCCACAGGAGAGAAGGATTAGGCCCCGCTCGTAAGCGAACTTCACGAGGGCTTTAGCCTCATCGGCGGCCGGCTCCTTGCTGACCCGGTCCTTGACAAGCTCAAGGGCCAGCATGGGCCCCAGACCCCTCACGTCGCCGATGAGCTCGAACTTCTGCTGCCAGGAATCCAGGCGTTGCCTCAGCTTCTTGCCGAGAGCCTCCGCCCTCTCGAGGATTCTCTCCTTCGCGAAGATCTCGAGAACAGCGAGCGCCGCGGCGCAGCAGACAGGGTTCCCGCCATAAGTGCCGCCGAGGCCGCCCGTATGGACCGAGTCCATGATCTCCTGCTTCCCCACCACGGCGCTAAGCGGCATGCCCGCCGCCAGACTCTTGGCCACGGTAACCACCTCAGGCTCGAGGTTCCAGTGCTCCATGGCGAACATCTTCCCCGTCCGCCCCATGCCGCTCTGGATCTCGTCGGCGATGAAGACGATGCCGTGGTCGTGACAGATCTTCATCAGTTTGGGAAAGTACTCGGGTGGCGGGGTGATGAACCCGCCCTCCCCCTGGACCGGCTCGGCGATGGCGGCGGCGGTCGTCTCGGCGGCCGCGTAGCTGATGAAGAACTCCTTCAGGTAATCCGCGCACGCCACGCCGCACTTCGGGTAGGTGAGGCCGAAGGCGCAGCGGTAGCAGTACGCGAAGGGCATGCGGTAGACGTCCGGCGCGAAGGGACCGAACCCCAGCTTGTACGGCTTCACCTTGCTGGTGAGAGTCATGGTGAGGAGAGTTCTCCCGTGAAAGCCGTTCTCGAAGGCGATTACCCCGGGCCGTTTCGTATAGTAGCGAGCGATCTTGACGGCGTTCTCCACCGCCTCGGCGCCGCTATTGATGAAGAGGGCCTTTTTCGCGAACCTCCCCGGCGTGACCCCGCAGAGCTTTTCCCCCAGTTTGACCAAAGGCTCGTACGGTACCACCATGAAGCAGGTGTGGGTGAACCGCTCCGCCTGCTCCTTGATGGCAGCAACAACCTTCGGATGACAGTGCCCCACATTCATGACCCCGATGCCGCCGGAAAAATCGACAAACTCCTGACCGTCGGCGTCGTAGATCAATGCCCCTTTGGCCGATTCGACGTAGTAGGGAACAAGGCTTCCCTGTCCCTGCGGGACTACTCTCCCTCGCAGCTCCCCCAGCCGCTCACTCCTGGCGCCAGCCTTCATGGTCTCCTCCTTCTCGGTCCGCCCCGAATCCGCGGACCCGTCACCCTGAGCTACGTCAGCTTACTCTTCAGCGCAGAAAATACAAGTGCCCCTTCGGCCTTGCCTTTCTATCGTCAGCAACGAGCCCGGCAATTCTTCCTGAGATCTTTCGCCCTAGCCCGCATTATGCACGAGTCACGTGCTGCGACCGCGGATATGGCCGCCCAGGACACCCTGTTGCTACTTGAACGCGCTGGCGAGATTGACCGTCGCGGCGCGGTGGCCTTTTCGCTCCCCGTCTTGCCCCCGCGGCGGGGCAAGATCCTCAGCCACCACGCGACGGGCGGTACTGTCAGTGCCAGGGAAAAAAGCAAGATCCGGACCGGAATCGGGTTCGCCGGAAAAGGTGTAGGATCTTGTTTGGTTACGACCGACGAGGGGCTCCGGCCTTGGCGCCGGTGATTCATCTGTGGATCAGAATCGCGCTCGGCTTAAGCTTCCCGAGACTCCGGGACTGATCCATATCTGTATCAACCGCATCCTTTCCAGCAAGGGCTTACTGACGCGGGAGACAAGAGAAAAACGATTCACTTATGAATCAACCGCAGGGTCATGCCGTGTTTCCTCAACTTTCTGACCACCGTAGGCTGGCTGACCCCAAGATAGCGAGCCATCTCTCGGGTTGAGCGGCAATGCGCCATAGCCGCTTTCAGCAGATCGAGCTCACGGGTGACGAGCTCTTCCGTGAGGCGTCCGTTCCGGCCGCCGTCTGTTGCCGCAGGGATCTGCGTTCCGGTACTCAGCGTCGCCAGGATGTGCTCGTCCAGGATGTCGCTCTCACTCATAACCACCGCTTTCCTGATCACGTTCTCCAGCTCTCTCACGTTTCCAGGAAAAGGGTACTGCTGGAGCGCGAACAGCGCCCGCGGCGAGAGCCGTCGCTGCACGCGATGCTTCTTGTTGTAACGGCGAACAAAGTAGCTGGCCAGTTCGAAACTGTCTTCAGGTCGCTCCCGGAGCGGGGGGATCCGGACGGTGAAGCTATTCAGCCGGTAGTAGAGGTCCCGACGGAAGTTCCCCTGGTTGACGAGCCCCTCCAGATCCCGGTTGGTGGCGGCAATGATGGTGCAGTCGACCACCCGGGGCTTGGTACCTCCCAGGGGCATGATCTCGTGATCGTCGAGGTACTTGAGGAGCTTCGCCTGAACGGAGAAGGGAAGATCGCCGATCTCATCAAGGAAGAGAGTCCCGTCCTTGGCGAGCTCGAAGAGGCCGACCTTCCCCTGTTCTCGGGCGCCGGTGAATGCCCCCTTCTCGTAGCCGAAGAGCTCGGCCTCGAGGATCTCGGGCAGGGCGGCGCAGTTGATCTGGATGAAGGGCTTGGCCTTGCGCCTGCCCTTTCGGTGGATGAACTTGGCGAGGAGCCCCTTGCCCGTCCCCGATTCACCCAGGAGGAGGATGTTCGAGGCCCCCATGCGCGCGAGCTTGAGGGCGACTCTGAGGACCTGCTGCATGGCCTCGCTTTCCGCAATGATCTCCTGCTTCCTGAGCTCCAGCATGCTGAGTTCCGCCAGTTCCTCCTTGTACTTTTCCGTGACCAGGCGCGACTGCTCCAGTTGCTCTCTGATGGCATTGAGGTGAGTCATGTCCCGCTCGTTCACGACGACGAGAGCAATATTCCCCGGTTCGTCAAAGACCGGCGTCCCCGTAACCAGGAGGTACTTGTCGGTCCGGCGCACGTGCTGCATCATGCTCACCTGCCGTTTGGTCTCCAGCACCTCCATGGTGACCGACCGGTCCACCAGCCGCTGCTCGACGATAGTGACAACGTTCTTCCCGATAAAGTCTCTCGCCTTGATGCCGTTCAGCTTCTCCGACGCCCGGTTGATCGTGATGACGGTCCCGGTGCCGTCACAGACCCAGATACCGTCCGATGATGAGCTTATAATCGCGTTCAACTGCTCGTTCAGCCGCCGATACGATTCAAGCTTCTTGGCGGTGCGCTCGAACTCGCGCATCCGCTCAAAACTGCAGACCGCCCCGCAGAGTCGCCCCTTATCCTGAATGGGGGTGATGTTCAACACCAGGCTCACCTTCTTGCCCAGGATGTGGCGACCCAGTTGGGGTTTTCCGGTCTCCAGACATTTGATGACGAGAGGCCCGGTCAAGGGAAGGATATCGGGAATATAGGTACCCAGGACCTGTCTTGGATCGAACCCGAGAATCTTTGCCGCCTGCTCGTTCAGGAAACGGACGCGCCCGGCAGTGTCGGTGGCGATCACCCCGTTGCTCATGGAGTCCACGATTCGCGGGAGGGGAAGTTCTTTGCTCATGGTTGCACCGATGAAATCCCCGGATCCAGGATAGTCGCCAAGGGTGTGATATGCCGACGCCACGCTCCGGCGTGGCTTTCTCTCGGCGGACTCCCAGTCGCCGCGGGATTATCAGTCCGCCACCCGGACGAGGAGATGGTCCGCCAGCGCCCTGAAGCGCTCGAGCCACCGCTCAGACTTGCTATCCCCTTTGGCGGCGCGGCCTCGGAACTCGTCGAAGACGCCATGGAGGACCCGGTAGCAGATATTCTGCGCCTTCCAGAGGTTCACGTCAAAGGGGAGACGGCGAACCAGGGCGGTGAAGGCCTCAAGGCGCTCGAGTGCTCCGAGCTTCGCGGGGTCGGCGCCAAATCGCTGGGCCAATACCTCGAGCCGCCGTTCGAAGGCGTAGGCGAGCATCCTCTCGTCAATGGATACGTCCTCGAGTCGCGCCTCCCAGGGATCACGGAGGAACCGACCGGCCCGCTCCTCGAAGAGGGGCGCCACCGTATCCCGAAGCCAGTCCAGGGCCTGGCGCAGAGGGGCCCTCCAGGTCTGCCGCCATTCCGGATGGGCCCCGGAAGAGCAGCCACTGTCACCACGCCATCGTTCCACCCCGTGAGCGCAGCTCCACGAACTGTTCTCCACGACCTCCACTTCGTGTCTTGGGGGATATCGTTCCAGGAACTCCCCGTAATTTGTGAGTCTCGCCAGGTTGCGGCCTTCAATGACCTGGAGGGCGTAGGCGAGGGCCATTTCCCCAAAACGGTGATGGTGGCCGTAGCTCTCCCCGTCCGTGGAGATGTGGGCGAGCTGCGGCCAAGGGGGCTCGGCGCTGAAAATCTGGTGTAGCCGATGGGCGAGGGAGTCCCCGCTCCGGAGCAGGTTTTCGAAGGCAACGGCCTGGGCGATCGATCCGTGGTAAAAGAAGGCGGCAATGCTTTTCCCCGAAGGCAGCCGGACGGCGTAGGCCGTCGTCGGATCTATCCTTTCCCCGGTTACATCCCGCCACTCTTTGCCTTGTATATCTCTGACCCTTTGCGCCTGTCGCGGTGCCAGAATGGTGAAACGAATCCCGTGCTCGGCGAGGATCGCGAGCGTCTCCAGATCAACAGCCGTCTCGGGCAGCCACATACCCTCGGGCGCCCGGCCGAACCGGTAGGTGAAGTCAGCGATTGCCCATAAAACCTGGGTGTGCTTGTCCCGGGCCGTCGCCAAGGGGAGGATGAGATGGTTATATGCCTGGGCCAGAGCCGAGCCGTGGCCGGAAAAACGCCGCTGGCTCTCGCGGTCGGCCTCGCGGAGAGCCTCATAGACCTCAGGGGCGTGCGACTCCAGCCAAGAGAGGAGCGTCGGCCCGAAGTCGAAGCTGATCCCGGCGTAGTTGTTGACGATGCGCTCGATCAGCCCGTGCTGGTCGAGGATCCTGGAGGCGGTGTTAGCAGCGTAGCACTCAACGGTAATCCGCTCGTTCCTATCATGATAAGGGCGAGCCCCGTCCTGCTGCTCTATCACCTCCAGCCAGGGATTCTCTCGAGGCGGCTGGTAGAAATGGCCGTGGATGCAGAGATAACGCTCCAACGCGGAATCACTCGTGAATGGGCCGTGGGAGAAAAGGGTATCAGTTAGTGGTTGACTTCTGTCCCTCCTTCTGCACCGTAATGCTCACCGGCACCCTCACCTCGTCCGATTTGGTTCCCTCGAGCTTGACAATGACGGTGTCAGTTACACCCCCGCCGGGCAAGCGATCGAACCGCGGCTCCACCTCGATCCGCCACCTCGAGGCGTTCTCACCGCCAAGGGGCACTGCGGTGGCTTTGAAGAATTTGTCGTTGTACTTCAAGTCCCGAACTCGGATGTTCTTTCCCCTGTTGTCAACCAGGGTGACCACTCTCACCACCTTCTCCCCGGAAGCGGGAGCCGTCACTCGACCGAAGGTTATCTCGGGCGGCAGGACCTCAAGTTCCGGTCTCACCCGCAGTTGGACCGGTATCGTCACCTCAGGTTTCTTGGGATGGTTGGTCACCAGCCGGATAAAGCCACCGGCACTGGCCTGCGTCTGAGCCTTGCTCCGCAGCTCAAGATCGTACTGGTGGTTTCCCCCCTTGCTCACAAGCCTGTAATCCAACCACTGACCGATGTTGGTGCTCGTTTCGCGAATC
>Ga0335070_10002517_pt1 | contig 21275 bp, 22 predicted proteins | sample Lox_Sample_13_FD_206722 | JGI IMG/M metagenome (GOLD analysis project Ga0335070, IMG submission 206722) | Soil microbial communities from Loxahatchee National Wildlife Refuge, Florida, United States - Lox_Sample_1.3 | ecosystem: Environmental > Terrestrial > Soil > Wetlands | place: USA...
GCCGGCCTGAACAATTTATCGTAGAGGAACACCGAATGAGCAGCGAGGCATACGTCCTGCCGCTGGAGCAGTTGCGCATGCAGGATGTAGGGGATGTGGGCGGCAAGAATGCCTCCCTGGGGGAGATGATCAGCCAGCTCGATCATCTGGGTGTACGAGTACCGGGCGGGTTCGCGACCACCGCGCGCGCTTATCGGGACTTCCTCGCGCAGACCGGGCTCGCGGGTCGGATCGAGCGCGAGCTGGCCAGTCTCAACGTCGATGATGTGCGGGCGCTCGCCGCCGCGGGCGCGAAGATCCGGGGCTGGGTGGTCGAGGCCCCGTTCCCGGAGCGCCTGGAACGCGAGATCCAGGGGTTTTACGACAGGCTGGTGGCGGGCGCGGCGGGGAACCCCTCGTTCGCCGTGCGCTCGTCGGCGACCGCCGAGGATCTCCCGGACGCTTCCTTCGCCGGGCAGCAGGAAACCTTCCTCAACATTCATGGCGTGGACAACCTGCTAACCGCAGTCAAGCACGTGTTCGCCTCGCTGTACAACGACCGCGCGATCTCCTACCGGGTGCACAAGGGCTTCGCACACTCCGAAGTGGCGCTGTCGGCCGGTGTGCAGCGCATGGTGCGCAGCGACCTGGCTGCGAGCGGCGTGATGTTCTCGCTGGACACCGAGTCCGGCTTCGACCAGGTGGTGTTCATCACGGCATCGCTGGGCTTGGGCGAAACCGTGGTGCAGGGGGCGGTCAACCCCGACGAGTTCTATGTCTACAAGCCCGCGCTCGAGGCGGGGCGGCCGGCGATTCTGCGTCGCACGCTCGGCAGCAAGGCCATCAAGATGGTGTTCTCCGACGCTCAGCAGGCCGGGCGCTCGGTGCGAACGGTCGATGTGCCGGAGGCGCAGCGGCGCCAGTTCTCGATCACCGACCAGGAGGTGGAGGAGCTGGCGCGCTATGCAGTGATCATCGAGAAGCACTATGGCCGGGCGATGGACATCGAGTGGGGGCGCGACGGCGAGGACGGGCGCATCTACATCCTCCAGGCGCGCCCGGAAACGGTGAAGTCCAACCTCAAGGTCGATACCCAGCAGCGCTTCCGCCTGCGGGAGCGCAGCGAGATTTTGGTGTCGGGCCGCGCCATCGGCAACCGCGTGGGCCTCGGACCGGTCCGGCTGATCATGGATGCGAGCGAGATGTCGCGGGTGGAGCAGGGCGACGTGCTGGTCACCGACATGACCGACCCGGACTGGGAGCCGGTCATGAAGAAGGCCTCGGCCATCGTCACCAATCGCGGCGGGCGCACCTGCCATGCCGCAATCATCGCGCGCGAGCTGGGCATCCCGGCGGTGGTGGGCTGCGGAGACGCCACGCGCAAGCTGCAGGAGGGGGCGCCGGTGACCGTGGCGTGCTGCGAAGGCGACACCGGTCACGTGTATCGCGGCGAGCTCGATCTGGAAGTCATCGACCTCTCGCTCGAGGCGATGCCCAAGCCGCCGGTCAAGATCAGCATGAACGTGGGCAACCCGGAGCTCGCGTTCGACTTCCAGCGCCTGCCCAACGCGGGAGTGGGGCTCGCGCGGCTGGAGTTCATCATCGCGCGCATGATCGGCATCCACCCGCAGGCGGTGCTGTCCTATCCCAACCTCCCGCCCGACCTGCGACGCGAGGTGGAGGCGCGCAGCAGCGGCTACGCCAGCCCGCGGGATTTCTACGTGGAGAAGCTCACCGAGGGCATCGCCACGCTCGGCGCGGCCTTCGCGCCCAAGCCGGTGATCGTGCGGCTGTCGGACTTCAAGTCCAACGAGTACTCCAGTCTGCTCGGCGGCCAGCGCTACGAGCCGCACGAGGAGAATCCCATGCTCGGCTTCCGCGGCGCATCGCGCTATATCGACCCGAGCTTCCGTGACTGCTTCGAGCTGGAGTGCCGGGCGTTGCGCCGCGTGCGCGACGAGATGGGCCTGACCAACGTCGAGGTCATGGTGCCCTTCGTGCGCACCGTCACCGAGGCGCGTCACGTGGTCGAGGCGCTGGCCGAGCACGGGCTCAAGCGCGGGCAGAACGGGCTGCGGGTGATCATGATGTGCGAGATCCCCTCCAACGCTCTGCTGGCCGATCAGTTCCTCCAGTACTTCGATGGCTTTTCCATCGGCTCCAACGACATGACTCAGCTCACGCTGGGCGTGGATCGCGACTCCGGCATCGTCGCCGGCAGCTTCGACGAGCGCGATCCCGCGGTGAAGGCAGTGCTGCAGCTGGCGATTCGCGCCTGCCGCAAGGCCGGCAAGTATGTGGGCATCTGCGGCCAGGGGCCGTCGGACCATCCCGATCTCGCCAAGTGGCTGGTGGAGGAGGGCATCGATACGATCTCGCTCAACCCAGACACGGTGGTGGAGACGTGGTTGTTCCTCTCACGCGAAGCGCGTCCCGCGCACGCTTGATGTGGCGCTAGCGTCGCTGACGCGCGACGCCGGCACGGGTACCCTGCGTCGGACACCGGTATGCAGATCGAGGAGCTTCGCGGGGTGGCCGCGTTTGTGAGCGACCCGGGTTTGCGGTATCATGCCTCGAACATGCGGTCCGGGTCGCGGGCATGACTAAATTCATCTTTGTCACCGGCGGAGTGGTCTCCTCCCTTGGCAAAGGCATCGCCGCCGCCTCGCTCGGGGCGATTCTCGAATCCCGCGGCATCAAGCTCACCCACCTCAAGCTCGACCCGTACATCAACGTCGACCCCGGCACCATGAGCCCCTTCCAGCACGGGGAGGTGTTCGTGACCGAGGACGGGGCCGAGACCGATCTGGACCTGGGTCACTACGAGCGCTTCGTCAACGTCCGGATGGGCAAACGCAACAACTTCACCACCGGTCAAATCTACGAGAGCGTCATCCGCAAGGAGCGCAGGGGGGACTACCTCGGTGGCACCGTGCAGGTGATCCCGCACATCACCGACGAGATCAAGCATTACATCCGCATGGGAGCGGGAGACGCGGATGTGGCGATCGTCGAGATCGGCGGCACCGTGGGCGACATCGAATCGCTGCCCTTCCTGGAGGCGATCCGGCAGATGAGCCTGCAGCTCGGGCGCAACCACACCTGCTTCGTCCACCTGACGCTGGTGCCGTACATCCCGTCGGCCGGCGAGATCAAGACCAAGCCCACCCAGCACTCGGTGAAAGAGCTGCGCGAGATCGGCATCCAGCCCGACATCGTCCTGTGCCGGGCGGATCGCGAGATCCCGGAGGACGAGAAGCGCAAGATTGCCCTGTTCACCAACGTCGAGGAGCGCGCCGTCATCTCGGCGGTGGACGTGGACTGCATCTACAAGATTCCCGGGCTGCTGCATGCCCAGGGGCTGGACGATATCGTCCTGCGCAAGCTCGAGATCACGGCCCCCCCGGCGAATCTGAGTCAATGGGACGAGCTGATCTACGCGCTCGAACACCCGAAGTACGAGGTCAACATCGCGCTGGTGGGCAAGTACGTCGATCTCACGGAATCCTACAAGTCGCTGTCCGAGGCGCTGACGCACGCAGGGATCCACACCGGTGCCCGGGTCAATATCCACTACATCGATTCGGAGGACCTGGAGCGCGATGGAGTGTCGTGCCTGCAGGACAAGGACGCCGTGCTGGTGCCCGGGGGCTTCGGCAAGCGGGGGGTAGAAGGCAAGATCCGCGCGATCCGCTATGCGCGCGAGAACAAGGTTCCCTATCTGGGTATCTGCCTCGGCCTGCAGCTGGCGGTGATCGAGTATGCGCGCAACAAGGCTGGGCTGGAAGGCGCGCACAGCACCGAGTTCGACCCCAACACCCCGCACCCGGTGATCGCGCTGATCCACGAGTGGCATGGGCGCGACGGCCGCCTGGAAATGCGCAGCGACAGGTCCGACTTGGGCGGCACCATGCGCCTGGGCGGCCAGGAATGTGCGCTGCTGCCGGGCAGCCTGGCGCGCCAGATCTACGGCAAGGAAAGGATCGTCGAGCGCCATCGCCACCGCTATGAGGTCAACAACCGCTACATTCCCCACCTGATGGACGCGGGCATGCGGGTGTCGGGGATCTCGGCCACGGAAGACCTGTGCGAGATGATCGAGGTCACCGACCATCCCTGGTTCGTGGGCTGTCAGTTCCACCCCGAGTTCACCTCCACCCCGCGCCAGGGACATCCGCTGTTCTCGGCGTTCATTCGGGCGGCGATGAGGCAGGCCGCGCAGAGCGAACTGCCACGCGGGGCGCCGGCGGCACAGCCCGAGCCCGTCTCTTGACTCTCGCCGGGTCCTGGGCAGCGAGCTCCGGGATGCAAGCCGATAGGATGAGCGCGTGAAGCTGTGTCACTTCCAAGCCGGCCTGGACCGGCCCCTGTTCCTGATCGCCGGTCCGTGCGTGGTGGAGTCGCCTCAGCTCCAGATGGACGCCGCGGGCGAGCTCAAGCGCATCTGCGCCGAGCTCGAGGTGCCGTTCATCTTCAAGTCCTCCTACGACAAAGCCAACCGCAGCTCGTCGAAGTCCTTCCGCGGGCTGGGGATGGAGCAAGGGCTGGAGATCCTGGCCGAGGTGCGTAAGGCGCTCGGGGTGCCGGTGCTGACCGACGTGCACACCGAGCAGGAGATTCCCGCGGCGGCGAAGGTCGTCGACGTACTGCAGACGCCCGCTTTCCTGTGCCGCCAGACCGATTTCATCCGCGCCGCCGCCTCTTGCGGCAAGCCAGTGAACATCAAGAAGGGCCAGTTCCTGTCGCCCTGGGAAATGAAGAACGTCGTCGACAAGGCGCGCGAGGCGAGCGGGCACGACAACATCCTGGTGTGCGAGCGCGGTTTCTCGTTCGGCTATAACAACCTGGTTTCGGACATGCGCTCGTTGATGGTCATGCGCGAGACCGGCTGTCCGGTAGTGTTCGACGCGACCCACTCGGTGCAGCTCCCGGGTGGCCAGGGCAGCAGCAGCGGCGGGCAGCGCGAGTTCGTGCCGGTGCTCGCGCGCGCGGCGGTGGCGACCGGGATTGCCGGCTTGTTCATGGAGACCCATCCGGACCCGGCCAAGGCCTTGTCCGACGGCCCGAACGCCTGGCCGCTGACGCATGTGCGCCAGCTGCTCGAGACGCTCAAGGAGATCGATGCGCTGGTCAAGCAGCGCGGGTTCGCCGAGGATCTGGTCGCCGGGCGCTGAAGCTTTCGGAACACACACAGGAACCGATATGAGCTCAATCGTAGACGTGGTGGCGCGCGAGATTCTCGATTCGCGCGGCAATCCGACGGTGGAAGCCGATGTGCTGCTCGAGTCCGGCATCCTCGGCCGCGCAGCGGTGCCCTCGGGCGCCTCCACCGGCAGCCGGGAAGCCATCGAGCTGCGCGACGGCGACCCGCAGCGCTACGGCGGCAAGGGCGTGCTCAAGGCGGTGGAGAACGTCAACACCGAGATCTGCGAGGCGATCATCGGCCTGGACGCAGTGGAGCAGTCGCTCATCGACCAGACCATGATCGAGCTGGACGACACCGAGAACAAGGCACGGTTGGGCGCCAACGCCATCCTCGCAGTATCGCTCGCCAATGCGAAGGCGGCAGCGGAGGAGTCGGGTCTGCCTCTGTATCGCTATCTCGGCGGCGCAGGCCGCATGCAGCTGCCGGTGCCGTTGATGAACGTGATCAACGGCGGTGCGCACGCCAACAACAGCCTCGACCTGCAGGAGTTCATGATCATCCCCGTGGGGGCAGCGAGCTTCCGCGAGGCGCTGCGCTGCGGGGCCGAGGTGTTCCACACGCTCAAGAAGCTGATCAACGCGCGCGGCATGCCCACGCAAGTCGGTGACGAGGGCGGCTTCGCGCCGGATCTGCCGGGCAACGAAGCGGCCTTGCAGCTCATCATGGAGGCGGTGGAGCAGGCGGGCTACCGGCCGGGCGACGACGTGGCGATCGGGCTGGACTGCGCCAGCTCCGAGTTCTACAAGGACGGGCTCTACCAGCTCGAATCCGAAGGCCTGCAGTTGTCGGCGACCGAGTTTGCTGACTACCTCGCGGCCTGGGTCGGGAAGTACCCGATCATCAGCATCGAGGACGGCATGGCCGAGGGCGACTGGGACGGTTGGGAGATCCTGACCGACCGCTTAGGCGACGAGATCCAGCTGGTGGGCGACGACCTGTTCGTTACCAACACGCGCATCCTGCGCGAAGGCATCAAGCGCGGCGTGGCCAATTCGATCCTGATCAAGATCAACCAGATCGGCACGCTCACGGAGACGTTCGCGGCGATCGAGATGGCCAAGCGCGCCAACTATACGTCAGTGGTATCGCACCGCTCGGGCGAGACGGAGGACACGATCATCGCCGACATCGCGGTGGCCACCAACGCGCTGCAGATCAAGACCGGGTCGCTGTCGCGCTCGGACCGCCTGGCCAAGTACAACCAGCTGCTGCGCATAGAAGAGGACCTCGGCGATTCCGCCGGGTACCCGGGCCGCGAAGCCTTCTACCAGATCTTCTGACGGCCGGCGCGCTCATGCGCTTGCTCGCCGTCCTGCTCATGGTGCTGATCGCGGCGATTCAGACGCCGCTGTGGTTCGGCAAGGGCGGGTGGCTGCGCGTGTGGGAACTCGAGGGCCAGCTGCAGGCGCAACGCGCGCAAAACGAGAAGCTGCGGGCGCGCAACGCCGCGCTGGATGCCGAGGTGCGCGATCTCAAGCAGGGCTATGAGGCGATCGAGGAACGGGCGCGCAGCGAGCTGGGGATGATCAAACAGGACGAGGTGTTTTTCCAGGTAGTGGAAACCTCGCCTGCCGGCGCTGGCACCGCTGAGGCGCCGCACTAGGCCGTCAGCTCGGCACCGGCACAGCGTGCGGGGCAGCGGTGCGCCAACCTATCGCGCGAAGGTCGGGCCTGCGGCCCAGACTACCGAGGCAGCGCGCCAGCCCATCGTGAAACGCCAGCACCTCGTCGTCTGCGTCGATGGCGCGCTGGTACAGCTTGATTGCTTCTTCCGGCCGGCTGCGCGACTCCAGCGCAGCCGCGGCGCCGGCCACGACGCTCGCGAAGCGCGCGCGCAGCCGGTCGCGCATGCGCGCAGACCATGCGCAGTCGCTGTCCTGTGGAAGGAACGGACCGCGATAGAGCGCGAAGGCGCGCTCGACCGGCCCGCATCCGGGCTCGGGGTGCACCGCCTCGGCGGTCGAGCATAGGGCGAAGGCATCGACCCAGACGAGGTCCGGGTTAAGCGACAGGCATCCCTGTTGACTGACTACCGCCTCGGGCACCCCCAAACGCATGCGCAAGCGATGCAGAGCGACCTCGAGCGCATTCTGGGCCCGATCGCCCTCGACGTCGGGCCACAGCGCATCCGCGATCGACGAGCGGCAGACGTTGCGGCCGCCGAATGCAACGATCGCCTTCAGCAGCGCCAGGGTGCGCCTGGCCGGTTTCTTTCCCACGGCCAGCGGCGCGCCGTCGATGATCAGGTCGAACCCGCCGAGCGTGCGCAGCGCAACGCGCGAGGTCGGAGGAACGACCGAGCCAGTGCGTGGCAGCGCTGCGGCCATATCCGACCTTGGGGGGCGGACCGCCAATGCCCGTTGCAGCAGCATCAATGCGCCGCTCGTGCGCCCCGCCACGAGGTGGGCGTAGGCACCTTCAACCAAGTTGCGCAGTCCCTCATGGTCGCCGGTCGGGATGGCGGCGTTCTGGTGGCTTTGCCCCGCGCCGGTAGCCGGGGAGAGCGGTACCGTGCCGACCCCCGGCCTTGGGGGTGGGGGACTCAGCCTAGGCATGGTGGCGGTCATGATTGCGGGTCTTCTCGGTGCGCGCAGTCCGCTGCACCGAAACCAGTGGGTGACCTCGCCAATCTGCGCCGATGCCTGGTGGCTGTCGGCGCAGAAATGCGCAGGCGCAATGTGCAATATTCACGTTTTTACCGACTGGCGCGGAAACTGCTTGGCGCGACCGACATGCCGCGCTGCCGACCCCGGGCGATCGTCCAGGATCTGCAGCAGATCGGGGCAATGCCCGCTCAGCCGGCGAGATCCTCCGGCGCATTGATATTCCGGAACGCCTCGGGCTGGTCGTCGAAGCTCACCTCGGCGTGAGCCAAGCCCGCGTACCAGCTCTCTACCTTGCGTCCGCCGCCGGCCAGGAAGGCATCCAGGCCGCGCCACACGCTGCGCCGGCACAGACAGAACACCGGGTGTACCCGACCGCCGGACTTGGCCACCACTACGTCTAGTCGCCGTGACTCGAGCGGCTCCTGAAGACGCGCGACCAGGTCCAACGGTAACCCGGGGCAGTCGCACGGAACCGATGCCACGGTCTCATGCTGTACGTAGGGCAGCGCGGCATGCAGCCCAGCTAGCGGCCCGGCGAATCCCGGATAGACATCGGAGACGACCGCATACCCCAGCGCGCGGTAGCGTTCCAGCGAGCGATTCGCGCTGATGACGATGTCGTCGACCTGCGACGTAAGCCGATCGAGCACATGCCGGACCAGTGGCCGGCCAGCCAGTTCGATCCAGCCCTTGTCGACTTCTCCCATGCGACGACCTCGGCCGCCGGCAAGGATGATCCCGCTCACCTCACGCATGCGCGATCCGTCGTCCGGTGACGCATACCGATGGTCCTGTGGCAAGCATCCTGAGCGAGCTGCCCGGTCGGGTCAGGCGTCCGGATCGCTTGGTGCAAAGCAGATGCGTCGCGCCGCCGAGCACGGCCGCTGGATGCGACGGACAGCCTAGATCAGACCCTCTAGCAGTTGTACCTCCACCGTCGCCCCCGCCGGCGTGTTGCCCTGTTCGTCCGGCAAGATGATGAAGCAGTTGGCCTGGCTCATCGAGGACAAGATCGCCGAGCTTTGGTCGCCGGTGACCTTTACGGTCCAGTTGCCCTGCTGGTCGGCGCTAAGGATGCCGCGCTGGAACTCCGTGCGGCCCGGCGCCTTCTTGATCGGGCTGGTGCACACCGCCTTCAGGGTCGGCAGCGGGGCGGGGGCGCGACAGCCCATCAGCACCAGCAGCGCCTCGCGCACGAACTGGTAGAACGTCACCATCGCCGAGACGGGATTACCCGGCAGCCCGAAGAAGTGCGCTTCGCGGATCTTGCCGTAGGCGAGCGGGCGGCCGGGCTTCATGGCGATCTTCCAGAACAGCACCTCGCCCAGCTTGTCGAGAATCTGCTTGACATAGTCGGCCTCGCCCACCGACACGCCGCCACTGGTTATGACCACGTCGGCGGCGCCAGCCGCTTCCGCGAACGCGCGCTCGACCGCCGCCGGGTCGTCGCGGATGACGCCCATGTCTATCAGCTCGACCCCGAGCCGAGTGAGCACGCCGTACAAGGTGTAACGGTTGCTGTCGTAGAGCTGTCCCGGCGCGAGCGGCGAGCCGATGGAAACCAGCTCGTCGCCAGTGGAGAAGAACGCCACGCGCAGCTTGCGGTAAACCGAAACCTCGCCGATTCCGAGCGAGGCGATCATGCCCAGCTCGGCCGGTCGCACGAGCTGCCCGCGCTGGAACACCACCGCGTCACGGGCGATGTCGCAGCCGGCGAGTCGTACGTTCTGACCCTTCTGCTGACCGCCGGGGACGGTCACCTGATCGCCCGCGGCGGTGACGCGCTCCTGCATCACTACCGTGTCCGCTCCGGCGGGCATGATGCCTCCGGTCATGATCCGGATCGCTTGACCGGCGGCCACCGGCCCGGTGAAGGGTTTGCCGGCGAATGAGGTGCCGACGACCCGCAGCGTGACAGCGGCGTCGGCCCTCAGATCGGCGAAGCGCATCGCGTAGCCGTCCATCGCCGAGTTGTCCTGCCCGGGGACGTCGATGCTCGACCCGATGTCCTCGGCCAGCACACGCCCGAGTGCAGCGCGGATGGCCAGCCGCTCCACCGCGGTGACCGGCGTCAGGAAGGCGCGGATGTACTGCCGCGCCTTCGCCACCGGCATGGAGTTGGGATCGTAATCGCTATCGGCGGCAAGCGCCGCCAGCGTTGCGGGGGCGGTCATGGCGAGTGCTCGGTTGGTTAGTGCGGCGAGCGCCGCGTCGCGTTGCGCGTGGCTCGCGACGGGCTCTAGCCGCCGATGTACGACATCTCGATCTTGCGCAGCTTGGCGGTGTCCGCAGTGCGTATCTCGGAGTAGCGGTCGGCCCGCACGCGCCACACGTCCCGGATGAGCTTCCCGATCGCTTCGTCGGAGGCGCCGCTGCGCAGCAACCCGCGGAAGTCGGTGCCGCGCGTGGCGAACAGGCAGGTATAGAGCTGCCCTTCAGCCGACAGCCGGGCGCGCGTGCAGTCCTTGCAGAAGGCTTGCGTGACCGACGAGATGAACCCCACTTCGCCGCCGCCATCCCGGTAGCGCCAGCGCTCGGCGACCTCGCCGCGGTAGTTCGGGTCGATCGGCTCGATGGGCAGCTGCGCATCGATCATCCGGATGAGTTCGCTCGAAGGGACGACATGCTCCATCTGCCAGCCGTTGGTGGCGCCCACGTCCATGAACTCGATGAAGCGCAGGACGTACCCGGGTCCCTTCGCCTTGAAGAAGCGCGCCATGTCCACCGCCGTGTGCTCGTTGACTCCGCGCTTGACCACCATGTTGACCTTGATCGGGAACAAACCGACGGCCGCGGCCTCCTCGATGCCTTCCAGCACCTTGTCGACCGGGAAATCCACGTCGTTCATCGCGCGGAACACGCTGTCGTCCAGCGAATCCAGGCTCACGGTGATGCGCTTCAAGCCCGCGTTCTTGAGGTCGCGCGCCTTCTCCTTCAGCAGCGACCCGTTGGTCGTGAGCGTCAGGTCCAAGTCGTCCCAGTAGGCCAGCATCTCGATCAGGCGCTCGAGCTTGCGGCGCACCAGCGGCTCGCCGCCCGTGATGCGAACCTTCTCGACCCCGTGGTCGCGGAAGATGCGCACCAGCCGATGGATCTCGCCGAAGGACAGCAGCTGGTCGCGCTCCAGGAACTGGAAGTCCTTGCCGAACACCTCTTTCGGCATGCAATAGGTACAGCGGAAGTTGCACCGGTCGGTCACCGAGACGCGCAAGTCGCGCAGCGGTCGCTGGCGTGTGTCCAGCAGCGCCTGGCTTTGCGTGGGAGCCGGCGGAGGCGATGGGCGCTGCGGTCGCAGTCTGTAAGTGGAAGCCGGGTTATCCATGCTCGCGAGAGGGGCGGTACGGGCGGCAGGCTCATTATATCGGAGCGGGAGTAACGGCAGGCGCCATGCCCCACCAATGGCCCAGTTGTGCGACCCTGTCTGGATCAGCAAAATCGCGGGATGGGCAAGCCCGCTCCCCCGGTTTTCGGTTTCGCCGGCTCTTCCGGCAGTGGCAAGACCACCTTGATGGAGGGCGTGATCCCGGTGCTGGTGGGGCTGGGTTGGCGCGTCTCAGTCATCAAACACACGCATCATGCCGTGGACCTCGACCGCCCCGGGAAGGACTCGTTCCGGCACCGCGCCGCGGGCGCCAGCGAGGTCTTGCTGGCATCCGGGTCGCGCTGGGCGCTGCTGCATGAACTCCGGGGCGAGTCCGAGCCAGAGCTTCCCGCTCTCCTCGAGCGATTCTCGCCCTGCGATCTGGTTCTGGTGGAGGGGTTCAAGCGGCAGCCCATTCCGCGCATCGAGATCCGCCGCGCGGGCGATGCCCGGCCGCCGCTCTTCCCGGAGGATCCGCACATCGTGGCCGTGGCGACCGATACCTTGGTCGACACCCGGCTGCCGGTGCTCGGCCTGAGCGACTATAATGCGGTTGCAGCGTTCATCCTCAGACACTTAGGGCTGGGCTAATGGATCAGAGCGAGGTACTGAAAGGCGTAGCCGCCGCCACCTTCAGCGTGAAGGTGATGTTCTTCGCGCGCCTGCGCGAGGCGCTGGGCTGCGCCGGAGAGACAGTGTTCCTGCCGACCGGTAGGCCGACCGTCGAGGTGCTGCGCGACCAGTTGCGCAGCCGCGGCGGCCCGTGGGACACCGAGCTGGCACCGGCGCGCGCGGTACGCATCGCGGTCAATCAGGACATGGCTACGCTGCAGACCGTGTTGAAGCCAGGCGACGAAGTGGCATTCTTCCCGCCGGTCACCGGAGGCTGAGATGCCGGTACGCGTGCAGACCGAGGATTTCGACGTCAGCGCGGAGATCGCGCGGCTGCGCGCGGGTGAACCCAAGATAGGAGCGGTGGCCAGCTTCGTCGGTGTGGTGCGCGACTTGAACGACGGCAGCAACGTCTCGCAGATGACGCTGGAGCACTATCCGGGAATGACGGAGAAGGCCCTCGAGCGCATCGTGACCGAGGCCAAGCAGCGCTGGGACATCTTCGATGTTCTCGTCGTCCATCGGGTCGGCCCGCTCGCGCCCACCGATCAGATCGTACTAGTGGCGGTCACCAGCGCGCATCGCGGAGAGGCCTTCGCGGCGTGTGAGTTCGTCATGGATTACCTCAAGACCCAGGCGCCGTTTTGGAAGAAGGAGCGCACCGGCGCGGGTTCGCGCTGGGTCGAGGCGCGCGACAGCGACGACGCGGCCGCTCAGCGGTGGCGGCAGTAGCGGTGGCCGGCGTGGCGCGCGCGAAGGGCGCGACCCAAAGCCGTGACGCCGGCAAGGGTAAACCACAATCGCGTGGGCAGGGGCTGCGCCCGCAGCTTCGCATCAGCTTCAAGAAATCGATCGCGATGGGACCGGGGAAGGCCGATCTGCTGAATGCAATCGAGCAAACCGGTTCTATCTCTGCCGCGGCGCGCGAGTTGGGCATGTCTTATCGGCGTGCCTGGCTGCTGGTCGATACGATGAATGCGTGCTTCCAGTCCCCCTTGGTGGAGACCCTGACCGGCGGGCAGCATGGCGGCGGCGCGCAAGTTACCGACCTCGGGCGGGAAGTGGTGAAGCGCTACCGGGCAATGGAGAAGAAAGCCGCCGCGAGCGTTGCCAAGGAGATGGCGCAGTTCGCGGCGCTCATGGTCGATCGCTGAAGGCTCCGATCCGAGGACAGTGAGACCGCATGCCCGCAGCCACACACTTGACACCGCTCGCTATATTTGGTTGAATATCACGCAGTGAATCGCTTCGAAGCAGCGAGGCGGTTCCCCTTCGAGACCTCATAACAGCGCCCTACGCGGCGCTGTTTTTTTTGGAGCGCTCGAGTCGGGTGCGATGCGTACTCGCCCGGCGCGGACACGACCTGACAGACTTGACAGGATGACCGTTATATCCTTGAATATCGAACGCCGTTATATCTCATCGTATATAACAAGGCTCGAAACGGACCAGAGACGGTCGCGTGCACACCAACGGGAACTCAATTGCGCCAGCTCGCACCAGGCGCACGGTCTCGGCCAGCGCCCTTCTGGCAGTCCTGCTCTCAACCGGCAACCCGGTCGCTGCCCAGGACTCGACCGAGGCCCGCATCCGCCGACTGGAGGAGCAGCTCAAGGCCGTGCTCGACGAGCTGCGCGTCCTGAAAGACGAGGTCCAGGCTAAGTCGCAGCCCGCGGCGCAAGCAGCGGTCCCGCCGCAGCCGGCGAGCAGGGTGGACGCGGCGATGCGCACCGATATGGACCAGCTCAAAGGGCAGGTCGCCGAGCTCAAGGAGCAAGCCGCTGCGACCGATGCCAAGGTCGATCAGAACGGCGTGCGCGCCTATCTCGGCCCCGGGTTGGTCTTCGAGGACCCGCGGGGACGCTGGCGGCTGCAGGTGAGCGGGCGGGCACAGACCGATTTGCGCAGCTTCTCACCGGATTTCTCGTCGGCGGACACCTTCACATTACGGCGGGCGCGTATCGGCGTCGATGCCACCATACTCGACTACTACCGCGTGTTCGTCGAGGAGGAATTCGCCAATCAGGCTACGCCACCGGCGCCGAGCAACGCACCCATCATGACCTTTGCGTTCGCGGACTTCAACTGGTTGCGTCCCGGCCTGCGCTTCAGAGTGGGTCAGTTCAAGCCTTTCATCGGGCTGGACAACACGATGCTCGACCTCCAGACCGACTTCCTGGAGCGCGCCCTTACCCAGAGCCTGTTTCAGAATCTGACCTACGACCGAGGCATCATGGCGCTGGGCGAGCCGATCCCCGGCCTGTTCTATAGCGCAGCGGTGACCAACGGCACCGGCCAGCAGGTGGACGAGTTCCAGGGCAACCTGCGCGAAGCGCAGTCGGACGGCAAGGACGTGACGGTACGGCTGGTCGGTAACTTCGCCCAGTTCCTCAAGCTCCCCGATAGCGTCATCCACTTCGGCGGCACGGTCAAGCGCGGGAGTGCCGTCAACACCAAGGACAACCCGTATCGGGCGGCGACCGTGCAAACGGAAGCTCGCGGGTTGACCTTCTTCATCCCTGCGCCATTCAATACGGCGGCGGGGACCGCGGATGTCAGCAACATCAACCGCACCATCTTCGACATCGAAGGTGCGCTGACCTATCGTGGGTTGAAGATCCAGGGCGACTACGTCGAGGCGCACTATGCGGGCACGGCGCTGTCGCCCGCTCCACAGGCAGACTTCGACCGCGCGCTCAGGGCATGGTACGTGACGGTCGGATGGATGCTAACCGGCGAGTACTATTCGGACATCTATCGGGAAGGCACATTCCTGCGTCCGCGTCCCAGGAACAATTTCGTCGCGGGCGAGCGCGGCTCCTGGGGGTTGTGGGAACTGAACTTCCGCTTCAGCTACTTCGACGGCAGCGACTTCAATAACGGCAATGCAGCCAACACCGGACGCCTGGGTACTTCGTCGAATTACCCCAACATCCAGCAGGGCACCAACGGCGCTCAGGCTTTCAGCCTGGGCCTGAAGTGGCAACCGAACCTGTACACGCGCTTGATGGTCAACCTCATCCGCACCGAGTTCGATACGCCGGTGATCGTCAACAACCGGTCTACCAGCAGCGAGAACGCGGTGACGTTCCGCGCGCAGGTGGACTTCTGAGGGGAACCATGATTGAGAAAACCTCGACTCGACGGCCGACCGCCAGGAGGTGGTGGGGGCTGTGGGTGGCTACCCTGTTGGTGTCCGGGTCGCTGGCAGGCGGGAGGGCAGCGGCGGCCGACCTCGTCGTGTCGGCAGCCGCCAGCCTCACCAATGCGTTCGGCGAGATCGGCAGGGAATACGAGAAGGCTCGGCCGGGCACGCACGTGCTCTTCAACTTCGGCGCTTCCGGGGCGCTGCTGCAACAGATCTCCCGTGGGGCGCCGGTGGATGTATTCGCGTCCGCCGACCTCGAAACCATGGATCGGGCGCAGACGCAGAACCTCGTGCTGCGGTCCTCGCGGGTGAACTTCGCGGCGAACCGGCTGGTGCTGGTGGTGCCGGGAAGTTCGACGTCGCCGATCGCCAAGTTAGATGATCTGCGGCGTCCAGAGGTGCGGCGCATCGCGCTGGGTAACCCGGAATCGGTGCCCGTCGGGCGCTACGCCAAGGCGGCGCTGCAGAAAGCGGGGCTCTGGGAGGAGCTGAAGGCCAAATTCGTGTACACCCAGAACGTTCGGCAGAGTCTGGACTATGTGTTCCGCGCCGAAGTGGATGCCGGCTTCGTGTACGCTACCGACGTCTCGATCTCGCCGGTCAAGCTGCGCACGGTCGCCGAGGTCCTAGCCGGGGAGCCGATCCTCTACCCGATTGCCGTAGTCAAGGGGTACGGGAGCGAGCGCCGCGCACAGGATTTCATCGATTTCGTCCGTTCCGAGGCGGGCAGGAAGATCCTCGACAAGTACGGCTTCCGGCAGCCGTGAACCCCCTGGCGGCAACTCCGCCACCCACTGCGCCCGCTTCGGGCACATCATGATCTGGCGCAGTGCACCGGTGATGCCTGGCAGAGCTCTCGCCATGCGTGTGCAGTGGGGCGGGACCTAGCCGCACAGGGCGAAGCTGGGACTGGGCCGGGCGTACCGGCCCGGGTTTGTTGACGACGCGTTGTATCTGTGGAAATATAGCGACCGGTCGCAGCAGCGCTGGCAGGTTCGCCAGGGATTGCGCTATAGCGGGCCATGCACAACGCCGATCGAGCTGACAAGCCCTGGGCGCTAGCACCCGCAGCGCCCGGCCTCCGGAAAGACGACGGAAGAAACAACAACAGATGGGAGGACAAATGCACTTCAAGCGGGACCTTCGGATCGCACGGCGGTCGGTCTCGATGGTCGTGGCGATCGTGGCGATCCTGGCCTGCGCGCCGGGGGCCGGGCGCGCGGCCGGCGGCGAGGCTGCTGCAGCCGCTGACGCAAGTTCGGACCAGAGCGGGGTGTCCCGCTATTTCAAGGAGTGGTTCGAACGTTCCGATCGGGCCAAGGAGAGCCAGCCGCACTGGATGACTCCCGTGCTCACCGTCACGCCTCGGCTCGAGCAGGAGTACCGCTACGACCAGCTGTGGCAGGGCAGGCCGAATGGCGTGAATGTCCAGAACTATGGGCTCAACAAGGGCTTGGAGCTGATTCCGACTGAGCATAGTGAGATCATTCTCGGCGTCCCCGGCTATGTGAAGGAAACCGGACCGAAGGAGGATAAACAGGGCTTTGCGGATGCGTCCTTGTTGCTCAAGTACCGGTTCCTGTCCGCGAATGAGGAGAACGGCAACTACATCCTCACCGGCTTCCTGGGGGTGACCGTCCCGACCGGCAGCGACGAATTCACGACGGGACACACCATCTTTACCCCTACGATTGCGGCCGGCAAAGGTTGGGGCACGCGGGAGCGTGGCGTCGATATCCAAACCACGCTGGGCATCAGCCTGCCCGATGGAAACGAGCAGAAGATCGGCGTGCCGATCGTTTGGAACACCGCCTTTCAGGCCCATGTCTTCGACAAGCTATGGCCGGAGGTCGAAGCGAACTACACCTATTGGAAAGAAGGACCCAACGCGGGGAAGGGACAGACCGTGATCACCAGTGGGCTGATTCTGGGACGCTACGAGCTGATCGACCGGGTGCGCTTCGTCATAGGCGCCGGCTATCAACAGGCAGTGAGTTCGTTTCGCACGTTCAACCACAGCTGGATCATCACCGCGCGTGCCCCATTCTGACGCACAGGGCAGCGCAGGAGTGGTCTGCCCCGAGGCAGGCACGAGGATCCTGAGGCAGTACGGCTTCCTGCACCCGCAAGGGCACTGGCCGCAACCCTGACACAGCGGAGGTTCGTATCATGCGCATCAGCGCTCGCAACAACCTGAAAGGCAAGATCACGCGTATCGTTCACGGCCCGGTTGGCGCAGAAGTTACAATTCACGTGGCGCCCGGCGTGGAGATCGTCGCTACCATCACCGACACCTCCGCCCGGGAGCTGGGCTTGAAAGAGGGCATGGACGTGCACGCCATCATCAAGGCAAGCAGCGTCATGGTCGCCACCGAGTGATCGTCGTGTCGCACGCGGCGGCGCCCGCCCCGCCCGTGCGCGACAAGAACGAAGGCCGGCAACGCCCCATGCTCGGACAGGCGGTAATTCCCGTATTCCTCACGCTCAAGGTGGCGGGTTTTGCCACGCTCTTGGCGTTGCTGCTGGGCGTGCTGGTGGCGTTGCCTCTGGCGCGGCACGAATTCCCGGGCCGAGACTTGCTGGACGCGCTGTGCACCTTGCCCATGGTCATGCCACCCACGGTGCTCGGCTACTACCTGATCGTGGTGATCGGCCGCCGCGGCTGGCTCGGGCAGTATCTGTGGGACTACCTGGGCATCACCCTGATGTTCACCTGGCAGGGCGCGGTCGTCGCGGCAGCCATCGTGGCTTTTCCCCTGGTGTTCAAGGCTGCGCGCGCGGCTCTGGAGGGCGTCGACCCGCAGCTGGAAGGCGCCGCCCGCACCCTCGGCGTGTCGGAGCGCGGCGTGTTTCTGCGGGTCACGCTTCCGCTCGCATGGCGCGGCATCCTGGCCGGCACCATGCTCGCCTTCGCACGGGCGATGGGCGAGTTCGGGGCCACCCTGATGGTGGCGGGCAACATCCCAGGCAAGACCCAGACGCTGTCGCTTGCGGTCTACGACGCGGTCCAGGCCGGGCACGACGACCTGGCGAACTTCCTGGTGATTGTGACTTCGATGGTCTGTGTGCTGATCCTGCTGGCCTCGGGGCGACTGCTCAAGCCGCGCACATGACATGCGAATCCGGGTAGACATCCGCAAACGCTTGCACAGCGCGGGGCGGCAGTTCCAGCTGGACGCCGCGTTCAACGCGCACAACGACCGGGTGGTGGTGTTCGGGCCGTCCGGTGCGGGCAAGAGCATCACCATCCAGTGCATCGCCGGGCTGATCACGCCCGACGAGGGCGTCATCCAGATCGACGACCGCGTGCTGTTCGACTCTTCGGCCAAGGTCGACGTCCCGCCGCAGCGCAGGGGCGTGGGTTACGTGTTCCAGGACTACGCGCTGTTCCCGCACCTGACGGTGCAGGAGAACGTGGCCTTTGGGCTGCGCGCCGGCGTGCGCTCGGGCCTGGCGCCAACGGATCGCGACGAAGTGCGCCGATTCCTCGAACTGTTCGAACTCGCCTCGCTGGCAGACAACCTGCCGCGCCAGCTCTCCGGCGGCCAGCGGCAGCGCGTGGCGTTGGCCCGGGCATTGATCCGCAAGCCGCAGGTGCTGCTGTTGGACGAGCCGCTTTCCGCACTCGACCCGATGCTGCGCGACCGCGTGCGGCGCGAGCTGGTTGCGTTGCAGTCGCGCTTCGGCGTGCCGATGATCATCATCACGCACGATCCGGCCGATGCGGAAGCGTTCGGTCAGGACTTGGTCGTGTTCGAGCACGGCCGGGTGGCGCGCACGCTGGATTGCGCGAGCGCGCCCTCGTCCCGCGCAGACTGGATTCGCCGCGCGTTGAGCGAAGTGTATGCCAATGGCGCCGGCGGCTAGGAAGCTGCCGGCCGCGCCGCCCGATGCCTGCTGCGCCACCGATGAGATATCGATACCACTATAATCTCCGGGGTCGAACAAGGGCGTCGGAAGGGAAGGACCGGTGAGCGCAAGCGGATTCCTGGCGGTGGGTCTCGGAGCAGCCCTTGGCGCGTGGATGCGCTGGCTGCTCAGCCTCGCGCTGAATGCGGCGCATCCCCACCTCCCGTTTGGCACACTGGCCTCCAACCTGATCGGAGGCTACCTGATCGGCATGATCATCGAGTGGCTGGGGGTGCGCAGCGGCATCCCGCCCGAGGTCCGGCTGTTCGCCATCACCGGGTTTCTCGGCGGCCTGACCACCTTCTCCACGTTCAGCGCCGAATCGGTCAATCTACTTTATCGGCAGGAATACGGCTGGGCCGTGCTGCACACCGGTGCGCATCTGTTCGGCTCGCTGGCGTTGACCGCGCTCGGGATCATGACCGTGCGCTCTCTGGAAGGCTGACGGCATGTCGACCAACGTACTGCTGCGCTTGTACATCCCGGTCAACGAACATCACCACGATCAGCTCCTGTTCGAATGGGTGCTGGAGCGTGCCAAAGCGCTCGGCTTGAGCGGCGGCTCGGCGTTTCGCGCGGTTGCGGGATTTGGACGTCACGGCGTGCTGCATCAGGAGGGGTTCTTCGATATCGCCGCGAACCTGCCGGTGCAGGTCGAGTTCATAGCCGAGGAACAGCAGGCGCGGCAGCTGATCAACCTTCTGCGCGCCGAGCACATCAGCGTGCCGTACGTGCTCACCGAGGTAGAGTTCGGCTTCACCGCCGCAGCAGGCTCGGCCTAGCCCGCTGGCGAATACACGGCACGGTTCAGGATCGCACGCGCTGTGTGCGCGACTTCGGTCGCAGTCATCCCGACCGGGCCGCCATGATCGGCGCGCAACTCATCGGATGCGGCGCCGTGCAGGTAGACGCCGGCCATGATCGCGCTCTCCGCTGTGGCACCCTGACTGAGCAGCGCCCCAAGGATGCCGGACAGCACGTCTCCCATGCCGGCGCTCGCCAGTCCCGGGTTGCCCGATGTGTTGATCTGCCAGCGTCCATCGTGCCCGGCGCACACCGTGCCGACGCCTTTCAGGGCGGTGCAGGCATGGAAGCGCGCAGACAACGCAAGCGCAGCCGCGACGCGGTCTCGCTGAACGGTCGCGATGGAGCATTGGAGCAGGCGCGCCGCCTCGGCGGGGTGAGGCGTGAGCAGAGTCGGCGACGCGCGGCGCGCGCACAACGGATGCAACGCGGCGTCGGCGCCGAGCAGGTTGAGTGCGTCGGCGTCCAGCACCAGCGGGATCTCCCGCTCTATCGCTTGGGCCAGGAGAGCCTTCGCAGCATCGCTGCGCCCCAGCCCGGGCCCGACGACCAGGCATGCTTGATGATCCAGCTCGACCACCTCGGAGGCCCGGCGCAGCATCAGCTCCGGCTGCACCAGATCGAGCGACGGCGCCGCCCGATCCAGCAGACCGAGATAGACGCGGCCCGCACCGCACAGCAACGCGCCCCGTCCGGCGAGCAGGGCCGCGCCGGTCATGCCCTCGGCGCCACCGATCACGACGACGTTGCCGAACGTGCCCTTGTGGCTGTTGCGCGGTCGCGGTCGCAGTGCGCGCGCGAGGGCGCTGGCGGTGATCAAGTGCCCGCGCGCCGGCAGCAGCGACTCCGCGTCCAGCCCGAGATCGCGCACCACGATCTCACCGCAATTGTCGGGGCCGTCCAGCGTGACCAGGCCGGGCTTGCATGCGATGAACGTCACGGTGCAGTCGGCGCGCACGCAGCAGCCGAGAACGCGCCCGCTATCTGCGTGCAGGCCGCTCGGTATGTCCAGGGCTAGTACCGGAGCCGCATGTGCGTTCACCGCCTGCACCAGCTCCTGATAGCGTCCCACGAGATCGCGCTCCAGGCCGATGCCGAACAACGCGTCGACGATCAGCTCGATGCGGGTGGCGCGCGGGAAGTCGCGCTCGACTCTGCCGCCGACGGCGACCCAGGCGTCATAAGCCTCCCCGGCTTCTGCCGAGAGCTTGGCGCGCTCTCCGGTGAACACGACAATGACATCGAACCACCATGCCTTGAGGTGGCGCGCGAGCACAAAGCCGTCGCCGCCGTTGTTGCCGGGCCCGGCCAGCACCAATACGCAGCCGCCTGCCGAGAGGAAGCGCTCCCTGGCCAGTTCGGCTGCGGCGAGCCCGGCGCGTTCCATCAGTGCAGGCGGCTGGTCCAGTGCGGCCGCGCACTGCTCGATGCGGCGGATGTCTTCAGTGCGGTAAATCGCGAGGTCGGACACTTGCGCGGTACTCGTGACGCGAAGAAGGCGCAGTTTAGCAGGCAGGCGAGTGCAGGCGGGTATAATCGCCTTTCATTGGCACTGACCATCGTCGATGTCTATCGTCCTCAGGCTTCCCGGCCGGCGCGCGCTCTCCGATTTCCGCCTCGACAAACTTCTCACCACGGCTCGGCGGGCTG
>Ga0335070_10002519_pt1 | contig 21255 bp, 37 predicted proteins | sample Lox_Sample_13_FD_206722 | JGI IMG/M metagenome (GOLD analysis project Ga0335070, IMG submission 206722) | Soil microbial communities from Loxahatchee National Wildlife Refuge, Florida, United States - Lox_Sample_1.3 | ecosystem: Environmental > Terrestrial > Soil > Wetlands | place: USA...
GACGATTCAACAATAGCGGTAGGGGCGGGAGGAGGGAGCTACCAGGCCAAAATAGTTACCGTTTCCCCGAATGTTTGTAACAACGAAGTGGACCTTTACGATGCCACAATTAGTACTCTTAATTGGAATGGAAACAGCAACGCCCTCGGCGACATCCCGTTGAGTTTTAATAATCTCCAAAAATCGGACCATCTCAAGGCTTCCGATTACATCATAAAAACACTTGCGGTCAATAGCGCGACCCCCTCCGTTGCTGGATTCAGTTTTCTCCTAACGGCGAATACGAATCCCACGACCATCACCAATTTTACCAATGGGATTACTGGGCAGGTGCTTCATCTTTTAGTAGGAGACTCTAACACCACCTTGAAAAATAATACAACCATTCAGACAAGCACAGGAGCAGATAAGGCTTTAACGAATGGACTTTTATATGAGTTAATTTATGATGGTTCAAAATGGCATGAAAAGGCATAAAACATGATATTTTCTTACGGAAGCGGAGAGGAGAAATGAGGAAGAAATGTCGAACGAAATCTTTCCTTCACTTCCTGGTCTAAAATGGAACCAGGCAAAGACGCCGCTTTTCTCTACCCTGATCCAGATCGCCGCCTCTGGAAGGGAGAGCAGGGTCCCTCTCTACGTTTATCCCCTTTACGAGTTCGACTTGAGTTACGAAATTCTTAGGGACGATACGGCCCATAATGAGCTGAAGGCGCTCGCCGGATTCTACCTTCAGAGGGGCGGAGCCTCGGAGGACTTCCTCTACGTCGACCCATCTGATAACTACGTACTTGACCAGTTGATCGGAGTGGGAGACGGAAACAATAATTCGTTTCAGATGGTCCGCACCTACGGCGGATTTGCTGAGCCGAGATACGACATCCAGGCCTCCAACAATCAGGTCCCCATCGCCATCAAGGTCAATGGGAACACGCAGGCGAACAATTCGTACTCAATCAACTACCTCAGAAGCGGACTGCTCTCTTTTAATTCAAATCCGATCGGAGCGATAACTGCCAACTTCGCTTACTACCAAAGGGTGAGATTCATCGAATACGTAGGTGGCGGGGGATCTACCGGCGGCGGGGATCAGGCCTTTTCCCAATTTATGAGGAATCTCTGGGAGGCGAAATCGGTCTCGTTCCAGTCGGTCAGACAGGAAGGAAACACCTACCTTCCCGATGCGACCCTGAGTCCTCCGAATGCGATTTTGATCAATATGCTACTCAATAATCAAACCAACAACCTCTACCAGGGGGCCTTTGCAACCGACGCTGCCGCAAACTCCTCGCTTGGCATAGCGGGTTGGAACGCGACACAGCTTGGATATTGGTGGCTAATCACGGGTGCCAATGATGGGCCTCATTACAAGTGGTGGAACGGAAACGAAATCTTGATCCTCGGATGACATGAAAACGGCCTCAAACGAAGTTATCGATGCTCTCCAAAATTACGCTGATTTAAAATTCGCCGAGATCTATACCTTCACGCTCGCCGATAATTCAACCTATCTCTACACCTCGCTCGATGTCAACGTTGTCATCGCCGGAAACGAGTACAGATCGGATGGCCTCTTAATAAAAAGAGGGCCTATGCGCCAGGGGCTCGGGCTCCAGGTGGATGATCTGGAATTGACTGTTTACCCTACCACCGCAAACATCGGTGGAGTGGGATGGCTTGCGGCCCTGAGAAACGGCGCCCTGGACGGCGCTACGGTCCTCCTTCAAAGAGCCTTCTTCAAATGGTGGGCAGCAGACGGATTCATCGGTACAATAACCTTATTCAATGGCAATGTATCCGACATTGATCCGATAGGAAGGATCGGGGCTCTGCTCAAAGTTGCGAGCATCGCAGAACTGCTTTCCGTGATGTGGCCGCGCATGGTCTATTCTGCACAGTGCGCCTGGAGGCTTTACGATGCAGGATGCACAGCGAACAGGATCTCCTTCACAGTTTCGGGAAATATAACGGGAAACGGCACGGTGATCAGTTTTCCAACGGACCTCGCTCAAGCCAACAATTATTTCGATCAAGGCGTGGTGAGATTCACGGCGGGAAATAACGTCGATGTCATGCGAACAATAAAAAGCTATTCGGCGGGGAACATCAACATCGCTTATCCTCTTCTCTTTGCACCGGCGGCCAGCGATGCGTTTCAGATCTATCCCGGCTGCGACCATAGTCAGAATACGTGTATCTTCAAATTTTCAAACGGAAATAATTTTAGGGGCTTCCCTTTTATCCCGGTGCCGGAGGCCGGCGTATAGTGAGCACAGCAGATAAAGAAAAGCTGAGAGCCAAAATAATAGAAGAGGCGAAAACGTGGCTTGGAACGCCTTGGCATCACGAGGCAAGAGTAAAAGGCGCGGGAGTGGACTGCGGAATGCTCATTCTTGCAGTATATGAAAAACTCGGGCTTATCCCTCATGTGGATCCTCCACATTACGGCCCTGATTTCATGCTCCATCGATCTGACGAGTGGTACACGGAGATCATCCTAATATTCGGAGATGAGATCCTGACTGAGCCGTACCTGCCTGGCGATGCGGCTGTCTTCAAGCACGGCAGGATCTACAGTCACGGAGGGATAATCGTCGATTGGCCCATAATCATACATGCCTCAGCGCCGGAGAGATGCGTGCTTTACGGCGATGCCAGCCAGGTGCCGATCTCAGCCTGGCCGAAAAGAATTTTCAGACATAAGGAGCTGCTATAAATGGGTGGAGGCGGAGGCCGGTACACCTACAATCGAAACGTACTCGGAGAACAGGTTCCCAAATATAACGCTATCCGGATCCAGACCAGCACGCAGGGCATGGTCATTCCAGTGGTCTTCGGGACGACGAGGATCACGGGAAATTTCATTTGGACGGATGATTACAGGGGAATCCGCCAGGAAACTTCGACAACGACGACAACACCTGGCGGAGGAAAGGGTGGATGGGGTGGCGGTGGATCAGCAAACGTCTCGGTGCAGGTATCTTACGTCTATCAGGTCGCCTTTGCGATGGGCCTTTGCGAAGGGCCGATACAGAAAATAATCAGGCAGTGGGCATCTAAGTCAGCCTTTAGTGCCCTAAGCGGTATGTCCCTATTTAAAGGGACCTATCCTCAGTTGCCATGGTCGTACTTATTGGCCCAACATCCAGATGCAGCGCTGAATTATCCCGGCCTGGCTTACGTCGCATCCGCCGCCTATCCCACGGGGGAGACCGATTCCCTGCCAGACTTCAGTTTCGAAGTGGCGGGCTTGTTGGCTTCTTCCGTCCCGATTACGGTGCCATATGATTTAATCTCAAACGGAAACTTTGCGCGTGGAAATCCCCCGGACGATTGGCCGGTGGGAAACTATCCTACCATCTACAATAAATCCTGGGTTCCAAATCCAGACGGCAGCCCGGGAAACGTATGGGCCGCCTACATCTACGATACCGCTGGCTGGGGAGGAGCCGTCCAAGCAATTGTAAACAGCGAAAATGGCGTCAGCTATAAGCTATCCTTTTGGTACAAGGTACACATCGGGTCTATGTCGGTTCGCATGCGCAACGATGCCTATCAGTACGAGTTTCCCGATGAAGTTTTTCCTTTTACCGACGGGGCCTGGCATTATTTTGAGAAGACATATACAGAGACGCTTGCTGGGACGGCTGGCCTTCACATCGCCTTCTTTAACACCAACAATAACTATCCAGGTCTTACCGAAACATTATTTGAAATTTACGGCGTCAAAATAGAAGGACTGCACAGCGCGTTTGACGCAAATCCAGCGGACATAATAGAGGCAATAGTGAGCGATCCGAGATATGGCATGGGGCTTTCTTCCGCTCTGCTTGACCTGTCTGATTTCGCAATTTTTTGTCTGGCCTCGGGTTTTCTCCTCTCCCCCGCGTTTACCTCTCAGCAACCTGCTTCCGATCAAATTCAAAATCTTTTGGATGAGGCCTTCTCAACCGCTATTTGGCATGACGGCTCTGTGCTGAGGGCAATCCCCTATGCCGATGCCCCGGTCATCGGGAACGGCGTTACATGGACGCCCGACGTTACGGCGCGCTACGACCTCGGAGATGATGACTTCTTGGTGGAGGGAGAAGAGGAACCGGTAAAAATTACGAGAAAGTCTCCAGCGATGTGCAATAACAATCTCAAAATAGAATGTCTTGACCGTCAAAATGACTATAACGTGGCGGTCCCAGAGGCATGGGAGCAGGCGCTAATAGATAACTATCTCCTGCGTCCGGGCGACACCAAAACAATGCATGACATCTGTGATCCAGCGCAGGGTCAGATCCTGGTCCAATTGATGCTTCAAAGACAGGCCTATATCAGGAACACTTATACTTTTAAGCTTGGCTGGAAATACTGCCTTTTAGAAGGAATGGATGTGGTTAGTCTTACCGACTCCGGACTCGGGATGGACAAAACTCCGGTCAGGATCACCCAGATTGAAGAGGACGAGAATTTTAAATTGACCGTTACCGCCGAAGAATTTCTCTTGGGGATAGGAAATGTTTCCTCCTATGGCAGGCAGGCTGTTGCGGGCTATGTACCGAATTATAATATCGGCGCTCCAAGCATCGACCCGCCGCCACTTATTTTCCTTGCGCCCCAAGCCCTGTGGGCGGATCAGTCCAAGCCTGAGATTTGGATCGCCGCCACCGGGGGGCCGATCTGGGGAGGTTGCGATATCTATGTTTCGTCTGACGATGCGACGTACCAGTACGCCGGCACGATCCTCGGTAGGCCAAGGGCGGGAGTCCTCACTTCTCCCCTGCCGTCAGGTTCAGACCCGGACACTTTGCATACGTGTTCGGTGGACATATCGAGAAGCTTCGGAGAGCTACTCTCTGGATCACAGCTTGATGCCGATAATATAGTTACCGCATGTGCGATCCTCGACGGGGGATTAGAGGTTATTTCCTATCAGACTGCGACCCTTACGGCGGCATATAAGTATGACCTTATATATCTTCGACGCGGGGCAAAGGGGACAGAAATGTCCCAGCACCCAGCTGGATCGAAATTTATAAGGTTAGATAATTTGGTTGCGCAGCTGCCATTCGACAGCGCTTGGCTCCACAGCGTCGTCTATTTTAAATTTTGCAGCTTCAACATCTGGAAATCTGGCGTGCAGAGCCTTGCTGACGTGGTTGCTTATCCATTCGTCGTACAGAGTCCGCTTTCGGACCTGATGTCGGGTGTCGACGCTGTCGCGGTGTCACGGGTAATCTTGGCATCGGATTCTGGCGCTGGTATTGATAGCGTCTCGGTATCGACTTCTCGCTCCGAAACAGATACCGGACACGGAACGGATACCATCTCCGTGAGTAAATGAGATCATGAATGAAAGCTCTTCGAATCGGGATATTGATTTTTTGGCTGATCGTTGTCGCATACGGAGCCTTCGATTCGAAAGAGAACAAACAAGAGGAAAATTCTACGGTAGCTGCGCGGGAAGAAATGGAAGATACAAAGGGGGCCGCCACTGGCTATGAGGATTGGGTTGACCGAGAGGAAAGAATCCGTTTCATAAAAGTCTGTCTGGCTTTCCAGGGGACGCCTTACGTCTTCGGAGGAAACACGGCGGGCGGAATGGATTGCTCCGGGTTCGTCTATCGGATGTACCGAACATTCGATGTTACGCTGCCGAGAAGCACGAAGGGACTTTTTAAGGTGGGCAGGCCCGTAGAAAGAAACGAGCTACAGGAAGCCGATCTTGTTTTTTTTAACGGAAGTGCAAAGCCTCTGCATGTTGGGATTTATCTGGGCGACGGAAAATTCATTCATGCCGCATCCGCAGAGAAAAAGATCAGAATCGATTTTCTCGACACGCCGTATCAATTTAGACATTTCATCGGAGGCGTTAGGATTAGGGAGCTAAGACATGGCGGAAGGGAATCAAGATGAGTGGCGCATGTAAACTATGCAGTGGGATTCAGGCCCAGATCAAGGCTGCGGAAGGGGACATCGAAGAAATAAAGAAAGAGGAAAACACTATCCTCGCAAAGATAGAGGAAATTAGAAAAGACATGGTCGATGGTGCTGTCGCGATCCGGGATGCGATCTCTAAAAAGCCATCAACAGCTGTCCTAATCGGAGTCTTTGCTATCGTGGTAACATTATTCGGAACGATCGCTACGATCGGGTATTGGGCTCATCAGAATAGAATGGCACGGCTTGAGGATGCCAATGCGGCGATACAAAAGCAGATCAATATTCAGTACGCGACCATAGGCAATCGACTTCAGGGAATTGAGGCATTCAGCAAGAGACAGGATCAGCCGAAGGCTGCTATTAAAAAGTGAGGCCATGGAAAAAGCACTAATCTTAAAGAAGGAGGATCTTGAGAAGTTTTCTGAGATAAGACATGCGATCGTCACGATGGGAGCTGCCCTTGCCCTATATAGGAGGGGAAGCCTAACGATGGAGGTTGCATTCGGAAGAATCGCCGCAGAGATCAGGAGGGCAGACGACGCCATGACAGCTTTTTACATAGGAGGGCTTTAAAATGGACAGGATTGAATACACGGACAAGATTACGAGACTTATCCGCCAGATGATCGACGAGGGCGAGCATCCCGTCGGATGCGATTGGTATAGATCACAGCAGGCGCAGCATGCGGATTGGCAGGTTGGAAGGGATGCCGACGGAAGGAAAATCGGAGACACTATCACTAACTGCGATGGCATCAAAAATATCTCAGGCCACCAAACAGGGCGGGCCCTCGATATCCTGTTTATTGAGAATGGCGCGGTTTCTCCTCCAAAGAAAGGCTGGACTTACTGGCACGATGAATGGATCAAGATGGGCGGAGGCAGAGAAATTTCTTGGGATGAGGATCACTTCGAATAAAACTTAGAAAGGAGAACAAGATGGACATCATGAGCGTTCTAAATGTTCCGGCGATGGGAATCATAAGCGCATTGGCATTGGCGATCACGCAGTACGTCAAGGCATCGATTCCAGAGAAGGCTATCCCCTATGCGAACATCTTGGCAGGCGTGGTAGCGGCCTTTCTTTATTTTTACAAACCAGGGACTCCGATCGATTATATTCCCGTCATCGTAAACGGGGTGCTCGGAGCAGTAGGCGCAGACTTAGGTTTCGACTTCCTGAGCGTCAAGAAATCCCCGATGTTTACCCTATCGAGCAAACCGGAAGCGCCGCCAAAACCGAAGAAGGAAGAGAAGCCGGCCGTAGATCCGATATTAGTTGAGGCGGTAAGAGCTGCGATCGCAAAACCAGCGTCGGAGGTAAAGCAATGAGCACAGAATCAGAGCTCTCGGATCTTCTGGCGAATACCAAGCCCATGATCATCCCCCAGGATTTCAAGGGCGTCTGTTTCTCGGACCTACACATGGAGGTCAAGGACCCGGCTGACGACTTCGCAAAGAACGAGGTTCTTTTCAATCTCACCTTTGACGATTACGTCCGGAGAGGCTATAAGCCGTTTTTTCTTGGAGATGTGCAGGACCTCTGGAAAGTAGACCATTCCGACGAGATCGTGGCCATGTACCCTTCGAGCTATACCCGAATCAAGGCGTGGCCACGAATCAAGGGGAATCACGATAGAGAACTTCCGCTTCCGGAAGCCATCGTCCTCCAATATGAGGGCAGCTCAAAGCAGATTCTTCTCGTTCATGGTTACCAGGGGGATTTCTTCAATGAGACGGCCTATCCCCTCGGAAAATTCTTCGTTCACAATATTTGGAGAAACCTTGAGATGGTGGGCCTTCACGATCCGACCACAGCTACCATGAGAAACCCCAGGAAGCACAAGAAGGTAAAAGAGGCAATAGCAAAGTGGGCCTTCGATAATCAGCAGATCGTCATCTTCGGCCACACGCATGCACCAGAGGAGATCCCGCCCTATTGCTTCAACTGTGGATCATGGGTCGGGAACGGAGGGCAATGCGTGGAGATAAACGGTCACGAGATTTCGGTCAAATTTTTTAAGTGAAAGGAGGTGATTCAGATGGCGACGGCTTTATTGATCCTTCAATTTGTAGCGTTAGCTTGGCCGCTGATCATCCAAGGCGTTCAGATGGTCGAAGCTGCCGTAAAACAGGGAATGGCTGATGGAAGCCTGGCGGCTATTCCGAGCAATGCGGATAGGCAATCCGCAGCGTTGGCATTCTTCCAGAAGCTATGGCCGACGATAGACAAGACCGGAACCGGAGCAAAACTTGCCGCTCTGATTTCTCCAGAAGATTTTGCTTCCTTAACAACGGGCTTAGTCGATGGTGCTGTAAGTTTCCTCAAGGCACTGGGGATTATGGGGTCCACGAAAGCGACGGCTATCCCGGCAGCAGCTCCAACAGCCTAACTCTCAGGGGTCAGCGATGGCCCCTTTTATTTATATTTTAGGTTTGTTCCCAGTACAAGATAGGATTTCAATCGGGCCATTCACCCTCAACCATAAGTTTGCCTATTGATGGATCGGCTTTGATCTTCTCCCTCAGCGTTCGACGGCCCTTAACAAAGCCCTTTTTGAAACAAAGCCATCCCTCATCTTTCCATATATCAGGAGTAACAAGTTTATAGAGCGGAAACATATTACTCCATTCTTCTTGAGCATCTTTTAGGTCGTTATCCTTTGTCATCCCAGCCTCACACAATTCGCACCCAATTTGATGTCCCTGATGTTTAGAACAGATTCCTGCCATCTGGCCTCATTTCTTCTCCTCCCCGCAAGGTCAAAGGGGGCTAAGGCGTTGTGTTCAGTTTGAATGGAGACACAACGACTCTTGGTTCAACATATACTGGCAGAACTTTTCCTCCATTCGGATTTTTTAGTAATATCCATGTTCCTTCTGCGGATGCCGGAGAGAATAGTCCATTAGGGTCGGCCTGAGAAATTACATGACCGCCAGAAGTAATCTTTTGAGGATTGGTAAATTGAGTAGCGTAAGGAATACCATATCCGATTGACTCACCAAGATACACGAGCTTTCCGTTAAACTCATTCCATAGATAAGTATATGTTGTAAGCCCATCCTGATCCCTTAATTCTAAAATATCTTTTAAGAGTTTTCTTTCTCTGAAATTCTTAATAGCTGGCATTCCAACCTGAGAAGTACCCTCTTGCAAAAGGACTTCTTGCTGGCGTCGTTGACGGGTGTCACTGCTTTCGCAACCATCGTTACCGAGACACAGAAGGCACATCGCCATCAAACAGATAAGCACAAATATTCTTTTCATTGTTATCCCTACCTTTTTAATTGATTTATGAAAGCCCGAAGGCTTGCTGGTACGTCTGGATCATTTAGGTTATACCCACTCGCCCGATGCAGAATTATAGACCTCAAAGCAGTCCTATGTTCAGGAGAAGCCTTCTCGTACTCAAATTGCATATTCTCAAGCTCCTGAATCATCCCCTGATTGAAGGCTCTTGACTGCTCGAAAATTTGCCTTCTGGTCTGTTCGTATCTCAGACCAAAAAACTTGTACATGAAAAAATCATTTCCCTGAATAACCCATGTTAAAGCTAAAATCGCCAACAAAAACCCAATTACACCAAAAAATATTTTCATTTTCTCCTCCTTTCCTTGTTAAAGAGGACAAGAGGCAGCTCTTACGCTGCAATCGTCACGGGTCAGACTTATGCGCGCTTGGCCACCCTTAGCCTCATTTCAATTCCTTCCTCAATCAATATAATTCTTCAATTCTCACCCTTACGATTTTACCGCCGATATCTCGATTATATTCTATTGCGGCTTGCTTCTTTTCAAAGATCACAATTGAGTTTTTAAGCATCCCACGGAGAAAATATGGAGTATTTGGCTTAAAGTTCCCAATTCGGATTGTCCAGGCATATTCTGTTAGTTTTTTCATCATCTTCTCCTCCTCCCCGCAGTATACAAGTTTTGTCGAAGTTATTTTCACCCTATTTTCTTCAAATTTGCCCACAAATCGCTATATTCATATGGCTGGGGGGCAAGGATTCGAACCTCGGTTGACTCCACGCCCATCAACGGTTTGCGGGCGGTCGCACAAGGGTTGTACAAAAGCGTTCTCGTTCCTTAACGTTTTCCAACTTATAAGAACCAGAAACGGAGTCAAAGGTGCTTCCGTTGAGAGTACCTTTCAGTTTCTTGATGGCCTCCCATCGGCAGGGAAGACGGAAAGGAATCTGGTCGCCATTTAGATTGATGGTGAATGAAACGGCGACCACTTCGCCGTGATCGTAATCTGTTCTGATTGCAGAAGCACCGTATTCTCCGAGAATCTTTTGAATCTCGCCTACCGTTTGAGAGGGCTCAATTCGAGTGGTCTCCATGAAGAGGGTTTTCATTTTGGCAGTTCCCTCCATTCCCGGCCGTCAAGCAGGTGGCCAGGTTTCTTCCCGTATGGATCATAACCAGCACTTACCCACTCTGATATATCTATGTTTGGAAAACGAGGAGTTCCCCATCCCTTAAAAAAGAACGGCACGTCTGCCGCCTGGCATTGATCTCTCAACGACCTCACCCAATCGGGATGAACGGGCCGAGCACCCGGACCGGTCTCGCCGCCGCAGACCACCCATTCCAATCCGTCCGAACCATGGCAGCCCGGACATTTGGGATCTTCACCATTGCATAAATCACAGGCACCTAAGAGTTGTCCACCGGGCCCACTATTTAGATCCACCGGCCCCAACATGGGCTCCACGCTCACCCATCGATGCGCCGCCGGGATCTGCAAAAGAATCGGTATTCTTTCATCGGCGGTTTTTTGGTCCTCGACGGAGACGCCGAGCCAGAGATTTTTGAAAGGCCACGGGTCTAAGTTCGAAAATAATTGATCAATTAAATTTTCCGCACGCTGAGGGCGCTTAGTAAGAATAAGAAAAGTATGGTGTGGGCATCGTTCTATGATTTGGAAAATGTCAAAAAGAAAAGGTATTGAAACCGATTCATGAAACAGGTCCCCCATAAACTGCACGCCGATCCGGGCAGGCTTTTTTAGATGAAGAGGAGCCTCCAATTCCTTTTGTCTCAAAACCGGAGGTCCCTTCTCCGGGTCCGAATCTTCCGCGTAAGCGAGTTGCTCCCCCCGGGGAAGCAAAGGATTTGCGGTCAACCTCCTTGCCATGGACAGATGCCAGCAATTCCGGCAGCCGTCAGAGATGGGCGTGCAACGCATAGCCAGAGGGTTCCAGGTGTCGGTCAAATATTCAATGCGGGTCTTGTTCATCCCCTCCCCCTTCCAGTGGCTGCCATGCTGGTCGTGGAGACGGCCTTCACCCCAGGCACGTTCATCTCTTTCTTGAGGGACCTGGCCATCCCGTTAAGCGCAGTCATATTCGGCTCGACAAGGTTTACGGCTGCCCTTCCCTCGGCAATGGCCTTACAGAGAGCTTTGAGGTCCGTGACCTCGGCCTTCCAGTAAACCTTGACGGTAGCTCCGTTCAACTCTACCTTTGGCGTCACTGGGGGGGGCACATATACTTCGATAGGCTTTTCCTTCTCCTCGATGGCCTCGGAAACAAGGGCTTCGGCTTCCTCCTTGGCTCCTGAAGCCTCCAAAATGGCAGCTTGAGCCAATCTATCATCCTCTTCTTTTTGACGTCGTTCGGCTTCCAAGCGAAGGGCCTCAAGGCGATTTTTTTCCTCTTCCTCGGCGCGAAGGCGATCTTGTTTCCGCTTATATTCCGTGACCTGACCGTTCAGGTATTTCTCGGCAAGGATAAGAGGCTCCTCGACCATCTTCCTTTGGGTAATCGCCTCCTGATGCGTCCTGTGGGCAGCCGCTATGATGGGCGAGAAAGTATCATCAATCTTCTTACGAAGGACTTTAATTTGAAGGAAAAGCAGATTGGCCCTTGCAAGACTCGTTTGATCTTTGATGATGATTCTCTTCGCCTCTTCGGGAATAGGTAAAACCTCTTGTTTCACAACTTCAACTTGGCTGATTGCGTCGTTCATATCATTCCTTCCTTCCATCTCGCCACGGTCAGACACGCCAGAAATACCAGCAATAGATTTCTCGGTTTCTCGACTTCTACCAGGGAATAATTACCGTCATCCTTGAGGTAAAGATCGAATCCGGCCTTAACCTCGATTCCATTTGCCAAACAGCCTTCAAGATAGGCTGCGCTTTGTAATTTATCTACTTTTGCGGGAGAGCCGGATTTCAAGTCCAGCATTACCCGTTTGTTATTTAGGACTCCGATTCTGTCAATTTTCATTCCATAGAAATACTTTGGATGGAAAAGTATACGCTCAATAAAATTTGGACAGAAATCAGTCTCGGCTTTAAACTTCTTGTAAGCCTCAAAATATGGCCTGATCCTTTCATCAATGGTAGACTCATCAAGTTCATCTCTGTCATAATATTCCGTACAAAGATGAATCAGCCTTCCCCTCTCCAAATAGAATGGGTCAACCTTCCATCGGTCATCAAGGATGGAGAGGGCTTCGGTTACACCGATGAGGCGGCGGCCATCGAGGGTATATAGATGCTTTGATTCGTCAAAAGTGAAATTCATTTTCTAAGTCTGATTGTTTCTAACTCTGATCGTATCCTTCCGATGTCAAAAGAAATTTCTTCAAATTGTTTAAGAATAGCAAGAAGAAGTTCATTCCATAATGTCCTGTTTTCAACCAATGTCATGGCTTTCTCAAATTCTTCTATTGTTTTCATTTTTTCTCCTGTGCCTCTTTCTGAAGTGCCTCACTCCTGTGCGTTTCCATCTTCGATGTACTCCACGATCTCTTTCAGATTCTTACCCTTCTCGGTGGCCTCGTAGGTGATGGTGCAGGGAGTGTTATTCAACTTGAACTTCCTGGCGGCCTCTCCCATGCTCTTGCTAAAGGTACTATATTTTTCATCGTTCTCGGTAAGAACGATATAGAGTATCCAAGGACTACCGTCTTGCTTTTTGCCTGATGTGGTCGTAACGTCCTTGATTCGAGTGGTCACGATGGGGGCCTGATCTCGGTTTTTCTTTTGAGGTTCCTTTAAAGGAGGTTTTCCATTCTGTCCTATTTCCATCCCTTCAGGTAGATCCTCAAGGTCTTGATCGAAAATATCCGAGGCCGCAGTGACGGTCAAAGTCATATCAACCAAGGCTCTCTTTTTTGCCATCTTCAAAATGGTATTGGCCACGTCGATAGGATTCATTCGGATTTGCTTCTGCTGATACGGTTTACCCTGCTCTCCCTTTTTCCACGCAATTCTTTTGCGATCAGTCAGGGTCTCTTCAAACTCTTCATCACAAACGGGCTTTCTCCATTTATATTTCTCTTCGTTTGAGGAGCACTCCCCGACACCGACGCCCAGGAGATCCCCGGTGACCTGAGAGAATCCTTTTGTGAGTACGCGGTAGCGGATCTCATCATCACTCGAAAGGTCGGCGATTTCGTCTCGCGGATCAACGCCGATATGAAAAGTGGAAAGCAATTTTTCCGCTCCGGGTTTATAGAGCGTCGGTTTTGGCGTTCCGGGAATTTTCCCATAATGATGCCCCTCCGTCATCACGGCGGCCATGACTTCCTGGATGAGCCGTACCTGTGCTAAAATCTCGCTGGCCGTCAAAGGTTTCTTTTCCTTTCTAACTACTACTTCATTTTCCATCCTTCTTCTCCTTTCTTTTTTCCCTCCTCAAGCATCTTGTGACAGACAAGACACTCAAGGGCTCCTGTAGTGTGCCTTATCACTGGCCAATGCCGATGGTCGTCCTTAAACTCTTCGGGAAGCCGCAGCATTTCTATAATCCTATTTGCGAATTCAACCATGTCGATCATTTTTCACCCCCAGATCAGCCAGCCTAAAAAGGCCGACATAGCGCATGAGAAAGAAAGCTGAACCGCCAGCTTCTTCCAAGCTGGCCAGTTTCTCTTCATCGGCCATTCAAGGGCCTTATACATAACTCCAGCGAAAAGTATGATTCCCCAAAAAGCCCACAGATAAGTTTCAAGCGCTTCGCCTTCCATTTCAGCCTCCGTATTCGATTAACTCCATAATCCCTTCAGCCGCGTAAACTCCCGCTTCCCATCTTTCAAGTCTGATTGAATACCTCTTGTCATAGAGGTCTTTGTTCCACTTCTGAGCTTCCCTCAATATTTTCCTGCCTTTCTTTTCGTCAAGGGCTATCCCAAAGATATGGCCTACCGTCACATCACGGATCAGAAAAACGTATTGTCTCTTTTCACAGCGCAAAGCCTCTTTCTCTGTTTCATATGTCTTGCCACAGACAGAGCACGTGTAAAAAGTCCTGTTAAGCCTTTCCATTTCATCCTCCCAGGATCTCACGGATCCTTTGGTTATCAAATCTAAGCTTCTGGTTTTCCTTCTCAAGCTGGGCGTTCCTGTCGATCAGAACGGTGACGTTGCGTTCCAATTCTTCGAGCATTTCAGAGAGCAACCTCCTTATGCCGGGTTCAGGAGAAGGTGGGTCTGGTAACGTCTCTATTCTGACAGCACCTGGTTTCTCCATTTCTTTACCTCCGATTAAGTTAAATTCTTTGAGTGATTCACGTAGCCCTGGGAGGTTCACTGGCAGTCTCCTTTGGATCGTCAAAGTAAATGTCTTTTTCAAAATCTTCCTGCGGCCAGTGTGCGACTTCCGACCATTTGAACTCTTGATATTTCCTTAATGCAGTTGCTTTCTCGTAGACCTCAAGCATGATCGCAAGGGCCAATTGTGCGGGTCCGCTTCCGCCGTAACCCCAATTAAAACCGTCAGGAGAATGGTTGCGAATTTTTTGACTTTTTTCTGGTCGAAGAAGAATACCATCAATGAAAATCTCCCTTGTTTCAAAGATCCCTTTTATCTTCATTTCCTTATCCTCCTTGAAATCGCCGAGCCCTTGATAATCTCGACGTTGATTTCCCAGCCTTTCTTAAAAATAAATCGCTGTGCTTCCCTGAGACTCTGGAAGCTCATTTTAAATCCAGGTCGGATCACCATGACCTCGCCTAAGAACGATTCGATTATGGTGGCCCGGGGATGCCCATCAAGCAGCGCTGGGTGCATCGGTCTCCTCTACTGCCGGATTTTCTTCTTTCTGATTCAGCTCAAGCATCAACTGTCTTTCTTCTGCCGTGAGAGCTCGCTCCCGGATCATCTCTCCGGTGTCGAGTCGGATCACGGTCACGGTGTTCGTTTGAAAATTCTTCCTGACTTCGCAGTCGATGTTCGCCATTTGAAACCCACTCCGATATTTTTCGTGGGCGGAGGTCAGTTCGGATTGACACTTTGCGATGTCGGCCTCGATCTGTCGTTTGATGCTCTTCAAGTCCGCCTCATACTGCGCAATCTGGGATAGATTGTCCGCCATCTTTTCGGCTTGTTCCTTTAGCTGCGCCTCAGTGAGCATACATTTGAGATATTCTTTGATGATTTCTTTTTCCACGGAATCACCTCCTTTCATTTTTCTTCCGCATGAGGCAATCCGAGCGGTTTCAGCGTCCGGCTTCTTTCGACCGTGACCAGAAAGAGTTCCCCCACACCCTCGACTATCATTCTTAGTTTTTCAATTTGCTTCGTATCGAAGCCCATTTCCTTGAAATCATCTTCAATTCCCCCCATTCTCTGAAGCCATCTTTCATGGGCGGCCTTTATTCTCTCGAATGCGAGCTCGGTAGTATGGTTTAGCAGTTTCTCGTTTTCTATTTTTTCAACTCCTATGTGTGGGATAACTTTTAGTCTCCAGAGATATCCTTTCGTTTCAGCAAGACCGTTTATTTCACCAAGTTTACAATTTCGATCAACGACCCATTGTGTTTGATTCGCTCTTTTTCCATCGTTCGGCGTGCGGAGGTCGGCTATTTCTGAAAATTGTTCCCAAGATAGCCGCGTTGCTGACCTCAACTTATCAAACTTTGCCAAAATTATTTCTTGCGTCAAATTCATCTTGTCGCCTCCTTTTGGTTAATCTGCTTTCGACCTTCGCCCAAAATGTCCCATAGCCACTTTAATTCTTCGATTAAATCCCTCATCTTAAATTTCGTTATGATTGGATTCAGGCCCGTGATATTTTTGACGTCCAACTCCTCGACCTTCATCCTGATCCTGATCAGCTTTCTTTTTAAGGATTCTGCTATATCGACCATTCCAAGAAGTTCCTGCTCCAAATTGTAGACATCCTTCTCTTTGATCTTTTCTTCGAATCTACTTTTCACCGTTTGATGTCGAATCTCGTTGATTACAGCCGTCCTCGTGGGAATATCCTCGTTCTCTCTTGCCTGGGCTTTCACCTTCTCGACGATTTCGGGATGAGCAGCGATGGCACGAGCGTGAGTTGCTCGATGCTCCGTTATGCCTTCAGGCCTCACCCTCATAGGCGACGGCTTGCCTTGTCTAATTTTTCCTCCAATTCTTCCACCAGCTTGCAAGGATTCTTTTACGGATGGCAACAATTCCCCGATCCTCGCCTCAATATCCAGGAGCATCTCTCCGGCTTCTTGCCCATCCTTGAGTGTTCGCTTCCGTTGCGCCTCAGTCATTTTGAGTTGATCAAATCCTTTAATCATCTGTCGATAGAATGTGACCGCCGTCTGGCCAATGAATGAAAGAGGAACAAGATCATCCATCTTTTTTGGCAACATTCCCTTGGCCCTTACGATTTTAAATATCTCCATCGCTTCTTCTCCTTTCATTTTTTCTCCTTTCTTTGTTCGTCCATTTGCGTTTTCAATGCTGCCCTCCCCATCTTCCGAGCGAGCGCGTTGAATCTCTTCTGATGATCTGGACAACAGAAATTTTGCGCTCTACGGCCTCTCCTGGTCGGAATAAAGGTTCGGCTACAGCCTGGGAGGGAACATGGCTTACGCCTAACGTGCATGTTTTTAGGCGAGGTTTTTTCAGTAAGTCTGGTGGATCGAAGGGTGCGTTTCATTACTGCTTTCATTTGAAACTATCTTAACGAACAATAATTAATTTGTCAACAGTTATTTTGGTTTTTTTAAAAAATAAATTTCTCGACTTTGGCATGAAATTTGACCTTGATCAAAAACTGTGCCATAAGTATTTTAATTTTCCTCTTGACATTTCGGGTGAATTTGTAAATAATCTTTTCTATGGAAAAAAAGAATATAATCAGGGCTGAACTTATGAGGCGTGGCATCCGGCTTTCGGATATTGCTCGTATGTGTGAAACGTCACGTCAACAGGTGAGTATGGCCATTTCAAAACCTATCGTCAAATTCGGTAAGCAGCTTGAAATTCTTCAAAAAATAAAAGAACTCATCGGCGCCGTTGAGGATGCCAAATCTTAAACCCACAACCTCATTTGTAATTTTTATGGCAAAAAAGTTGTCAGAGGTGATGCCGTGAACCCGACAGGGCAACACAAAAGGGAGGGTATGTCGCTTCCGATTAGGCGTGGCCACACGGAAGCTGTGACCGTCTTTCAGCCGGAGATGAAAGATTGGCGAGAATGACTTGTGCCACGTTCCCGTTGCCCGCTAACATAGAACAAGACGTTCGGCCCCCTGGATCGTGCTCCGGTGGTCCAGGGGTTTTTTGATGAGGTGATGCCGTGACAGCCCAACTCTCTTTCTTCGAAATTCAGAAACCCAAACCTTCCGGCGAAGTTCTCCGGGACAAGGGGATTGCCAGGGCGGTCAAGCATGCCGAGGAAATTCATGACGACTGGCAGAAGAAGGCGCTGGATTTCCTCTATCTCTATGCGCGGACCCATGATCGATTCTCTGGTGAGATGGTGAGGCAGGAGGCCAAGGGGATCGTCTCGGACCCGCCATCGCTTCGCGCCTGGGGTGCTGTGATGCTGTCCGGGGCGAAGAGGAGATGGATCAGGCAGGTAGGATTCATTCACGTTCAAAACGAAAAAGCGCACAGAGCGAACGCGGCGCTGTGGGAGAGTAAAATATAAAGATGGGAGTCCTTTTATGAAGGATGGACAATATCGGCTTTTATGGACTGGAATTTCCGACTCCAAAAAAATGAAGGCCATCAAGGGCGAGCCACCGTTCCGTCGTGGTTGTCATTTGGTTTACACATGGTTGCTTCCGTGGTGTGACGATGAAGGTAGGATGCCAGGTGAACCATTGAAGATCCTCGCAAACGTTGTTCCGAACGAGGGGTTCAATCTCAAAGACATCGAGAAAATACTAGCCGAACTCCATCGGGTTGTTCTGATAGCCTGGTACAAAGTAGATGGCGAGCGATTTATTCAGGTTTTCGACTGGGAAAAATATCAGCACATAAGAAAAGACCGTAAGAAATCAAGTATATACCCTCAATGGAAACCAAGTGACATCCAAACGGAAACCAATGGTTGTCAATCTGACAACCTAATACAATCACCATCACCATCATTATCACCATCACCATCACTATCTATAGCCGACTTTGAAAAGTTCTGGAACCAATACCCAACCAGAAAAGGAAAAAAGGTCGGAAGAAGGGAAACTGAAGAGTTTTTCTTCAAAAACATAGAGCCTGCACAAATGGGTTTTCTCTTGGTAGCCACAGCGAACTACTCTGAATCTAAAACAGTCAAGGAAGGGTTCGCAAAGGACCCAATCCGCTTTTTAAAGAAAGATTTTTGGAAAGATTGGATTGAACCCCCAGAGAGAGAAGTTCCTAAATATCTAAACGGGCTAAAACAGGTATGGGAGGAAATGGAGGATGGAAAAGAAGATTCCAAAAAAGCAGTTCCTCTTCTTGATGACAAGACTGGCGACAGCATTCAGGGAGGACGTAAGCAAGGAGCTGTTTGAGATTTATTACGAGTTCCTTGGAAACGTAGAGATTGCAAAGTTAAAGGAATGTGTTGATATTCTCATCGAAGAAAAGAATTGGTTTCCGAAAATCTCGGAATTTAATGAAATTCTGCATCCCAAATCAAACCCAGATTCGGCTTACATGAGATATTTAGAAAGATCCACAAAGCAGCATCTTTCCGAGATCAAACAACTGGAATTAAAGCGGGAGCAAGAGCGAGAAGTCCCGGAAGAAGTGAAGGAACGAATCAATAAAATCTTCGACACCATAGAGCGAGACTTGAGAAATCCTGTCCTCGAAGGCGAAAGAGCGGAAGAATTTGAGCGTAAAAGGAAGATCGCAAAACAAAAAACCAAGGAACTTTTGAACTCATATGACAGAAAAACTCAAACTCCTCAAACAGCATTTCGAGCCCACCGAGAAAGAGATCAAAAGATCGATCCGTCGGTATCTTGACATGCGTGGTATCTTTAATTGGAATCAGTGGCAGGGACAGATGAGCGTCAAGGGCGTTCCTGACATTGTAGCCATCCTTCCCGCGGGCGGTAGAATCTTGGCAATAGAAGTTAAAAGGCCCGGAGGAAAAGCGAGCGAGGCCCAGGCGAAGTTCATTGAAAGCATAAACAAATCAGGAGGCGTTGCATTTGTGGCCTCGTCAGTTGAAGAGGTCGCCCTGAAGCTTGAAATAAAAAATCCTTGAGCTGATCACTCAGGGGTCCCCATAGCGAATAACAAGAAAGCCCTTCCGCCGGCGGGTTGGAGGGGCTTTTTCGTTATGGGGGGGAGGGAGAATAAATGAGAAAAGGTCAGAGGTTCACACAAACGCAGCGGCAAAAATTAAGCCGTAGCCATTTAGGCCAACATCCCTGGAATAAAGGGAACGGTGGCTGTAAGAAGGGCCACGATCCCAGCCTCTACAAGGCATTGCCCTCTGGTGTTTATTATTGCTTTGGATGCAAACGAGAGAATGGATTGAAATATCGCCAGAGAAATCGAGAGCAGATTCGGAAAAATGGACGGTTGAGGCGCTATGGCCTATCAATCGCAAGATTTGAGGAGTTGTGGGCGGAACAGGATGGAAAATGTGCGATCTGTAAAGATCATCTGCGCACATCAAGAGGAAATAAGAACAGAGATGGATATCGAATTGATCACAGCCACAGCAATGGAAAAGTGAGAGGAATTCTCTGTCACGCCTGCAATACGGCACTGGGCCTATTTAAAGACTCGAAAGAATTATTAACGAATGCAGTTGTTTACCTAAATTGAGTGGAATAAGTTTATGGCAAAAAAAGGAATCCCTGCGGAAAAAATAATTGAGATGCTTGAGGCTAAGGCTGGATTCGTTACGGATGCCGCTAAAGGACTCGGTATAACCTATCAGGGCCTGTATAAGCGTATTAAAGCCAACAAGAAGATCCAATCTGCACTTTTGGCGATTAATGAAGAGAAGCTGGACTTCACTGAATCTAAACTGATTGATCAGATTAAAGAAGGCAACTTGGGCGCAATTTGCTTTCACCTCAAATGTAAAGGGAAGCATCGCGGATGGGTCGAACGTCAAGAGATCACGGGAGCCGAAGGCGAGCCTCTCGTGAGAACAAAGCACGAGGTGGTATTTGTCGATTCAAAGAGCAATCCTGGACCGGGTGGACAGAGTTGAGTTCCCTGAGAAGTTGAGATTTTTATTTTACCCGATGCGCTACAAAATCGCGTATGGCGGGCGTGGAGGAGCAAAGTCTTGGGGATTTACAAGGGCTCTGCTGCTTAAAGCGGTGGTAGAGAAGATTCGCGTACTCTGCGCAAGGGAGTTTCAGGTTTCCATTCAAGAATCCGTCCATAAGCTTTTTAAGAATCAGATCAGCCTAATGAATATGGAGAGCGATTTCGGTGTTACCCAAAATTCCATTGTCTGTCCAGGCACCGGCTCAGACTTTTTCTTTTATGGCCTAAAAAACAATCCATCAAGAATCAAATCTACTGAGGGGATCGATATTTGCTGGGTTGAAGAGGCCGAGCGGGTTAGCGAAGAATCTTGGCAAGTTTTAATCCCAACTATTCGCAAGGATGATTCTGAAATCTGGGTCTCTTTTAACCCGAACGAAGAAACCGACCCAACATACAAGCGTTTTATTATTAACCCTCCTCCGAATTCGGTTGTCCGAGAAATCGGTTGGCAAGACAATCCTTGGTTTCCAGAAGAATTGAGAAAGGAAAAAGACTATCTCGCACGAGTAGATGTTGACGCTTATCTACACATCTACGAGGGGAAGTGCCGAAAAAGAAGTCAAGCTCGCGTTCTTGGAGACAAGTGGATGATGGAAGCCTTTGAGCCGGGAGCTGATTGGAAAGGACCATACCAAGGGGCCGATTGGGGCTTTGCGGAAGATCCAACCGTTCTTATTCGATGCTGGATCTATAACAACAGACTTTGGATCGAGTACGAAGTTTGGCAAATCGGCCTTGAGACGGATCTGATTCCGAACGCCTTTGATGTGATGCCGAAGGCAAGAGAATATGTAACGCGGGCAGACAACGCGAGGCCGGAAACGATTAGCTACCTTCAGCGTCATGGTTA
>Ga0335070_10002520_pt1 | contig 21247 bp, 20 predicted proteins | sample Lox_Sample_13_FD_206722 | JGI IMG/M metagenome (GOLD analysis project Ga0335070, IMG submission 206722) | Soil microbial communities from Loxahatchee National Wildlife Refuge, Florida, United States - Lox_Sample_1.3 | ecosystem: Environmental > Terrestrial > Soil > Wetlands | place: USA...
GAGCCTACCTTGTTTCATCAAACCCACACGCTGGGCCGCGGTCGTACCAGATCGTTTTCCAAAGACCATCAAGTCCAGCAGCGAATTGCCCATCAATCGGTTGCGGCCGTGTAAACCGCCGGACGCCTCACCAGCCACGAAGAGGTTTTTCGAATCGGACTCCCCGTTGGTATCAATCTTCACGCCGCCGTTTTGATAGTGCAGGGTTGGATAGATCAAGACCGGATCTTTCGAGATATCGATGCCGAATCGCTCGAACTGAGTCACCATCGCAGGGAAGTGTTTCCTCAGCGTCCCGGGCCCCTGCTCGACGTCGAGCAACGGCGTATCCAGCCAGACGCCGACGCGCCCGGACATGGTGCGAATGCCCCGTCCCTCTTCACACTCGCGGATGATCGACGACGAGACAACGTCACGCGTATCGAGCTCGTTCACAAACCGTTCACCTCTGGCATTGACCAGATGCCCGCCTTCTGAACGGATACCCTCGGTCACCAACGCACCGATCAACTGCTCTGGATAGACTGCACCCGACGGGTGATATTGGAATGTATCGATGTGCATGAGCTTGGCGCCCATGCGATAAGCCATCGAGAGCCCGTCTCCCGTGGCGCCGTAGTGATTGCTGGTCGGAAACCCCTGAATGTGGAGCCGGCCGATCCCGCCGGTCGCAAGAATGACCGCCTTGGCGGCAACAACGATGAATCGCTTGTTATCCATATCGCGCATGACAGCGCCTGTGCAGGTACCGTTTCCATCGCTGAGCAGTTCAACGGCCGCGCAGAATTCCAGGAGTTGAATCTTCTGGTTCAGCACCTCGTCCTTGAGCACCCGCATGATCTCGAGGCCGGTATAATCCGAGGCGGTGATGAGCCGAGGCTTCGAACTGCCCCCGCCTTTCTTGACGTGCAGGTTTCCGTCGCCATCGCGATCGAAAATCACGCCCAGACTCAGCAGCCATTTCGCGATCGAGGGCCCCTCCTCCACCATCGTCTTGAGTAAGCGATGGTCATTCTTCATGTGACCGCCTTTGAGCGTGTCGAGGAAATGGGTCACCGGAGAGTCTTCGGCCGTGACGGCAATCTGCATCCCGCCCTGGGCCATGACGGTGTTGGAATCGCCCAAGCGGAGCTTCGTCGCAAGAATGACTTTCGCCCCCGCTGCATGGGCATGGAGTGCGGCAGCGCAGCCTGCGCCTCCGCCGCCGACCACAAGCACATCGGCCTGATATTGCGGCGTGAGATCCAGATCAGCGGAGACCGGGCTTTCCCCTTCCAGCAGCGCAGCCAACTCGCGCACGGTCATCTCGCCGGCATTCGGACCAAACTTGATCGGCCGATAGGCGGCTTCGCGGAAGTCGGGGTGAAATTTCGTGATGAGTTGATCGCGGTCAGCGGGAGAAAACTTGGGAATCGTCTGTTTTCGCCGTTCGTCGCGGGTCTTGTGGACGATCTGTTGAAGCGCGTGAATATCCATGATCGTTAGGCGTGAGGCGTGAGGCGAGGGGCTAGAGGCCTAGAGAAGAGAAATCCGGACTCATACCCCTTGCCTCTCGCCTCTAGCCCCTTGCCACGTGCCATGTAGTTACTTCAACTCCGCGCACACTTTCGTCAGCTCCGCATCGTTCATCTTCATCACGCGGCCCCACTCGTCGCTGAACTTGCCCGCCTCGATCTCTTTGATTCGCTGGTCGAGCTGGACCGGTTTGTCGACGAAGTGCGCTCCCTGTGCGCGGCTGACATAGAGGGCGACGAGATTCGGCGCGATATCCGCGATGCAGACCGGCGTGCAGAGCCCGCACATGACACAGTCCATAAACATCTCGGACACACTTTTGAAATCACCGAAGACAGCCTTCCAGACTCCTTCGCGCACATCGATCTTTTGCGGGCAGGCTTCCGTGCAGGCGTTGCAATTCCGACAGAGCGGCGCTTCCGGATACAGATTGAAGAGATCCTGTTTCGGATCTTTGAGCGTCTGAATATCGTAAATGGCTTTGCGGGCCGGAAACGGCGGCACCATTGAAAACGACATCCCGTCCTCGACCGCTGTTTGGCAGGCTAAGCACGTTCTGACCTTGGGATCGTCCTTGGTTCGGTAGTAGGTCGCGCAGGCGCCGCAGAATCCCCCGAGACAACCGGCTCCCCGCACAACCTCGTGACCGGTGTACCACAGTGCCTTGATGACGGTGATCCCCTCCGGCACTTCGAACTTCTTGCCGTAGATCTCAACCGTGACCATCCGAGGCTTGAGCACCTCGGGCTGATCAATGACATTCTCTGTCGATTCTTGGGCCATAGACGATAATCTTGTGATCCGCAATGCGTAACGCGTAACGTGTCAGATCGCTCCGCCCATCACGCATCACACCGCACTGTCGCTATGCAATCGTGTCCACGATGGCGTTCAAAGTCGGGCTTGGACGCATCGCTTTTGATACCTTCACGTCATCGGGATGATAGTACCCGCCAGTATCGACCGGCTTGCCCTGAGCCGCGAGCAACTCACCGGAAATCTTCGCTTCATTGTCCGCCATGTCCTTGGCGATCTTCGCAAAGCGCGCCGCCAGGTTCTTATCTTGCGTCTGCTGAGCCAGTGCTTGCGCCCAATACAGCGCCAGATAAAAATGGCTCCCGCGATTATCGATCTCGCCGACTTTACGGGCCGGTGACTTGTTGCTCTCCAGGAACTTCCCAGTGGCCTGATCGAGCGTGTCTGCCAAGATTTTTGCAGCTTGATTGTTCGATGCTTTGGCGAGGTGTTCCAACGAAGCAGCAAGCGCCAGGAATTCACCCAGCGAATCCCACCGCAAATACCCTTCCTCCTGGAACTGCTGCACGTGTTTGGGCGCGGAACCTCCTGCACCGGTCTCGAACAACCCTCCGCCGTTCAGCAGGGGAACGATCGAAAGCATCTTTGCGCTGGTTCCAATTTCCAGAATCGGGAATAGGTCCGTCAGGTAGTCGCGCAACACGTTCCCTGTCACAGAGATGGTGTCTTTTCCCTCCTTCATCCGCTCCAGAGAGAGCCGCGTTGCCTCTGCCGGAGTCATGATCCGGATGTCGAGACCCTTCGTATCGTGATTCTGCAGATAGCGCTCAACCTTCTTGATGAGTTCCGCATCGTGCGCCCGGGTTTTGTCTAACCAGAAGATCGCGGGTGCTCCTGTGGCCTTTGCACGATTCACCGCGAGCTTGACCCAATCCTGAATCGGCGCATCTTTCACCTGGCACATGCGCCAGATATCCCCTTCTTCCACCTTGTGCTCCAACAACGTCTTCCCTGATGCATCGACCACTCGGATCGTGCCGTTGCCCGGAGCCTTGAAGGTCTTGTCATGCGAACCATACTCCTCCGCTGCCTGAGCCATGAGACCGACGTTGGGCACGCTCCCCATTGTACGGGGATCGAATGCACCATGCTTCTTACAGAACTCGACCACCTCGTGATAGACAGGGGCGTAGCTGGCGTCGGGGATGACGCATTTGGTATCTGCCAGCTTGCCGTCCGGGCCCCACATCTTGCCACTGTCGCGAATGACCGGCGGCATGGAGGCGTCGATGATGATGTCACTGGGCACATGAAGGTTAGTGATTCCTTTATCGGAATTCACCATCGCCATGGGAGGCCGCTTCTTGTAGACCTCCTGGATATCGGCTTCGATCGCTTTGCGTTGATCATCCGGCAAGGCTTTGATCTTTGCGTAAAGGTCGCCGATGCCATTGTCTGGATCCACACCGAGTTTCTTGAGTGTCTCGCCGTGCTTCTCGAACACATCCCTGTAGTACACCGTCACGGCATGACCGAAGATCTTGGGGTCCGAGACCTTCATCATGGTGGCCTTCATATGGAGCGAGAACAACACTCCCTGCTTCTTGGCGTCTTCGATCTGCTCCTCGAGGAATTGTCGCAACGCGCGACGGCTCATGAATGTCGCATCGATGACTTCCCCGGCCTGCAGCGCCACTTTTGGCTTGAGCACTGTGGTCTTGCCGTCCTGGCCAACGAATTCAATCCGCGCGTCGGTCGCCGCGGCCGTCGTCATCGACTTTTCGTTCGAGCGGAAATCCCCGCCCTTCATATGAGAGACGTGGGTCTTGGAATCCGGGCTCCAAGCCCCCATCTTATGTGGATGCTTCCTGGAATGGGCTTTCACGGAAAGCGGTGCCCGACGATCCGAGTTGCCTTCACGCAGAACCGGATTGACAGCGCTGCCTTTGACTTTGTCGTAGCGGGCCTTGATGTCCTTTTCCTTATCGTCTTTCGGATTTTCCGGATACTCGGGAAGCTTGTAGCCCTGGCTCTGCAATTCCTTGATGGCTGCGTTCAATTGGGGAAGCGAGGCGCTAATGTTCGGCAGCTTGATGATATTGGCTTCGGGCGTCTTGGCGAGTTCGCCCAGTTCCGACAGCGCGTCCGCCTGTTTCTGCTGCGGCGTCAGGTATTCGGGAAACACGGCGAGGATGCGACCGGCCAGCGAGATGTCTCGCAATTCAACGGACACGCCGGCTGCCTTGCTGAACGCATTGATGATCGGCAGAAACGAGTACGTCGCCAACATCGGGGCTTCGTCGGTTTTTGTATAGATGATCTTGGATGCTTTCGTCGTCATGGTTTTTCCTCTTTCCGCATCGTGTGTCAGTTCAGCGCGTTCAACGCCGAACCAGCCTTGAACCACGCAATCTGCTGCTCGGTGATGCTGTGGTTCGCCTGGATGGTGAGCGCCTTGCCATCCGTCTTATGAATCGTCACCTGCACCGGCTTGCCAGGGGCCAGGCTTTGTAGCCCCGTCACACTGATGCGGTCCTGCTGCTCGATCTTCTCGTAATCCTTCGGGTCAGCGAAGGTCAACGCCAAGATCCCTTGCTTCTTCAAGTTGGTTTCATGGATGCGCGCGAAGCTCTTCGTGATGACGACACGAACGTTCAGGAAACGGGGCGACATGGCCGCGTGCTCGCGGCTGCTGCCCTCGCCGTAATTCTCGTCGCCGACCACGATCGAGCCGATTCCCTTTGCCTTATACCGTCTGGCGATTTGCGCAATCGTCAGGCCTGATTCACCGGTCAGGACATCCGTGCCCTTCCCCGGCTCCGACGCGAACGCGTTGTTCGCTCCCAGGAACATGTTGTCGCTGATCTTGTCGAGATGCCCGCGAAACTTGAGCCACGGACCGGCCGGAGAAATATGGTCGGTCGTCGTCTTGCCTTTGGTCTTGATCAAGAGCGGGAGCTTCTCGAAATCTTTGCCATCCCAACGTGGGAACGGTTGCAACAACTGCAATCGTTCGCTCGTCGGTGGGATGTCGACGGTCAAGGCATCGCCGTTTTCCGCCGGTGCCACGAACCCCTCTTCTCCTTTGGCAAATCCTTTCGCAGGTAACTCTTCACCGACCGGCGGTTCTAGCTTGAACTCCTTCCCGTCGGCACCTTTGAGCTTCTGATTGACCGGATCAAATCCGAGATCGCCGGACAATGCATAGGCGGTCACGACCTCTGGACTGGCAAGGAACGACAACGTTTCGTTGATGCCGTCGTTGCGGCCCGGGAAGTTTCGGTTGAACGAACTGACGATCGAATCCGCCTTGCCCTTCACGCCATCGGCTCGCTTCCACTGCCCGATGCAAGGGCCGCAGGAATTCGAGAGGACGGTTCCGCCCAACTTCTCGAACGTATCCAGGAAGCCATCTCGCTTCATCGTGTGATAGATACGCTCGGAGCCGGGCGATACGAGGAAGGACGTTTTGGCTTTCATGCCGGCCTTGAGCCCTTGTCTGGCAATGTGGGCGGACCGGCTGATGTCTTCATAGGAGGAGTTCGTGCAGCTGCCGATCAACGCCGCCTTCAGCTCGACGGGATACCCCTTTTCCTTTGCCTCCGCCGCCAGCTTGGAAATCGGCCGAGCCAAATCCGGTGTGTGCGGCCCGACGACATGCGGCTCCAGCGTGGAAAGATTCACTTCCACGATCTCATCGTAATACTTCTCCGGCGACTGATACACCTCCGGGTCGGCCACAAGGAGCTCTTTGTGCGATTGCGCCAAGTTCGCCAGGTCCGCCCGATCGGTGATGTTCATGTAGGCGACCATTTTCTGATCGAAAGGGAAGACAGACGTCGTGGCTCCGAGTTCCGCGCCCATATTACAGATCGTGCCCTTGCCGGTCGCGCTGATGGTCTCGGCACCAGGACCAAAGTACTCGACGATCTTGTTCGTGCCCCCTTTCACCGTCAACAGGCCGCAGAGATACAGAATGACATCCTTCGGTGAAGCCCAGCCGCTCAGTTTTCCGGTCAGGCGCACACCGATCAATTTCGGATGGAGCACTTCCCAGGGCAGCCCGGCCATCACTTCGCCTGCGTCGGCACCGCCCACACCGATGGCCAACATGCCCAGTCCGCCACCATTTGGCGTGTGCGAGTCCGTGCCGATGATCAGGCCACCAGGAAACGCGTAATTCTCCAGAACAACTTGGTGGATGATGCCCGCTCCCGGCTTCCAGAATCCAATGCCGTACTTCTTCGCGGCGGAGGCAAGAAAGTTGTAGACCTCCTTGTTCTCATCCATGGCGCGAAGCAGATCCTTCTCGGACCCCATTTCAGCACGGATCAAATGGTCGCAGTGAATCGTACTGGGTACCGCTGCTTTCTTCTTGCCCGCCTGCATGAACTGCAACATGGCCATCTGGGCCGTGGCGTCCTGCATGGCGACGCGATCCGGACGGAGCGCCAACATGGCTTTGCCCCGCTCCCAGGTCTGTGTCTCGAAGTTGTCGGCGTGCGAAACCAGCACTTTCTCTGCCAGCGTCAAACCACGACCGAATTTCTTTCTGGCCTTGGCAAACACATCCGGCATCTTAGCGTAGAGTTTTCTTGCGAGTTCGAGTGACATGGCTATCTCCGTTCAGTTTGGCTGATGGCTGAAAGCGATCGGCTGCCGGCGTTATTTCAGCGGCGGCACTTCGCGCCGCTTGGGCGCTGCATAGTTTACCAGGTAATCGAACAGCCGGATCAGGCGGCTATCCTGGCGCTTCTGATCCACCCAGTGGCCGATTAATCCAATCGTGCGCGACAGAATAAAGAACCCGTTCAAGCTATCGACAGGGAAGCCGATGTCGACGAGCACCGCTGCCATCGTCCCATCGACGTTCAGAATCAGGTTATCCTTCTTGGCCGCCGTCACCTTTTCAACTTCCAGCGCAAAATCGAGACAGGGCGTCTTCATGTTCAAGCTCTTCACATATCCGACCAGTTCTTTTACCCGCTTGTCCGGATTGCGCAGGCTCTTGACGCGATGACCAATCCCCGGCACCGGACCGACGTTCTTCTTCATGTAGCCTAGGAACTCATCGACGGACATCTTATTGTCGACTGCATACTTAAAGTATCGACCGGCATCCGTGACGGCGCCGCCGAAGCGAGGACCGATCATGATCAATCCGGCCGCCACCGACTGTGACAACCCGATGCCGGCGCAGGCCGCTAAAATGGTCGCGTAGGCCCCGCTGACGCAAGGACCATGGTCGGCAGAGAGCATCATGATTCGCTTGATGATCTCGGCTTCCTGTTTCGAGATGAGACGCTTGTCCCAGAGCAACCCCATGACATGGGGAATTTCGTAGCCTTTGTTGATGAGTTCGGAGGCCGGATAGCCGTCGTAGCAGGGCTCGTCGCCGCGGTCGTCGCTGATGGTCGTACGGATCAATGGCGCCACCATGACTTCGTCCGCCTTCATCGCTTCTTCCACCGGCTTCGGCAGCTTCGGCAGAACAACCGGCTCAACCACTTCCTTGACCTGACCTGACTTCAACAGTTCTTGATACGCTTCCTTGATAGCAGGACCCAGCGCGCCGAACGTCGGCGGTACAATCGCGCCAGCCTTCTTGAGTGCATCTGACTTGGACCGTGCCGAACCCTCACCCTTCATGCCTTCCTTGGCCCCGGCATGGCCGAACTTCATCCCCTTCGGCAGACTCTCCTGGCAGAATCCGGACACGACACCGATCAGCTTGATCCGTCGCTTCTTGGCGCCGTACCACTCGGCCGCGCGTTCTTCGAGGTCCCCGCCCATCTCACCGACGATGACCACGGCCTTTGTCTGAGGATCGTTCTCGAACATTTCGAGATAGCTGACGTAGTCGGTACCGGGATAGGCGTCGCCGCCGATCCCGATCGCCGTCGTGATCCCATCGGCGAACTGCGAGCAGATCCAGATGATTTCGTTGGAGAGACCGCCGGATTTAGTGACGACACCAAAGGAACCTTCACGGTAGAGCTTCGAGAGCACCAGGTTGTCGAATGCCCCGCCGATGACGCCCAGCCGACAGGCGCCTGCCGAGATGATGCCGATGGAAGACGGCCCGTTGAAGACCTTGCCCAACTTCCTGGCATGCGCGCCGAGCAGTTTGGCGTCCTTTTCCGGCACACCTTCGGTGATCATGGAGACGAGCTTGATGTGCGGATCGTCGAGCGCTTCCATGCCACCCCTCATCGCACGATCCGCTCCGATATAGACAAGGCTGGTATTGATTGATGGGTGATGCTTGGTCGCTTCGGCGATGCTCTTGTAAATGGGAATGGCGAGGAGCCCACTGCCATAGGGAATCTCGTTGGTCTTGCCGGCATCGGGTGGGTAGACGAAGGCTTCAACGTTCAGTGGCTTCTTGATCAGGTAACAAAACTCGGCCATGCGGCGGGCAGCGTTGACGCCTGCTTGGCCACCCTGAATCACCACGCGGGTGTCTTTGTTGGCGAGAATGCTCATCGGGATCTCCCGTTATGTCAGTATGGTCATGGACAATGTGGCAGGCTACTTTGTCTGGAGCGCCTTATCGACAATGTCGGTGAGCGGTGTGTTGCGATCAAACACATGGATGTCGAATCCTTCTTCCCTGAGCGCACGCATCGCATCGAGCCCTTCCTTCTCCCTTGGGCCACCGCGGCGCACCCAGATCCTGACGCCGTTCAACTTACCTTCGGATTTGGCCTTGCGGAAGCCGTTGATAATGCCGCCGAAGGTCTTTTTTACGTCCGTGAAATTGGCGATCGCGCCACCGACAATGATGTTCCTGATTCCCGGCAGTGAGCAGACCTTATCGGTCAGGACTTCGACCGCCCAATCCGGTGGATCGCCCGAATATTCGGCATAGTTCGCGAGCTTGCCTCCACGCGCGACGACTGCATCCGAATAGTACACGCTGGCTCCGCCGCCAGCCGGCAGCATCGCCGTATCTCCACCGGGGATTTCGATGAACTTTACCGAGCCCTTGATCTTGGAATCGACCGCCATCACTTCCATCTCGTTCTTGGAATAGGCGCGACCGAATTCCGCCGCAAAGGCAAAGTTCCAATCCGGATGGCGAAACTTCGCGTCGCCGTCGAGCAAGGTAACGGCGTCCAGCGCAACCAGTTCCCCGTCGCTCTCGCGCACGACGACCGGATTGACCTCCAGATACTGTGCATCCTCGTTGTCAAAGCACACAAACATCTTGCCAGCAAAATCGACCATCTTCTTGGCGAGCGAACCGGTGAAACCGGCATCCTTAACCAGCTTGTCCAGTCCTTCCGGGGTGGGATTTTGACCCACGTCGAGCGTGAGCCGCTTGACGCGATCCCAATTCGATTCGACTTCGATCCCGCCGCAATTGGCGACGAGTATCTCGGACCCCTCGCGGGTCGATTTTACCGCGCAATAATATTCTTCCTTGTGAGGAATCATCTCGGAGACAATCACCTGAGACACGGTGATGCTCCGGACCTGGCGACCGATCATTTCCTTGGCCGCAGCCTCGGCGCCCTTGAAGTCCAGATCAACTTTGACAAGACCGAGTTTGAACCGGGACCCCAGTGCTTCATGAGCCTTCGCCACCAGTTTGGATTTCTTCAGCCAATCATTGACTTGCCCGAGTTTGGTAAGTTCATCAACTGAGGTGACCACGACGTAATGAGGGACGTGAATCCCCCACTTTTTCATCAGCCCCATTCCGGGACCTTCCAGCACCTTGGCCATGACGTCGCTCCTTACGTGTGAAGATCGCTGCTAAGGGGAGTGGGATTCTAGCGAAATCGACACGATGACTCAATACACCAGAGGTACTAAGTGCGCAGGATCAAAAGGCCTACCAGTAATGAGGCTATACGCTTCACCGCCTAACCGCATGAAAACATGGATATATTGTTTTGAGAAGGAAAGGGTGTCGTCAGAGCTCTGCAATTAATTATCGTGAAGACCGGAGTGATTGGCAGGCTGGACAGAAAAATGAACTGCGCTCGCTTTGAAGGCGCCGGATCACCCGGCCACAGTGATTGGGGCAGGGTTGGTCTTCCTTTCCATAGACCAGATGCTGGTGCTTGTAGCGACCTTCTGTCCCATCGGGCGCGAAGAAATCCCTGACGCTGGATCCACCACAGGCGATTGCCGTTTGGAGAACTGTCTGCATCGTGTCATATAACTTGAGTTTCGTGGCCTCGCTGAGTCGACCGACGTCCCGATTCGGATGTAATCCGGCGCGAAACAAAATCTCGTTCGCATAGATATTTCCGATTCCTGCAAGAACCTGTTGATGCATCAACAAGGGTTTGAGCCGTCCGCGTCGAGCCTGCAACATCCGGGAAAAATCTTCTCGCGAAACGGATAGGGGATCGTACCCAAACCGTCGGGTTACATACCGATCAAGGCCCGCCTGATCGACTAACGAGAGGCGTCCAAACCGGCGGGGATTCCAATACCGTAATTCCGGCTCCAGCCCTCCGACAAACGACATTCTGACATGCACATGTTGGGGATGTTTCGTCTGAACGGATCGAAAGAGGAGGAGGCCAGTCATACCGAGTTCGGCCACAACATACCTGAGCTCATCGCCCTTCGAAAAACCCATCGCCACACTCTTGCCGTATCGCTCGATTCGCAGAAGGGTTGCGCCGATATACCAGGGAAGCGTGCGCCCCCCTTCGCGAATGATATCCATGCGTCCAACCCAGCAGTCGGTGAGCCGAGATCCAAAGAGACGCAGACGAAGTTGTTCAGCCACAACCGCGGCTTCGGGTAATTCGGGCATGAATCCAATCCTCAGGCTAAGGGGGGCACAGCAGTCACGATGGCTGAGCAATTAGGCCATGATCAGGAGGTGAAAGGCAACGACGGGGTGGACCGTCGAGGTCAGTCGAAAATGAACGGCGCTCAGCGATCAGATGCGTCGTTCGCACAGGTGTGCGCGGACTTGCGGAGACGGCAAACTTCTTGAATCGTCTCTTCGAGCTTCGGCAATGGCATCGCACCGGGACGACGTGCCATCACTAACTTCAGCACATCGGCATACGCCATTCGTTCTACACAACAAAGATAAGCCATCACGACGGACACCGACCGACCCATTCCCGCTCGGCAACAGACCATGACTCGATTGTCCGACACCTGTCGTTCGACCCAATTGACCGCACGGGCCAATGTCTGTGAATGAACCTCCCCGTATTCTTTGAAGGGAATGCGGCCATACAGGACGCCCCCCGGTGCCTCAATGTCATATTCCTCAGCGACCAACAGCACGGCGGTCACCCGCGTAGCCGGCTGCCTGGCATCGTAAATGTTTCCGACAAACAACCTGTCCGTGATCTGATGCATGGTGGCCTCAGTATAGGCAGCGTTTTGAACAGGTCAAGGAAATCCTTCTCCCATCCGGTTGCAGTCTCTTTTGAAGCAACGTTATACTAAACCCTAGGGTTCAACCTCCGCGCAGTACACAATCCTCATGCCGAATCCAACCGTCGAAACCGTCGAAGCCAGGCTTGCCACGGTTCAGTGCGCCATCTGCAAAGGCAGCAGTTTCGGAATCGATCAGCGCTTTATGCAAAATGATGGCGAATGGCGGGGCGTCTGCAAAAAGTGTTTCTATAGCTTCCCGGTCTATACCGATATGGAATTCTATCTCCGCACCCAACCGGACGTGCCTTATCGACTCAAGGAGATTTCCTGCACGGCCTGCAACCACAAAGGGGTGAGCCTCGACTTCCGGATTACCATGTCCGTCCGGGAAGCCATCTACTTCGTCACCTGCGGCAACTGCAAACGGACCTTTCCTGAAAAATCCTCACTGGAGGCCTTCGAATAATCCCCACTTTCCCTCGTGAGAGTGGTGTATACTTTGTTTATGAGTGAGAAACCAAAACAGGCACAGCCGCCTGAACCTGAAAACCAACCCAAGGCGCGGAAAGAAATCCCGCTCATTTCGGTTCCGAACGACCGGGAGATGATTGCCGACGAGATGGCGGAGCTGTTCGATGAAGACCGCGTCTCCCACCAACACGGAAGCTCAGAACCGGAAGCAGACTAGCTCATCGTCGCAAGAATTCTCCAACGATATCGCGAAGTGGGATTGGTAGATGTCAGACAGGACGAACGATCTGCACCCCCGCATCACGCTCGATTCGTCCCACCGGTGAAGCCTTTCCGTCTCGCTCTTTCCGTACGATTTGATCAATCCGCACGATCGCGCCCCGATGCCAATCGTCGACCGCCGCATTCTCAAGCGACGTCTTTCGATCGAGCCGCCCGACGTCCTGTCGCCCCAGTTCGTTGCACAACCAGGCTCGCTTCTCTCCTTTGAATTCCAGTAACTCGCTCACCACACGATACACGTCGGAGCGCCGCTCTACGATCGTCCGCCCATCCTTACGAAGCAGCAGATACGAAAACTTAAGCGCATCTTTGATGAACCCGACTTCCCGATCGATCGCTTGAATGGCTGCTGGAGGTTCCCACGGCCGCTCTTCGTGACACCAATCATCCGGATGAACGAGGGCGGGGCAGGTCTGCTCGTGCAAACACGGGCTGTACACGGTACACAGTTTCAACCGGAGAAGGCGATCGCGTACTTCGTGCAGGTTCCGAGAGATCTGCCGTAACGCCGGTTCAACAATCATGAGGGAACCATGTGACTGCAGCAACGGGAAGAGCGATTCGACCAGTTCGGTCCGTCGTGAAATAGGATCAGCCGAATCACCAAAGAGCTCGTTCAGGCAATTGGCGATGATGATTACGTCATACGGCGAGCCTTCTCGGATGATATTGCCAACTGTCCCCCGCCGGATGCTCTCGAGATCACCGACATAGTTTTTCAGCGTCGCCCGAGCCACGCCGGCTTCACGACAATACGAATCCCACAGGCTCACCGAGTCGGCGATGGCTCGCTGGGACCGATCAACAGACACGACACGGAGATTGCTGTCCCTGCCTGCCCGCCGAACCATCCAATCGAGCACCGCCAATCCAGCTGTGCCAGGGCCACTTCCGAGATCCAGGACAGAATACGTGCCATCAGTCTTTCCCGCGAGATCCGTATCCAACGGCAATTCGTCCAGCAGGACTTGGACCTTGGATGCGTTGACGGGAAGAAAGTACGACAGATAGGCGGCAGCAAACCTCGGATCATCCAAATACTCGGATGGTAACGATTTTCGTTCCCTCGTGAACCGCTGCGATAATTCTTGAACGGCCTCACTGAGGCGAGGCATGGGCAGCGGATAATCTCTTTCTGCCAACTGACGGATAACCTGATCGAGAAGGGGGGAGATCTTCGGGAGAGCGCGTCGGTTGAAGGGCCCCATGGCCTAGTGTATGCTGATGATGTCGAGGAGGACAACCATGACGGACGCCATTCTGCTCGCATACAAGGACGTCGAGAAGTCCATGGAACGGTTCACGGAACTGTTACACAGTCACGTGGAAACGCTGCGCTCATCAGCCCAACCTGATGCCGACAAAGTCGTCCGCTTGAGTCAGGGTTCGAAAGCTATGCGGGATAGCGCCATGATCTATCTCTCCTACGCAAAGTTCGTGGCGTACGGCATGCCGGAGAGCGAAGAACTCATCCAGGACGACCTGCAGGGATAGCCGTCAGCGATCAGCTTTCAGTTCTTCATTGCCGAAGGCTGATAGTTAAGAACCGAACCAAAATTAAAGAGCCCGATCCCAGATGGGATCGGGCTCTTTGTTTTCGCCTCGCTGCTTCGTTAGATGCTGCGCATGAAATGCGCAACGTCCTCTTGGTTGACGGCTCCACCCATGACCGAGGACATCGCCACGTTGGTCGACTTTTTTCCGGTCAGACCAGACTCGACTTCGTCTACGATCAACTCGACCGGCATCGACTGACCGCCATAGACCCGCGGGCCACCGATGATCTTGGCCTTGGAGTAGCCGTATATTGCTGTGGCCACTTCCTTCGCCAGCCAACCAACATAGTTGAACTCCGGAACCACGATGAGCTTCGCCTTTCCGCACAACTCACGCAGCTCCTTGGTCGGGAACGGACGGAGCGACCGGATCTTGATCAGGCCGATCTTGATACCCTTTTCTGCGCAGAGACGAACGGCTTCCCGCGACTGGGCTGCCGCACTACCCGAGGCGATAATGACGGCCTCGGCATCGTCGACATTCTCCGCCGTGAGTAAGCCACCCATATATTTGTTGATATACTTGCGGGACCGTTCTACTGCGGCCCACACTTCCTGCTGCCACACAGCATGGATGTTATAAGCCATGAAGTTCGACTTTTGAACGGGGGCGTCGCGCGACAGCCGGGCGGGAGGATTCTCCGCATCGAGCACCGGCACCGCGCCGCGCCATGCGTCGCGAGGGGGAAGCTTCATGCTGCGGTCCTGCATCCGGACATAGCCGCGGGCATGCGTCACAAAGAACCCGTCGCAGCAGACACCGACCGGCAAGGTGACGTCGTTTTTCTCGCTGATCGTGAACCCTGCCATGATGAAATCGAACATGTCCTGCTGGTTCTCAGCGTGGAACACGATCATGCCGCTGTTGATCAGATAGGCGACTTCGATGTTGTCCGGCTGAATGGCCAACGGAGCATTGACAACGCGGCAGGTGAACATGGCGACAATGGGCAGCCGATGCCCGGGCCATGACGCGATACCCTCCAGACCCCTGAGCGTACCGGGACCGGCGGTCGCCGTAAAACAGCGCACACCCGCCCGTGACCCACCTGCGATGGCCGCCATCACGCCGACTTCTTCTTCGCCACGATAATATTCCTTCACATACCCTTCGCCATACAGCACGCCGATGAGCTGCATCGTTTCGCTCTGCGGGGTGATCGGATAGGCGATGGCCAGGTCTACGTTGGAGCGCCGAACCGCCTCTTTGGCCGCTTCGCTCCCGGTGATGAATTCCTTGGTGCGAGGGGCTTCGTGGAACATGTACTCGGGCGTTACCACCTTCTGCCTCTTCGCCTCGGCATGGGGATCCTTCTTCACATCGGCCTTCGGCGCTGCTACGCTGGTGATCGGATCACCCTGCGGATTGGTTTTTTGTTCAGCTTCTAACGCTTCGCTCATGATCGCACCTCTCAAAATGGGTGAGCTGTTTCGCTCAGCCTATCCCTCTCGCTTCATCTGTTCAGCGGAGTGACCAAATGCCGCCGCACTGCCGGTGCCGGCAGGAGACGGAGCGAAGGTCATAGGATTGGTGTGGGTTTTTCCGCCATGAACTTTGGACTGGGTTCCGGTAAACCGAACGTTTTCGCCGTTGCTCGGCAGCTTGATACCCATTTCTTCGCGAACCTTCTTAAAGATCTGGGCCACACGTTTAATCTTGGCCGTATCGGAATCACGGATCGTCAGCATCGCATCCTCATGCCCTTGCTCCGCGCACACTGCCATCGTGCAGCAATTGGTTCCCGCCCGGATCATCTTGAGAGTGAGATTCGCATAGTGGCAGTGGACCCCGATAAAAATGCAGGCTTCGATCTTGTTGCCCCAGATTGTCAGATTCGGGTGGTTGGGGTTGATCACTTCTTCCGGATCGATCTTCGGATATTTTGGGCGGTAATCCGGCATTGGAATAATCATCACTTCAGGGATCTGCGCGGCGATTTCCAACGTGGCCTTGGCCTTTTCCACCGCATGTTCGTTCCAAGCCCAGAGGAGGAGCGGCCCAGGAAAGATTGTGGCGTTGGGGCTTGTGAGCATCTTGCGGGCCATTTCTTCGATGACTTTTTCCTCGTTCGGCTCAAGCAACCCATAATAGAGCCCTTGCCCCGGATCGGGCAGTGCGACACCTAACTGGGCAGCCGAGGGAGGATGAAAGCCCGCCGGTCCTGGAACGATGATTTTCTCTCTGGTATCTTGCGTTGTTGCCACGCCCATTCCCCTTTCTGACGCCCTTACCCGACGACCGGGCTCGCCAAGACCGCCGTTGTGCTCTTCTCACCATAAGTAATGTTGTCGGTCAAGGCAGCCTTCGGTAGCTGATCGATCATGATCATCTTGATCGCGTTGTTCTTCGCCATGTTGTCACAGACCCACACGCACTGCGCGCAGCCTTTACACCGGTCCACCGCCACATATGCCGAGCCATACTTGAAGCCCTTATCCTTTCCCATCTCATCGCTGTACAGAATGGTGTTGGCCTCCGGGCAATACTGTGTGCAGAGTTTGCAGCTCTTGGCGGCGCAAATTTCAACGTTGATATCGGCAACAAGATACATGGTGCTCCTTTTATGCGCTGGCCGCCGCGACCGGCTCTTCCACGCGCTTGACGTCGGGGGAAGCCCAACCGTGGTCGACGGCGTAGTTCCACCCAGCCCGCATCACGGCCACATTCTTTTCAATGAGTTCCTGTTTCTTCTTGAACTTTCGCTCCACGACGCTGTCGAGCGCGGCCGTTCCGCCGGACACCACGAAGCCCTTTCCGAGGAACCGGTCTTTCACGGCCTGCTCCAAGCCCGTCATGTTCGTCAGCCCGGTAATGGCTCCGATGGCTCCCATCAACGCCATGTTCGTGGCGAGGTCCATGCCCGCGACTTCCAAAGAGATCTTCGTCGCCGGGAAATAATAGAGCTTTGCGCGGCGCTCTTCCAGCTCACGCTGCTGGTCCTTGTGCAGTTTCATCGGCCCATCGTTGTTGATCAGCGCTATGCCATCTTCCTTCAACCCAAAGTAGAAGGGCATCGTGTAGGACTTGCCGTGCGTAATCACTTGTGGGTGAAAAATGATAATGATGTGAGGGAACGTGATCTCGCCGATCTCATAGATCGGCTCATCGGAGACCCGCACATAACTTTCGACCGGCGCCATCCGCTTTTCCGATCCGTAGAACGGCACGATCGTGCTTTCGCCGCCTGCATTGATGACGGCGGTGCTTAAGATGTGAGAGCCGGTCACGACACCCTGACCGCCGACACCCGCCATCCGAATGTTGAAACGTTTCGCCATGGTTCAGCCTCCCTTTCGTCGGCTTAGGCCTTGCCCGGAATTGCAGCGGCTGGGGCAGCAGGCTTCGGGAGAAATTCCTTATAGCCGTACCGTTCGGTCAAGTACTGCTTCGCTTCGTCGCTGATATATTCGGAGAAGGCGTACCGATCGTTTTCGACCGTCTTCGCATCTTCCATGACCTTGTCGGTCGGGATCGCATATTCGATGTTGCAGGACGTGTAGGCCTGGATGTAGGTCGCGCCGACTTCGCGGGCAATCAACACGGCTTTCTTGATGACGCTCTCGACACGGCGGGGGTTATTCGGAACGACAGTCGCCACATATGCACAGCCGGCCACCTTCGCCATTTGTACCATGTCCATCTTCTCGAATTTCTTTCCGAGCGGCGCCATTTTCAGTACAGCGCCTCGATTCGTCATCCCGCTCTCCTGTCCACCGGTATTGCCGTACACTTCGTTGTCCAGCATGATCGTCGTGAACCGCTCTTTCCGGAACCAGGAATGGAGGACTTGTTGGAAGCCGATATCCGCTGTTCCGCCATCGCCCGCCATGACCACCACATCTTTCGGTTTGTCCCCGAACCGGAGGCGCAGACCGCGCGACAATCCGCTCGCGACGCCGTTCTGATCGCCATAGTTGCCGTACACGAAGGGAATCGCAGCCTGTGAAATCGCCAGACGACCACATCCGGCGGTGCCGACGGTGATGGTGTCTTCGGGATTGGGGAACGCAATCATGGCGAGTCGAATGAAGAGGGTCATCGCGCATCCGGCACACATGGGGTGCTCTTCGAGGACTTCTTTGAAGCTTCCCATCTGCGACACGGACACTTTCTTGCCGAACGGGCCGTGTTCCACCATGTCCCGATATTCCTTCGGCATGAATTTCTCAAAACCATTCGAAAATTTGACATAATCAAGACTCATCCGGCACCTCCCTCTCTCACTGCAACGGGCATCCGTTGCTAATCAGAACAATCGTGTTATACGAAACAAATCCGAAGGACGTCGAGGTTGGAAGAACGGAGACAACCCGTTCATGGGTATCCAAAAGTGAAGTCATCCTAGCAAAGCTGAAAAAAGACTGTCAACGAATATGTTCCCACGGCCTCGCGCCGAACCCTCACCGCAAAAATTCTATAACTTCCTGATAATCAACGCAACTTCGCAGAAGGCCCACCATCACCGAAAGAAGGCCTACCCTCACTGAACGCCTATAGGCCATTCGCCCTAACAGATTGATCGCGACCAGGATGGACTGAGACGCCAGGACTGCAATTTTGGATAGGTAATCGCAGTAGATGATTGCCGATTGATGCGAATCTGTCTACACTAGGGACTATGCCGATCCGCGTCCTCATTCCAGGAGAAGAAGAAGGGGCTCAGCACGCCGGGGGTGTTCATAAACGCCCGCCAATTCCAGATGGCTCGCTCAAAGCCGAATGTCCAAAGTTTATGAGCCACGGCCCCTGTGGTGGCGTTCGGAAAGGTGGACTCTGCGAAGTGTACCCCGAAATGCCCTGCCCCTGGGTCACCCTCTACAACGAACTCGAACGTCTCGGTCAAGTTGAGTGGATGAAGCAACTCTAGCGAGGACGCTCGTTCAACCGAACAAACCTGACGCACAGAGCAAGAGGAAGGATTTGTGAGCCGGAAGGGAAAGAACACGAAGCTGGGCTACAATGAACGGCACGCCAAGAGTGGTCTCACCGCGCCATTGCCCGACATCGAAACATTCCCCAATCAGTACAAGGGTTATGAGATCACCATTGAAATCCCCGAGTACACCGCCATCTGTCCCAAAACCGGCCTTCCCGATTTCGGCACGATCACACTCCACTACATGCCGGACAAAGAGTGTCTTGAACTCAAATCGCTCAAGATGTACATCCATGCTTATCGGAATCTCGGTATTTTTTACGAAAATGCCGTCAATCGCATTTTGCAGGATATCGTCAGGGCCTGTCATCCGGTGTGGGCAAAGGTCACGGGCACTTTCGCCGCGCGAGGGGGACTCAAAAGCGTAATCGAAGCGCGATTTCCGTGAAAGACTCTCCTGCACGACTTCGAATCAACTGACGCACGCCATCCCATCCATGGCTACCTACGCGATCGGCGATGTCCAAGGTTGCGCTACGCAACTCCATCAACTGGTCGATCACATCAACTTTGATCCGTCGACCGACCAATTGTGGTTCGTCGGAGATTTGGTCAATCGCGGACCAAGTTCCCTCGCTGTTCTTCGATTCATCAAGAATCTCGGCTCCACGGCACGCGTCGTGCTCGGCAACCACGACCTCTTCTTGCTCGCTGTTGCGGAAGGGATCGTCCCCCTTCGTCGAAAGGATACGATCCAGGACGTACTCGAAGCGGAGGATCGGCCGGAGTTGTTGGAATGGCTCCGGCGCCAACCTCTCCATCACCGCGAGGGATCGTTCCTGATGATCCACGCGGGAATTCTGCCCCAATGGACGATCGATGAAACGGTACGCCTGGCACGCGAAGTGGAGTCGGTACTGTCCGGCCCGAACTATCGGCGCCTCTTGGAAGCGCTCTTCATCGGGCTAACACCTCGATGGGACCCTGCGTTGGATGGTGACGAACGCCCTGCGAGCATCGCCCGCGTGTTGACGAAACTACGGACCTGTACTCCCACCGGCGACTTATCAGGATTCTCCGGCCCTCCTGAACAGGCTCCCGCCGGTTATCTTCCGTGGTTTTGCCACCCGCATCAACGACCGCCCGACATCACCATCGTCTGCGGTCATTGGGCGGCGCTCGGACTCCATCTCGAACCGACAATCCTGGCGATCGACAGCGGATGCATCTGGGGCAAACAGCTGACCGCAATACGGCTGGAAGACCGTCGCATCTTTCAGGTTGGTTGCGCAGGAAGCCACAGTGACTGAGCCCCAGCCGTTTGACATGACCTGGCCTCGCTACTCAGCAAAACCGTTTCCATCCTATCGATTCCTCCCCGGAAGGAATCCGCACCCACGACGCGATCCCCGCGGCCATTCCTACGGGCAGCCGGAGCCACAGCCCTCAGTGTTCCAGCCGGACAACTGGCAACAGTCCATGGAGTACCTCTTTGGGATTGACCTCTTCAATTTCGCCTACTGGTGGGAGTGTCACGAAGTCTTCGAAAGCTTCTGGCACGCGGTGGGGCAGGACACCCAACAGGGGAACTGTTTCCAGGCCCTCATTCAACTCGCCGCAGCCAATCTCAAGCGATTCCTCGGCAACGAACTAGCCGCACAGAAGCTCGCTCGCAGCGCACTCGCACGGCTCCAAACGCTGCCGCACCTCTACATGGGAATGGACATGCTGGAACTGAGAGGAATCGTGCAGGATGATATTACCCGCTCCGGGCAGGCGAGATTACTCGTGAAACTCCTCAATCCGTAGACGTCGAAAGAGATTACGACCAGCAACCTGAAAGTCCTTCCCAGCAGTCGCCCAAGCTGCTCAACAAGGTCATCCGTCTCACCCGCCCACCCCACGGGCGCCGAAACGCCCGTCTTGCCCGTTGCGAGGCCGCAGGCGAGAAAGAACCGGAGGCGTACCCTCTGGGGTACGTTGAGGATTGTTTCGAGCCGAGAACGAAGTTGGGGGCCTTTTTCAGCAACCTGCTAGTGGTAGGATTCGGAATCTGATGGAAACTTCCCCTGCTCGACTTCTTCCTTATATCGGCGAAGCGCTTGGAGCGCATCGGCCTTGAGATGAGCATAGGGCTTGACGAATTTCGGAACGAACTCGTCGAAGAGCCCCAGAAGGTCATAGAGCACAAGAATTTGTCCGTCGCAGTGGGGACCGGCGCCGATGCCGATGGTCGGGATTGTGAGTTGACCGGTAATCGTCTTCGCTAATTCGGCAGGGATCGCCTCCAATACCAGCGCAAAGGCCCCGGCTGCTTCGAGGGCCTTGGCGTCATCCAACAGGATCTTGGCTTGGTCTTTCCCCTTACCCTGCACTTTATATCCACCGAACTGATGCACCGATTGAGGAGTCATCCAGAGATGGCCC
>Ga0335070_10002521_pt1 | contig 21247 bp, 17 predicted proteins | sample Lox_Sample_13_FD_206722 | JGI IMG/M metagenome (GOLD analysis project Ga0335070, IMG submission 206722) | Soil microbial communities from Loxahatchee National Wildlife Refuge, Florida, United States - Lox_Sample_1.3 | ecosystem: Environmental > Terrestrial > Soil > Wetlands | place: USA...
TATGCATACGGCACCGTATTGACCATCACCGCCATTCCTGAGAATGGCTACGTCCTGACCGGATGGAGTGGGTGCGACTCGGTCGAGGGCAGTAACTGCATAGTGACTGTTCGTGGCGGCGTGTCACCCGTGGCTTTTTTCGACACCGGTCCTGTGGCGGTGCCCGCTCTCGGCGGAATTGGGCTGGTGCTCTGTATCATTTTAGGAATTGGTATGATTTGCTTGAAAAGAGAGTAATCGTTTCTCTGGCTTGATTGCATTAGATCGAGAGATGATGCATGCAGAGTATGGGCGCACAAATGAATATAAAATCGATCATCCACTCGGGGTGCCCCGCGTTTTTGCGACCGTTGCTTGCGCGGATAGAAACTTCACCGCTGGGATACCGTCTTGCACGAGGGGCCTTCTGGTCTTTATCGGGAGCGCTCATTGCCAGGGGTTTGGGACTGCTCGCCTCAATACTCGTTGCCCGCATTTTAGGCAAAGGGGGTTACGGGGAGCTTGGCATCGTTCAGAGCACTCTTGGTCTGTTCGGCACGTTTGCCGGGTTTGGCCTGGGGATGACGGCGACTAAGTTTATCGCCCAATACCGTACGACAGACCCGGTAAGGGCAGGGCGCATTCGGGCTCTTTCCAGCGCATTTGCCTGGGTGTCGAGCGGCATCACATCCGTGATCCTACTCTTTATGGCTCCGTGGCTTGCTGAGCACACACTTGCAGCCCCCCAACTGACAGGTCTCCTTCAAATAGGATCACTTTTCCTGTTGCTCACCGCCGTTAATGGCGCTCAAATCGGAGCGCTGTCAGGCTTTGAGGCTTTCAAAACAGTCGCTAAGATAAGCTTATGGTCCGGATTGGCTAATTTCCCGCTGATGGTTGGCGGAGTCTATCGCTTGGGGCTGTACGGCGCGGTAGGGGGTATGACCATTGCCACGGGGGTCAATTGGCTGCTGAATCATATCGCAATCCGTAAGGAATGTGCAAAAGCAGGGGTGCCGTACACCTACTCAGGATGCTGGAGGGAAAGGGCGGTTCTTTGGAAGTTCTCCTTGCCTGCGTTGATCAGCGGGCTGTTTATTGCTCCCACTGAATGGGCTTTGAATGCAATGCTTGTGAACCAGCCAGGCGGATATGGGGAGATGGGACTTTTTAATGCCGCCAAGCAGTGGCACATTCTCATTCTCTATTTGCCGAGCATGCTTTCAACCACGACTCTGCCCATCTTATCCAATCTGCTGGGCGAGAATAAGAAGCGACAGTACAACAAGATGCTTATTGCCAACTCTGTATTACTCAGTGGTATTGCATTCATCGTTGCCGTACCCGTCTCACTTTTTTCAAGGGCCATCATGAGTCTCTATGGAACGGGATTCTCGGATGGCGGGGTGGTCTTGAACATGGTTGCGCTTTACTCCGTGTTATGGGCCGCGAATATCGTGATAGGGCAGGTCTTATGGTCAACAGATGCTTCCGGTCTTGCAACCAGCCTTGCTGCACTGCGGGCTGTTCTTCTTCTGGGCACCTTTTCATTCGTGGTACCCAAGAATGCTTACGGAATGGCTCTTGCGTTTACAATCACCTACATCCTGCAGACGATCTATCAGGGAATTATCGCCATAAAAAGCGCAAACCGGTTCTTTTTGGCGCGCGCGCAAACACCCTAAACACTATGGAAAAGCGATTCGGTGACTGGGGGGATTGCGCTCAGTGAATATAAGACCTTTGATCGTTTCCCATTACGATATTTCCGGAGGTGCTGCGCGTGCCGGATACCGCCTTACTCAGGCTCTTCGCGAACAAGGCATTGACGCCATGATGCTGGTTGCAAAGAAGATGAGCGACAAGCCTTTTGTCTTAGCATCGAGCACGAGATATCAGCGAGCGGTCGCGGCCCTTGTGCCGCGTATCAGCAGAACACTCATGTCCCTGCAAAAAACGACAAACTCCACGCGACACTCCGCAAATTGGTGGCCGGGTATTGTCTCGGAAAGGATTGAGGAAAGTGATGCCGACGTGATCAATCTCCATTGGATAAACAATGAAACCCTTACAATCAAACAGATCGGCAGAATCAGGAAGCCTGTTGTTTTTACTCTCCATGATATGTGGGCTTTTTGCGGCGCGGAGCATTTGTCGCCTGACAGTAGCTCGTCGCGCTTTCGACGGGGTTATCTCTCCGGCAACCGACCCGAGAGGCATACCGGCCTCGATCTTGACCGCTGGACGTGGAGGAGAAAGAAGCGCTATTGGCAGGACCCCCGCCATGTGATTTGTCCCAGTCGTTGGCTGGCCCGGTGTGCTCGTGAAAGCCTTCTCATGCGTGACTGGCCTGTTCATGTTGTGCCGAATGTGCTGGATGTGAAGCAGTTTCAGCCATTGAATAAAGCTTTCTGCCGGCAAGCACTGGGCCTGCCGCCAGATATTCCTCTCGTTGGTTTCGGGGCAGCCGGAGTAGACTATAACAAAGGATATGATCTTCTTACCGGCGCTTTGAAGGTATTGGCAGATGAGAAAGGTCTTATGGGATTGGAATGTGTGGTTTTCGGGCAGGCCCCAGCGCACGGGTTTTCGGACGTTAGCTTTCCGGTGCGGTTTCTGGGCCGTCTGCACGACGATTTTTCTCTGGCCCTGCTTTTCAATGCAGTCGACGTTGTCGTTGTCCCGTCGCGTCAGGAGAATCTGCCTCAGATGGCAACCGAGCCCCAGGCCTGCGGAACCCCGGTGGTGGCATTCAACGCAGCAGGCCTGCCGGATGCCGTCGAACATGAAACGACAGGATATCTTGCCAAACCCTTCCTGGTGGAAAGCCTGGCTGAAGGGATCTTCTGGGTACTCAAGGATCCCTCTCATCATCGCCGAATTTCAGTCGCCGCGCGGGAGAGGGCCGTTCGTTTATGGTCAGCGGAGGTGGTGCTACCGCAGTACCTCGACACCTACAAGAGGGCAATGAATTATGGCTGAGCACCTTCAAGATGTGCTCCAAATGGGCGCATAATCAATCAAAGCATGCTAACCTCGCTATCAGAGACCATAACAACAATCGTTCTTGCATTTCTACCTTTTGCCGCCGTTCTGGCAGTTGTCCTCAGAAAACCATACTACATTGTAGAGCTCTATGTGATCATTATTCTGATGTTTACAGCATCAGCGATCGGAGCCTCCAAGGAATTGGTACTGATCTACGGGAGGGGAAGCGGCGTTCTGCCCCTCCCAATAATAAATTTTTTCCTAATTGCTGTATTCGGGTTCTTCTTTTGCTTAAGGTTCTTTCCTTCAAGAAAAGTCAAGATAAAAGAATCCTTTAAACCCGGAAATAGGCTGCTCCTCCTCTTCGGCTTCTCTATCATCTACCTTCTCGTTGGCGGTGCAAATGGAGTGCCTGTGAACGAAGTACTATCGGCCAAAGGGATTGTCAATATCGTCAACATGTGTCTCTTCGTGTTTATTCTCAAATGGAGTACGGAATCATCTGATCAGTTGGACGGGCTCGTCAAGGTCGCCCTGTGGTGCCTTGCCATTTCTGCCTTTTATGGCATCGTTCGCTTCCTATTCCTTGGCGGAGACCCGGCCAATTCTTATGGCAATGAATTGCGGGTTAACGTTCGCCTAACTTATCAGGATATCGGGCAGTCTATATTGTTCGGGTTTGCTTTTGGCTATTCCACTCTCAAACTACTGAGAAGGCAATTTGCAGGTCCGAGGGAACAGGCGTTCTTTGCTGCGCTGGCCCTGTTATCGGTCCTCAATATCTTCCTGTCTTACAGAAGGAACGCATGGTTCGGCTTCATAATAGTCGTGATTTGGCTGCTCCTAGTAGTGGATCTGGGGAAGAAGATGGTCCTAATTACCGTAGCTACTTGCATGATTATCTTCCTGGGCGGATACGTGGTCGCAAAGCGATTCACCGGCCAGAACATTGGCGGCACAAAGTACACAGTGACGGGAGACTTCAGCGCACAAGGCGGCCTCTCCCTTAAGCGGGGAAGGTTTGCAGAACTCTGGAACGCCTCAACCGACACCCTTGAAAGGCACCCTCTGTTTGGGTTTGGGCCTTGGGGGCACTATGGGTCCAAATACGCTCTATACGACCTGGGCAAGTTTGCCTTCTTTACACACAGCGCAATCGTTCATGTTCTAATGAAAACCGGCCTAATTGGGTTATTTCTATTCTGCTGGCCCTTTGCCAGTTTGATATTCTGGATGATCACACGGCGCAAGACGTTTCCAAAGAACAGCAAGTACATGACACTTTGTGATGCGGCCTTTGGCGGGTTCCTGTTTACCATCCCTGAGATTCTGTTTGCCACGCCAGTAATCATTTTTCGCCACCTTCAGATTACCGCCTTATTCATTGGTCTGATGTATTGCGCGTATCTCTTTCGTGACGCTCAAACAAACACTGGCCAATATCGATCCCTCTCGTGAGATGAGCTTTCGCTTTCCAAAAGTACTTATCGTAGGGACGCCACTCAACCAGACTTCAGGCAGTTCAATTACCGTTTCGAGCCTGTTTCATGAGTGGCCCGCGGAAAGGCTTGCCGTTATCCATAATGCATCTCATGGGAATGATCCGGGACGGGCTAAACAGTTTCGGCTTAGAATGGAGATGGTTTTGCCCTGGATGAAGCGTGGCGCTAAATGGCAAACGAGAGAGGAGATCCTCTCAGTCCCGAGGAGCTCTCTTAAGGGCAAGAACACGCATCCCCGCCATTTCTCTCTCCACAGAGATGTGTTTCGAAGGTTAGTCGAATACCTCGGCATAGCCGCACTGGTACGACAGTTTCCCTTGACGCCTGACTTGATTGACTTCGTTACGGAGTTTAGGCCTGACGTCCTCTACACGCAACTCGGGGACATACCTGTTGCAGTTCTGTTACAACATTTGGCAACCCACTTCAATGTGCCTTACGTGGTCCACATCATGGATGATTATCCTTCCACGCTTTACCGGGATGGCGTCTTTGCGGAGAACGTGCGAAGAAAGATGCAGAGTCAACTAATGCAGATATTTGGCCAGGCCGCAACGTGCATGGGGATCTGTCAGGCAATGTGCGACGAATACTCCTTGCGATATGGCCGAGAGTTTATTCCATTTCACAATACTGTGGATCTCTCGATCTGGCAGGGGGAGACTGTTCGAGTAACTCAAGAGAAGAGTTCTTTTAACCTTGCATATTCAGGGCGGATTGGGGTTTCCTGCCTGACGAGCATTCGCGAAACCTGTGAGGTGATCGAAAATTGTAACAATCCAGACATTGCGGTCACATTTGACATATACGTCAACAATATCGACCAGGCACTGAGAACAGCGCCGTTTTTGAACCAAGCACATCCGAGTATTCGCGTAAAGGAAGCACCTAAAACCCCAGGCGCAATTGCTTCTCTGCTTAGAGCCGCAGATGTCCTTGTCCTGCCTATAGACTTTGATCGAGATTCTATAGAGTATATCCGTTTCTCCCTGCCTACAAAAGTTCCTGCTTATATGGCGACAGGCGTTCCTGTTTTGGTCTATGGCCCTCCTGGTGTTGCCTCGGTCAAATACGCGAAGACTGAGGGATGGGCGCATGTGATAGAAGAACGATCATCGGAAGCATTAAAACAGGGAATACTACGTCTGTGTGTGGACAAGCAGCTGAGAGCGCTATTGTCTCAGAGAGCGCGTCGTTTGGCCGCACTTAAGCACGATGCAAGACAGGTGCGGGAACAATTCAGAGAAGCCATAGTCAGCAGCGTAGAAACAAAATAGTGCCTGAGCACTCAGAAGAGTATTTGCGAGGCGAAAACGCAAAGAATAGGGAGAGAACCCAGATGAGATGAGACGCCTCGATCGAGACAGTCTCCCTTGGTTGGTGGACGCAGCCTGTCGCTCGGTGAACGCGAATTGGCACACCTTTTGGGCGAGAGTTGCGGCTTATTGGTGGTGCATTGACCTTGGTCCAGGGTGCAAATTCTACGGACGCGCCCGGTTCTTTCGACATCCTCGCAGTCGAATAGCGATTGGGCCAGGTTGTAGATTCAGGTCTTCCCCTGCCTCAAATATGATCGGCGTCAATCGTCCATGTATATTATCTACTTTGATCAAGGGGGCTGAAATTGAGATTGGACCGAATTGCGGCTTCAGCGGAACGGTCCTCAGTAGCGCGGGACGAATAGTTCTCGGTGAGAATGTGCGCTGCGGCGCGAACACGCTAATCACCGATACGGACTGGCATATGGATGATCCCCGCACCGGCCCCAATGAGCCGGTCGTAATCGGGGATGAGGTTTGGCTGGGAGCTAACGTTACCGTTCTAAAAGGCGTGACCATTAGCGAAAACACCATCGTCGCTGCCGGGAGTCTTGTTACCCGATCACTCCCCCCCAACGTAATAGCAGCAGGCTCTCCGGCAAGGGTTCTCCGCCAAATCAGTGATGCGGCGCAGGAAGAACAGCAGGGCAAATAGTTGGCAGAAGCGGTTCTAGAACGTATTTGATTCGTAGCCGAGTGAAAGGTCATATCTGATGAAACAAATTGCCAGGGTGCTACTAAGACATTACTTGAGATACAGTTATAAGATAGACCGAAAAGTAGTCACGACGCTGGGTGGCAGACTTTTTGATGGCCTTCATCCAAAGAATGTTTTCAATTACCGGTATGAGTTTTTTCTCAATAATGTGGACTCTAATGATGTAGTGCTAGACATAGGTTGTGGAACCGGGCTAATTTTGAACAAACTCGCCGCAAATATTCAGGGAGGGGTTGGCATTGATGTCTCGAGCAAGAACATAGCGCTGTGCCAGAAGCTGCACAGGAAAGATAACCTGGAGTTCGTGCATGGGGACATTCTTCAGATCAATTACCGAGAATTGAGGAAGAGTCGTCCATATAATACTGCGGTATTCTCTCACGTGCTGGAGCATCTTCAAGAGCCACAGGAGTTGATCTTCAGAGTCAGAGCAAGTAAGGTTTTGATTTGTGTTCCCAGTCAGGAAAACTGGTACACTCAGTTGCTGAAACATCTAAATCTCCCATATTTCAGCGACAGGACGCATTGTCGGGAGTATTCGAGAGAAATGTTGATACAGGAACTAAGAGGTGTAGGTTATCGGATCGACGATATCGGGTTTAACAACGAAGGTGAAATTGTGTGCAAAGCGACAACCCATTGAAAGATTATCACTGTAGTTCTGAACGGAGGAAGCGTTGCAAGAAAAACTAAATCTGGTTTTCCTGGGCATTTTCCCCTACCCTTACGGAATGGCCAGCACGCAGCGAATTCAGCACGCCATTCGAGCTCTTCGAGGACGGCCTGACATATCGATCCGAGTGATCGTGCTCTATCAACCGAGGAGCACGGCTCCTCTCAGCGGAATATACGAAGGTACTACTTACCAGACGCTTATGGGGGATTGTTCCGGGGCAAAGAGAATAGCTCTGTTTCCAATACTATACCTTAGGGCGATCTGTGCTCTCCGACGAGCCTTGAGGCCCAATGGCACAAATATCATCTATAACTGCGGTCCCATGACCCCCGATAACTTTGTCCCGTTACTCTACGGCCGGTTTCTGGGTTATCGAGTCGTATTTGATATCGTAGAGGACTATGCAGTTGCAATAGGAATATCTCGCTCGCTTCTTCGCCGCATCAACGTGATGAGCGTCAATTGGTTGTCGTCGTTAATGATACATGCTGCCTCCGGATTAATTGTAATCAACGCGCACCTTGAGGATAAATATCGCAGATTGACCAGGGGCCGCACTCCTCTTCATTACAGACCTATCTCTGTCGATATGAATCGTTTTCCCATTAGCAGTGATGGAAGTAAGGATGTGGTTTCTCTTTTTTATGCAGGTACGTTCGGCAAGAAGGATGGAATGCCAGTGTTGCTTGATGCATTCGACAAACTGGCGGCAAAGCGAAAGAATGTGCGGTTGGTATTATCGGGCCGGGGGACCGATGAGGCAATGCGGGACTTCTTTTTGCGCATGAAAATATCGCCATATAAAGACCGTATCGAGTATAAAGGATATCTCGATGAGGGCGCCTATTACTCATTGTTGAATAGCATAGACATCCCGTCTATGACCCGAGTCGATCTCGCTTACGCGCATGGAGGCTTTCCCTTTAAGCTGGGAGAATTTCTGGCAAGCGGGAAGCCGGTTATTGCATCCCGCGTGTCCGAAGTCGAACAGTTTCTTGTGGATGGGCGGAGTGCAATGCTGGTCAAGCCCGGAGACAGCGACGAGATCGTTAAGGCTGCCGAATACTTGATAGACACTCCCGATGCTGCAATGCGAATAGGTCAGGAGGGGCGTAACGTTGCGAGTTCTTTCTTCGACTACAGGGTTCAGGGGGAATTGTTGCTTCAGTTTCTGAGCGGGATATGATTATCAGAAGAGATATCACGGTCACTGGACGTAGGAGAACGAGTCGCTGGTGAAAAATTATCCGTTGGTGAGTGTCATCGTTCCAACCTACAACCGCGCACACACGCTTGAACGTGCTCTGGAGTCAGTCTACGCTCAAACCTTTCATGACTATGAGATCATAGTGGTCGATGACGGCTCCACTGACAAGACCCGATCCCTTGTAAATACCCACGTGAAGAAGAATTCTTTCCAATATATTTACCAGGAGAACAAGGGTGTAGCCGAAGCAAGGAATACGGGAGTTAGGAGCAGCAAGGGAGAATATGTTGCTTTCTGTGACTCCGATGATTTCTGGCTGCCCAAAAAACTGGAAAAGCAATTGCGCGTGTTCGCGGAAGATACTGCTTTAGTCTATTCAGATGCTTACCTGTTCGAAGATGCCGCTAAGCCAAAAGGAAGGTTTTACGAGTTTGTGACTCCACACCGGGGGGGCTTATATGCCGATCTTTTGAAAAAAAATTTCATCGCCACATCTACTGCGATCGTAAGAAGATCGTTTATTCAGAGGCCATTCGCGGGGCATACATGTGAAGACTGGCGGATGTGGCTGTCCGTTGCGAAGGAAGGGCTTATTGATTATGTTGATGAACCATTGGCCTACTACTACGAGCATAGTCAAGGCTTGAGCAAATCGAAGGCAAAGGTTGTCAGAGCAAGGCTCGAAATCAGAAAGCAGGAGCTTAAAACCCTTCAGAGTACATTATCACCAGACGCGCAGCTTAGGAAGGAAGTGAAACGCCTGATTCTAAAAGATGTACTTTTTCTCTTCATTTTGACTATGATGCCAGAAAGTATCATGAAGAAAATAGACTCAGTCTATTACAATTCAAAAATCGTACGAAGCATCATGAGTAAGACGCCACTGAGCAGTTGAGCCATGGAAAGACTGATCACAGAGCTATTGAAACGAGTAATCAGGAGGGAAGACGGGATTAGAAGGCAAAGGCTGGCCTCTGATTTTGCTGTGGGCAAAGTGTTGGACATAGGAACGAGTCAGTGTCCAAATGAATATTTGAGAAATACTTATGTAGTGGGATTGGATGTTATCATGCCGGAGAAAGAACCGAGTAATTATGCTAAATTTATAAAGGGTAATTGCACGGACCTGAGGGCGTACACAAAAGGTGACAAGTTCGACACTGTGATAGCTCTTGAAGTGATTGAGCATCTTCCTTCTTGGGTCGAGTTCTTCAGAGAAGCGCATCAAGTTTTAAATAGCAAGGGCAGATTAATCATTTCCACACCGAACCCGCTGCTCTGGAGAACGCTGTTGGCAAATGCCTTTTTCCCCAAAGGAATATCCTATAGTGGAAGAGGGATTAACGGAAAAATAGCGGAGAAGCCCTATTATGGACACATTATTCTGCATCAACCCCGGATTCTGAACGCTGTAGCCCAAGAGATTGGCTTCAAGCTCTTAGCTATACGGAACTCATCAAGAACTGTTTCATTGCCGTTCCTTCAAAAAAATCTATTGTACGTTTATGAAAAGATTTGAGGTCTATGCATGTAATGGAAGGGTCTCTATCAAGAGTACCCGACTTATGGAAGCAAAAACCGCATTATCAAAACCGAAGATAATCCTTATTTCCCCGACGGCGGGCACTATGGCACAGTTTGAGAGGGCAGGTTTTGCCAGTCGGCAGGTATCTTTGATTCGGGAGTACGCGAAGTACTTTGATGTGGAGTACTATACTTCCGACGTGCGAGACTATTCAAAGCCGCTGCAAGTAAAACACCGTCCTTTACCCGTTAGGCTGGATGTTCCCGGGCTCAGACATTTGCTGTTCTGGCTCTATCTCGTTATTAGAGCGCCATTTATGAAAGGGCCGATCCGGACTTTCGGCGTCGAGATTCCCACTCTCCCGCTCATCCGCATGCTGTCGGGACAGAAGATAATTGTCGGATTTCAGTGGGATTATGCAAGTACTACACGAGCTAATTATAAGGGGACCAAGCGGTGGCTTGCCAACTCCCTTCAGGGCCTCGGCTTTGCCGGCGCAGATTTGGTGATATGCACCGCGGATCGGCTGAAAGTAATTGCTGAGGAGAATTACGGCAAAAAGGCAGTTGTCATACCTAATTTTGTAGATTTCGGCCTGTTCAACAAATCGCCGGAGAAAGAAGACTACATTCTGTATGCGGGAAGACTTCATTGGGCAAAAGGTATAGATGTCCTTCTGTCAGCGTTTAAAGGAATTTGTGCAGCATGTCCCGGCTATCGCCTTCTCATCTGCGGTGCCGGAGAAATGGAGACTTCCCTCAAAGAGACGGTGGCCAGGGAGAAGATAGAGAATGTGGAGTTTCTTGGCTCGGTAAAGCAGGATCGTCTGGCAGGACTTGTCGCAAGGGCAAAGGTCTTTGTCCTCCCCACCACAACATCTGAAGGCCATCCCAAAGCCCTGATTGAGGCGATGGCTTCCGGAACTGCCTGTGTGGCGACCAGGGTCCCAGGTAATAGAGACATAATCTCCGACAACGTCAACGGAAAGTTGGTCGAGCCGGGAGATGCTGACGCCCTCAGCAAGACGGCCATCAGCATTATCAATGATGTCCGTATGAGAATCGAACTGGAAACAGCCGGTTACCAATCTGCCCGGGAGTTCAGTCTGCAGAAAGTCATACGGCGTGAAGCAGAATTATTGAAGAACTCTTTGGCATGAGTTTTTGACGTCAGTGGAATCACGGAAATATGACCAAATTGTAACATAACCGGTATAGAGATGTAACATACCCAAACTATAATAATATCGGAGAATGAATATGGCTGGAGATGATGCGGGGAGGTATGAAACTCACGGGAGTCATCAGGACCAAGTTCATCCATGGGAGGTTAGATATTATCAAGGAGGGATTAGGGGAGTAACAGAAAACGACTGATCATATCGGGGTCCTTTGCTGACCGACAGAATTCTTTTGAGGAACCAGAAAGCCCGAATCGTTCTTGAGGGTTATGCTACGAAACGGAGGTTTGTCATGAGAATTGCTTACGTGGCGGTCAAAGGGATTCCTTTCGGGGGGGGTATAGAAAAGGTGACTGAAGAACTCGGCTCCCGTCTGGTCGCAAAAGGTCACGAGGTTGTTGTTTATTCCAGCCGGGATTACGGCACATCGGAGTGCCTGTATAAGGGCATGAGGATCAAGACGGTACCTTCAATCAACACGAAAACGTTTCATAAACTCTCCATTTGTTTTCACGCAACGAGAGATGTCCTGAGAACCCGAAACAGACCGGATGTGGTGCATGTCCATGCCTTGGGACCCTCCGTGTTCTCGATCTTCCCGCGCATCAAGGGCATTCCTACAGTCGTTCAGACGCACGGTATGGAATGGAAGCGTGACAAATGGGGCATCATCGCGAAGATATTCTTCCGTCTCTCCGACTATACGGTAGCCTATTTCCCAACCAAGACTACTGCCGTCTCAAAGCTGCAGAAGACCTATTATGAAAGCAGATTCGGCTCGGAAATCGTGTATATTCCCAATGGTGTCTCGCCCGCCGAACATAGACCGGCTGGGCGGATACTGAAACTAGGCTTGGCGCCGAACAGATATATTCTATTTGCAGCGCGGCTCGAAGAGGGTAAGGGGGCACACTTCCTTATCCCTGCCTTCCGTTCCATAGATACAAACATGAAACTTGTTATAGCCGGTGACGCGGCCTATGCCGAACGATACAAAACTCAGCTCAGGGGGCTAGCTGGCACCGATCCGAGAATAATCTTCCCCGGTTACGTAACCGGCCAAGCACTCGAGGAACTCTACAGTAACGCCTATCTTTTCTGCCTGCCTTCGACATCCGAAGGTCTACCGGTTGCGCTTCTTGAGGCGATGAATTACGGAAACTGCTGCCTGGCGAGCGACATCCCTGAAAACCGGGAGGTCCTTGAGAATTTCGGCTACACTTTCGAGAACAGGAGTACCGAAAGCCTGCATGTGGTTCTTGAAAACCTTCTTGCAAACCCGGACAGAGTCGAACAGAAAAAGGCCGCAGCGCGAGAGCACGTCCAAAAGAACTATTCCTGGGACCGTTCCGCCGACCAAATGGAGCAGTTGTACCTCTCGCTTCTCAAGGGTGCACAAAAAGGAGCCGTGGAGCGAGAGCCGCTCCAAAGGAACTATTCCTGGGAACGCACTGCCAACAAAGCGTAGCAGTTCTACATCGCTCCTCAAGAGAAGCAACCCACAGGTAACGCAAGCAGTTCGACCGGGATAATAATTCTTCGGATCGCCTTGAGGAAACCTATTATCGCCTCTTGTCGTGAGCGTGTGGTGGACCTTTGAATAGGTATCGTTTCCAATTCCAGTTACTCCCACCTGGATCAAGATGAGGACATTAGTAAATATAACCTTTACGAAAGAGATAAATGAATTATGATTTCGAGGAAGCAGCTTCTGTTTATCGGAATACTGGGGGTGTCATTTTTCTTCTGCTTTTGGTCGACGCTCGAAGGACTGTTTCACATATGGACAAGCGATGCCGATTATTCCTACGCATTGCTCCTTCCGCTCATGTCCGCCTATTTGATGTGGGAAAGACGAAAGGACATTGCGACTGCCCGGATAAGTACAAGTTGGTGGGGCGGGCTATTGCTTGTTCCTTTTATGATTATAGCCACTTACGGAATACTCGGGTCCAGTCCGTCGGCCGTGCGCCCTGCCATTCCCTTCGTCATTCTATCCATCACCCTCTTATGCTTCGGAAGCGCGCTTTTCAGGATTCTGGCTTTCCCCCTGTTCCTCCTGTTTTTCATGATCCCTTTGCCCACCAGTGTCCAAACATGGATCGGGCTGCCGCTTAGATCCATTTCCACGAAAGTGGGCGCGCTCATGCTCCGCATCGGGGGGGTCCCCGCCTATATCGAAGGCAATGTCATTGATCTCGGCGTTACGCAACTTCAGGTGGTTGATGCCTGCAGTGGTCTCCGGTACATACTACCGCTATTCGCTTTGGGCGTCATCTTTGCCTATTTCTTTGAAAAGGTCCGGTGGAAGCAGTTCGTTCTTGCCGCCCTGACGATTCCAATCTCTATCCTGACAAACGGCTTCAGGATCGGGATGACCGGGATACTTACCCAGTGGTACGGCAAGAGCGCGGCGGAGGGGTTCTTTCATGACTTTTCCGGCTGGCTCATCTTCGTCTTTGCCTTCGCCATGCTGTTTGCTTTCCATCGCCTGATGAAGATGGTCTTCAAAGGCGCTCCGCACGTCTCCTCAGCGAGCACGCACACAGTCGAGACACCGATCGTATTGTCAGCAAGGAATAACACCGTGGCTGTTATCGCATCCTCATTACTGCTCATTCTGGCAGGCGGCCTGAGCTTTTCAACTGCGGCGCTTCCCAGGCTCATTCTTCCGGGCGGCTTCGCAGAGTTCCCGATGGCCATAGGCGACTGCAAAGGGCGCACCGAGACGATGGATAGGGATATCGTCGAACTGTCCGGGGCGGAAGAAGCTCTGAATACAGTATTTGAAAACAAAAATGGAGACGCTATTTCGTTGTATGTCGGTTATCGCGGGTCGCCCTTTCTTGAAAGCGAGAATTTCTTTCACAGCCCCAACGTCTGCATTCCTTCATCCGGGTGGAAGGTGGATGATATAAGGAAGCGCCAGATTTCCGGCATCCCTGGTTTCCGGACTGTAGTGGTGAGCGAAATGATAATCGAAAAGCTGGGACATCGAAGTTTGGTCTACTTCTGGTTTCAGACCAAGAACCGGTTGTCTGATAATGTCAACATCAATCGATTCCATCTGTCGCTCCACGCCATCAGAAGGGACAACACCCACGACCTCTTCATCCGTCCGATCACAGCTCTTAGCGAGGGAGAGAAAATCGAGGATGGGGAAAAGCGAATGGATCAATTTGTCCGGGAAATGATGCCTGTGCTGCTTCAGTTCCTGAAGGAAAACCAGGTTCAAAGGTAGCGTTCTTGTCCAAAATAAGTTTTTCATGACGGAGTCACACTTTCCTGCCTGAATAGTAGGGAAGTGTTGACCGAATAAGGGAACTTTTCCCTATGGCCATCAAAGGGATTGGGTCTTGCAGCATGAGAAGAAGAGGGAGGGTTCATGGACTAAAGACTGAGCCGGTCCAAGCTTTCCTTAACAGCAAGCCTATACATCACTTCACGGCTGTCCAAAATAACCAAATTACTTATTGAACAATTTAACGGGAGCAAGTCTATGGTCAAAGTAGACGATTCGGAGAGCTATCAAGTCATTTGTTTTACATCAAACCGTCCACCAACCTCTTACATCTATTCTTCAGTTTAGGCAGATCGCGTCCAACCATACGCCAGATTTCTTCCAGATCGACGCCGAAGTAATCATGGACCAGCACATTCCGCATGGCGACGACCTGAGGCCAGGGAATTGATGGATGCTGTTCGTGGAATTCGCGCCCAAGCTTTGCGGCTGCCTCGCCCAAAATCTGAAGATGGTGAACCATCCTATCTGGATTAATTCGTCCTGTTCAAACGCGGCTCGGCCTTTGGAGGCATACTTTTCTATCTGTTCGATGGCGTCTAGCATATCCCAAAGCCGCTCCTTTGGATCTCTCACAGCGGTACTGCCTCGTGGAGAACTCTTTCCCGGATCCGGGCTTTTATTCCCCGGTCACTAACCACATCGACTGTGTGGCCAAGGACTTCCTGTAATTCAAGCCAGAGGGCAGCGTGGTCAAGCAAGCTCCGGCCGGGTTCCATTTCGACAAGTAGATCAAGGTCACTTTCTTCGTCTGCTTCCCCCCGGGCTGCTGATCCGAAGACGCGTACGTTGCGAGCGCCATGTTTGGCGGCAATCCGCAAGATCGCCTCAGCGGTAGACAATGTCATGGATAAGCCTGCCACTTCTCGCCGGGGCAACTTCCCTCGCTCCTATGATTTAGCCACATTTCGAATTCCAGCCTTGTGAGTTTTCTTGCCCTGAAGGGACCCTCGAACCATGGAAAACTAGTCTTCGTGGAGGATCTAATGCTTTCAGGGACTTACTGACACCGACACTTACACTGACACTCTTTTTTTAATTACAGTCATGTTCTATCTCTCCACAATCCTTCTATCGGTCTTCATTACCGTCAGCCTGATTCCCGTTATGACGAGACTCGCCGCCAGGTACGAGATGGTGGATTTCCCCAACCCGCGGAAGGTTCACACCATCCCTGTTCCCAGGATCGGCGGTTTTGCAATGGCCCTGGGAGCGCTTGTTCCCGTTATCCTCTGGACGAAGGCAGATGACTTTGTGAGAGCCTATCTTGCGGGAGCAGGGACCCTGGTGCTCTTCGGTCTGGTGGACGACATGAAAGGGCTCGGCTATAAGGCTAAGTTCACGGGACAGGTGATGGCGGCCTTGATTGCTGTTTTCTTTGGAGGTGTCAGGATCAGCTCGCTTGGGGCGCTACTTCCCGGTGCAATGCAAATACCGGACTGGTTTTCTTTCCTTCTCTCTCTGGTAGCGATTGTAGGCGTCACAAACGCCATCAACCTGTCCGACGGACTTGACGGCCTTGCCGGCGGCATCTCCCTTCTCGGCTTTTGCTGTATCGCCTATCTCGCCTATCTGGCGGGGAATGATGCGGTTATCATCCTTTCCCTGTCAATGGCGGGGGCGATCTTTGGATTTCTTCGATTTAACACCTATCCGGCGAGCCTCTTCATGGGTGATACCGGATCCCAGCTCCTGGGTTTTTCGGCCGTGGTGCTTGCCATTAAGATTACGCAGGGCGACACGCCATTCAGTCCGGTTTTGCCGCTGATCATCCTTGGGTTTCCCGTTCTCGATACGCTGACCGTCATGGTGGAACGGGTGAGGGAGGGCCGGCCCCCTTTCTCGCCGGATAAGAACCACTTTCATCATCGCCTCATTCGTATCGGCCTGGCCCATACCGAGGCGGTCTTCGCAATCTATGTCTTCCAGGCGGTGATGATCGTTTCGGCGGTTCTTTTCAAGTATCACTCGGATTGGGTGCTTATCGCCTCATACGCGGTCTTCTCCGCCCTGATCATCACTGCCTTTGCCGTCGCGGATCGAAGGGGGTTCCAGTTTAAGCGGTATCCACTGATCGATTACGCCGTGAAAGGCAGGTTGAGGAAGATCAAGGATGAAAACTGGATCATCCGGATATCCTTTACTCTATCGAAAATAATCATCCCGCTGCTTTTTCTCTTGTCCTGTCTTTTTCCCGCAAATATCCCCGGATATGCCTCTATCATGGCCTCTTGCTTCTTTTTTTACATCCTTATAGTCAGGGCATTTGCAAAAAACCACATGGGATTTTGTCTTCGGTTCGTCGTTTTCCTCACCCTTCCTTTGGTCCTCTACCTCATTGAGGAGGGAAGGGCGGCATGGATCAGTCCGCAGATGCTAACCATGTATCATTTTTCCTTCGGTTTGATCGCCTTCTTTGTTCTCCTGACAGTGAAGTTTACCAGAAGAACCAAAGGGTTCCGGATGACAACGATGGACTTTCTGATTATCTTCATCGCGGTGATCGTTCCCAATCTGCCGGATCCTTTGATCCAGAGCTATCATCTGGGACCTTTGACGGTGAAGATTATCGTCATGTTATTCAGTTATGAAGTGCTGATCAAAGAATCCCGGGAGAAACTCGATGCCCTGACCGCTTCTACCGTGACTGGTTTGATAGTGATCGGTCTACGAGGACTTTCAATCTGATCATGTCGCTCTTGCGCCGGTTTGGGATGAGTAATTTATTATCAAGAATCTCGCTTAAAGAGGAAGGAACAGATGCATACACTCCGTTTGTATTCGACCCTTTGTGCTGTTCTCGTATCCGGTCTGATTTCCTACTCTGGGATCGCCACAGGAGGAGAGAAGTTGACCGAAACCCTGTATACCAGCAGACAGTCCAACTGTACGGAAGATAATATTTTGGTCTCGGCACGGCCGGATATTCCATCCGTTGGTCTCATTGAAATCAACCCGTCCTCTGGAGAGACCACACTGAGAGATCTGGATGGCACCTGTGTCAAACAAAGGTGGGATATCCGTGCGATGGAGGACCGGCAGTTTTCGAATCATGCAAAGGGCTGTTGTGAGATTGCTTTGGCGGGGTACCGAGAATGGGTAAAAGTTCAAAACAAACCTGAATCGTTCGACCTCCTCAAACCGTTTTATGATTGTATGCTCAACAAAAGTCTTGTGGAGCTCGACAGGGCTACCACCTCCCCTGTGGCTTTCTATGTCGGTCTATCAGAGAGCCACAACCGCTCGGCTCTGCGTGCGAAATTCCGCGTCAAGAAACCCGAAACCCATTTTTACGAATTCCTCTCCGATCTGGAATCCTGTTGTGATGATTTGCGTCAACGCGAAAGCGTTGCCGCCAAACCCACCCCGTCGCCCTCCAATTTAGGCGGCAGGGCTATGGAAGATGATGCAAGCATAAAAGAATATGTGAATACCTTGCGAAATTGCATGATCAACCGCAAATATGAGGCAGAAGATGTGAAGATCGTAACTCCAAAGAGATAGACAGGAGTTTCGACGTATCCGCTATCTTTACCAAGATTGGGACAAGGAGCGGGCATCCCTTGCGTATTATTGTTCCTAACTTCCTCTTTACAGTCACGGCGCCTCACACCCTGTGAAGTCTACGGGTATTTGTGGTTAACGAGAGCAGAATCATCGATCTCATTAACAAGGTGCTACTCGGCTTCTGCCTTAGGACACATAAACTCCGCCGAAACTTCACCCGATCTCCACATTAGCTTAACAATCCAGCGTTAGAAAAACCCGGGTAGAGAATGGGTACTCAGATGGCCTGATTCTTTAGATGAAATGGGACCATAGAGCCCGAATCGAGGCAATTGAATCGATTCGGGCTTTTTTTGAGATCGAAACCGAGGACGGAGAAAGACTTCGTCCCCGGTCTAAACTCTGTCAGGTTAGGCAACTGAGAAGCGAATGAGCAGGCGCGGTCTAAGCCGGGTAATGAAAAAAATTTTGTCCCTGATTCTCATCCTTGTCGTGACAGGTGCTTCTGTGGGATTTGTGACTGTCGCGCGTGCCGCAGCGGTCTCCCGCCGGATCGTCGATGATAATGACAGGGTTCGTCTTCATGGAAGCGTGCATCCTCTTGCGCGCCCCGAATTCGATAGGGGGTCAGCGCCTTCATCACTGCCCATGGAGCGGATGATCCTTTCCCTGCGCCGGGATGCTGTGAGGGAGGCAGAACTGGAGAAATACTTGATGGAGCTGCATGATCCGGCATCGCCCAACTTCCACCGCTGGCTCACGCCGGAGGAATTCGGCGAGCGGTTTGGGCCATCCTCCGAGGATATCGATGATGTGAGCGGGTGGCTCACTTCCCATGGCTTTGTCATCGAGGAGGTAGGAAAGGGCCGTTCCTGGATCAACTTCTCCGGCACAGCGGATCAGGTTCAGCGAGCCTTCCGCACGGAAATTCACGGTTTCTATGCTGACGGCCGGCTCCGCCATGCGAATGACCGGGATCCCTCGATTCCGCGGGCGCTCGCCGATCTGGTTTCAGGAGTCGTCTCCCTCAATGATTTTCCCCGCAAACAAATGCATCATGTCCTCCGCCCGGTTGCTCAAACAGACCTCATGCCCGATTATACCGCCGGCTCCAGCCATTATCTTTCCCCAGGCGACTTTGCGATCATCTACAACGTCAGTGGTCTCTATAGCGCTGGCATCGACGGCAGCGGCCAGAGCATCGCCATCGTGGGACGCACCCATCCGCCTGAGTCCAATTGGGCGACGTTTAGGAGTATGATGGCTTTGCCCGCCAACCCTCCGCAAGTGATTGTGAACGGACCTGATCCGGGCGATCTCGGTGCCGGTGAAGATACGGAAGCAGACCTTGACGTTGAATGGTCGGGAGCCGTAGCAAAGAACGCCACAATTAAATTTGTGATCTCGAAGTCTACCTTGACCACAGACGGTGTGGATTTATCGGCCCAGTACGTCGTCAATAACAATCTTGCGCCGGTGATGAGCACGAGCTTCGGCGCCTGCGAGGCTGACCTCGGAACGGCCGGAAATAACTTCTACAAAAATCTCTGGCAGCAAGCTGCAACCCAGGGCATCACTTCCTTTGTTTCCAGTGGCGACTCCGGCGCTGCGGGGTGCGATCCCCCCTCTGCCTCTGACGGAACTGGGTCGGCCGTGAACGGATTGGCCTCCACCCCTTACAACGCGGCGGTAGGGGGAACCCAGTTTAACGAGGGTTCCGGCAGTTACTGGAATCCGAACAACGGGACCGGGTACACCTCTGCCATAAGCTACATCCCCGAGGTGGCCTGGAACGAGAGCGGCAGCGTATCGGGAGGGTCCGGGCTTTGGTCCACGGGAGGCGGCGCTTCGTCGCGATACACTAAGCCGTCCTGGCAGGCAGCGCCAGGCGTCCCGGCGAACAACAGCCGCAATGTCCCGGACGTATCGCTGACTGCCGCAGGCCATGTCGCTTATCTCATCCAGACTCAAGGGGCGCTCTACGCCGTCAGAGGGACCTCGGCGTCATCGCCAGCCTTTGCAGGCCTCATGGCGCTTGTCGTCCAGAAAACGGGCCAACGCCAGGGGAACGCGAACCCCCGGTTCTATCAACTCGGTAATGCCCAGTTTGGCTCCGGCGGGGCGACGGTTTTTCACGACATCTCATCGGGAAACAACACAGTGCCGGGCGTGACGGGGTATGCTTCAGCAGCGGAGTATGACCTTGCAACAGGCCTCGGTTCAGTCGACGCGAGCGCGCTCGTGAACAACTGGACCTCGGACTTCACGATCGCTGCTTCGCCTACGGCACTTTCCATTCCCCGGGGCTCAATGGGAACATCCACCATTAGCACGACCGTCTTGGGCAACTTCAGCAATGCCGTTTCGCTGTCTGCTTCAGGCCTCCCGGCCGGGGTAACAGCGACGTTCAATCCGTCCGCAATCGCTGCGCCGGGTTCAGGAAGTTCGACCATGACTCTCACGGTAGGTTCTTCGGCCCCTACGGGTACGTTCCCTGTGACTGTTACCGGCATAGGTGGCGGCATGACCCATACGGCCGCCGTCAATCTCACCGTTCTCCAGATTTTCACAATTACTTCGTCGGTCGCCGGCGGCATCGGCGGCGCCGTTTCACCGAGCACTGCCACGGTTGTTTCCGGTGGCAATGTCACGTTGACGATTTCTCCGAACATCGGCTACCACCTGGTCTCCTTGACCGACAACGGCTTGGACGTGACGGCGAGCGTCAGTAACGGCACCTACACCCTGTCTAACGTCACGGCGAACCATACCATGGTCGCTGCCTTCGCCATCAGCACTTATGGGGTTACTGCCTCCGTGAGCGGCGGCAACGGCACTGTCAATCCGTCGAGTACTCTCGTGAATTACGGCGGCAGCGCTGCCATAACCATTATTCCGGCTACGGGTTATCACCTGGCGATTTTGACCGATAACGGCATAAATGTAACCTCCAGCGTCATTGGCAACAGCTACACGATCACAAACGTCACCGGCCCTCGTACGGTCGTCGCTGCCTTTAGCATCAACATGTACAACGTCACCGCCTCCATCGCCGCCGGAAACGGCAGTATCACCCCTGCGAGCGCGTCTGTCGCATACGGAGGCGCGGTCACCTTCACGATCATTCCGGACACTGGATATACCCTGAGCGGACTCACTGATAACGGAGCACCCGGAACCGCTGCTGAAAATCCGCCAGGAGGGTTTAAGTATACGACCACGAATGTTTCAGCCGACCATACGGTCCGCGCAACCTTTTCTCAGCTTTCAGCCACCTCGGTTCCCGCCATGGGGCTGTGGGGTTTCGGCGCGGCAGTTTGCGGGCTGATCTGGATCGCCCTGAAA
>Ga0335070_10002522_pt1 | contig 21235 bp, 20 predicted proteins | sample Lox_Sample_13_FD_206722 | JGI IMG/M metagenome (GOLD analysis project Ga0335070, IMG submission 206722) | Soil microbial communities from Loxahatchee National Wildlife Refuge, Florida, United States - Lox_Sample_1.3 | ecosystem: Environmental > Terrestrial > Soil > Wetlands | place: USA...
CTCCGGTCACGGACCGCCAAACCAGCGCCAAAATCGTAGTCGCGACTACTGTCGCCCTTTCCTTTATCTCCTTCTGGCGCGCCGCGGCCATCGTGCTGAGCGACCTTGCTTCCTCGGCCTTTTACGCCGGCGGCATTGCCGAGCAGGCCATCGGCAAGAGCGCTCCCTGGTTCATTCTGGGCGTGATGCTGTTCAGTTTTGCCGTCCGTTCCGTCTACATAGAATCCAGCAGCATGTTCGTGCGTGGTGGCGTGTATGTCGTGGTGCGCGACTCCATGGGTCCGTTTGTGGCGCGGCTCTCGGTTTCATCGCTGATCTTCGACTACATCCTCACCGGCCCCATCAGCGTCGTTACAGCGGGCCAATACCTGGGACGCCTACTGAATGAGATCAGCGAACTGGTACACGAGGAATTTCGTGTTTCCCCCAGCGGTTTCGCCGTCTGGTTCAGCATTGCGGTCACTATCTACTTCTGGTGGAGCAATATCAAGGGCATCCACGAGTCCAGTACCAAAGCGCTGCGCATCATGCAAATCACCACTGTCATGGTGGCGGCGTTTCTGATCTGGTGTCCCATCAGCTTGCTCATCAACGGCGGGCACCTGCCGCCGGCTCCTGTTCCGAGAAACTTTCAGTTCAGCGAGGACGGCCTTGGCTGGTTCAAGGGCACGTTCTGGCCGACGATTCCGGTGGTGGCCATCATCATCGCGTTCGGCCACTCGCTACTGTCGATGAGCGGCTTCGAAACCCTGGCTCAGGTCTACCGCGAGATCGCCTACCCAAAACTGCAGAACCTTAAACGAACCGGCAATCTTGTCTGCTGGTATGCAGTGGTGTGCACGGGAGTCATCACCGTTTTTGCCGGCATGATCATTCCTGATGCGATGCGCAGCAAGTATGTCGACAACCTCCTTGGCGGACTGGCCATGCACCTGGCGGGCCCTTACATGCTGCGCCTGGCCTTCCACGTTTTTGTGGTCACCGTCGGCTTCCTGATCCTTTCGGGCGCGGTAAACACGTCGATGATCGGCGCCAATGGCGTCATGAACCGCGTAGCCGAGGATGGCGTGTTGCTCGACTGGTTCCGCAAGCCGCACGGGCGTTTCGGAACCACCTATCGCATCGTCAACCTGATTACAATTCTGCAACTTGCCACGATCCTCGCCAGCCGCGGCAATGTATACACACTCGGCGAAGCGTATGCCTTCGGGGTAGTGTGGAGCTTTTTCTTGAAGGCGGCGGGCGTGCTCGTGCTTCGCTACCACCGGCACGACCAGGAATACAAAGTGCCGTTGAACCTGCATTTTGCGGGCCGGGAATGGCCCGTGGGACTGGCGCTCACCACGATTGTGCTCGGCCTGGTGGCAATCGCCAACCTGTTTTCGAAACGCATCGCGACTATCTGGGGCATCAGCTTCACCGTGTTGTTCTTCATCTTGTTCACCGTATCGGAGCGCATCAACGCCAGAAGGCTGAAGGAGAAGAAAGCGGGCCTTGAGGAGTTCAATCTCGATCTGCGGCCAGAGATAGCGATGAGCACCGTCCACGCGCGGCCCGGATGCGTACTCGTCGCCGTCCGCGACTACAGCCGCATGGCGCATCTCGAGACGGTTCTGCAGAAAACCAACGTGCGCCGGCATGACATTGTGGTAATGACCGTTCGCCCGGTCTCGTCCGGCGCAGGCGAATACGAATTGGGGCCGAACCAGCTTTTCTCGGATTACGAGCAAGAACTGTTTTCCCGCGTGGTCGCCATGGCCGAGAAGCAAGGAAAAACGGTCGACCTGCTTGTGGTACCGGGCGTCGATTTTTTCGACGCGATGGTCCAAACGGCACAGAAGCTCCAAGCTTCCCGGCTGGTGACCGGCGTTTCGGCGCGTATGGATTCTGAAGAACTCGCGCGCCACATCGGCCAGGCTTGGGAGCGGCTGCCGGAACCGCGCCACCCGTTCTCCTTGGAGGTGATCAGCCCCGAAAGACCCTCCGTGTACGTCAACCTCGGCCCGCACCCGCCACGGCTTTGGCCGGAAGACCTCGACCGCCTGCACGAGCTATGGCTCAGGTTGAGCGAGGGCTACTTCGGGCACAAGTTGCATCACCGCGATGTCGTAGGTGTCGCACTGCGCCGTCTGGAAAAGGATCTCCAGGGCGAACGGCGTGCGGAAGCCATTGAGGATCTGAACCAGGAATTGCGCAAGAGTTGAGTGGCCCTTGCCACGCCGTGTGTGCCGGCACGCGGCGCCTGCATCTTCTCCTACTCCGGAATCAACCAACGTAGCCTATGGCGATGTCCATCACCACGACGTTCGGCGATAGCTGCTCGGCAAGGCGAACGGTTTCCCGACCGTCGGACGCTTCGCCGACCACGGTCAGGTTAGGCTGGCGTTCGAGCAGAAGGTGCAACCCGTTTCGCATCACGGTGTGATCGTCGGCCAGGAGGATGCGGATCGGATTCATGCGGTCAGGTGTCCTGTCCGACTGCCACTGGTTGAGTGGGTTGCTCGGCCGCGTAAGGTAGTTCTGCCAGCACCAGCGTCTCCTTGCCAGGCTCGGATTTTACCTGGAACGTTCCTCCCAAGTGAGCCACTCGCTCCTCCATTCCCACCAGGCCCAGGCCGCGAACGTGGCGCGCGTTGAAACCCTTTCCGTCGTCCTGCACCGGAAAAACGATTCGTCCCGGGTCCTGGCGCACACGAATCCGCACCGTGTGTGCCTGAGCATGGCGCGCGCAGTTGTGCAAGGCTTCCTGAACCACGCGGTACACGCAGGTATTGTGAGAATCGGATAGGGTGTCGGATACCGTTCCGGCTTCCACGCTAACCGCCATCCCCGTGCGTTTGGAGACTTCGCGCGCGTGCCACTCGAGCGCCGGAACCAGGCCGAAGTCGTCCAGCATGGAAGGCCGGAGCAGCAGTGCCATATTGCGCGCCACATTCACGCTGGACTCAGCCAGGCGCCGGATCGACTCGAGGTGCCGCTGCAACGGCTCGAGATTCCGCGGCGCCACCGCCGCCAGATTTCCCAGATCCATGAGCAGCGCGCTTAGTGATTGTCCTACCTCGTCGTGCAGTTCTCTCGAAATCGCGCGTCGTTCCTCCTCCTGCGCTTTTACCAGCCGTGCCGATAGCTCTTTCAATTCAGTCTGGACGCGCATCACCTGCTCGTAACGGAATCTGGATTGCTTTTCGAGCCGCAAAATGTGCGAGGCCACCACGCCCGCCAGCACTAAGCCGATGCTGAGAGTGGCGGCCAGCATTACAAACAACCGGCCCCGGAAACGTCTGAACGTCAAGCGCTCATCTCCGCCATTCAGTTCCTGTTCGTTGATCGCGCTAATCCGGTCCGCGATCCCCAGCACCGAGGCGCGCCGCGGCACCAGTCCGTCACGAAGAAACGTATAGCCACGCTCTCGCCTTTCCGCGGGCGACCAGCGCAGAATGGGATCAAGCACCTTCCAGTAGCCCGCCAGTTCGGTCCGCATCGCCCGCAGCGGATTCTGTTCTTCGGCGCTGAGCGAGCCGGAGTATTCGTCCAGCGCCGGCTCCATCTCGTGGCGCAGCCGCTCGAGGTGAGCCCGCTGGACTTCAGCTCCTTGCGGCTCCGGATCGAGTAGGTAGTCCCGCACGACGGTGCCCGAAAGGTACAGCGACGACCGGATCTGTATCGCATCAAAACCCCCGACAGCCATGAGGGCAAGTAATCCCCCAAAACCGGCGAGCAGGACGCGGCCCGTTCTTGCCTGAAAGGTCGGCTGCCCTGGTGTCATCCCTTCTGTGAAGTCGTCTGCGATGCTTTCAGTTTATAAAAGCGCGGGTCGACGCGAAACTTCCGCGGGCGCTCCCCCGTGCCTCACAGGTGCGCATCTTGCGTGCGATGAGCGTTCATGCCTTTAATCCAGTTGTACAGCAAGGCGAACAGGTACCCGCTGATGGCGCCATCCACGAAACCATACACCGTGCCGAGAACCACCTCGCCCACGGTTCGTGTTGTATGGAAGCCCGGATACACCGAACTCATCATGCGCAGAAATTCAGCTCCGTAAGTAGGCGACGCCAGATTGATGAGTCCGACAAATAGCAAGCACCCGCCCCAGAGAATCGCCGTTACCAGCGACATGACTTTTGGTGACAGCCCTGTCATATATATGTGACTCCTTCACTAAGCTCAGGATAAGAACTCTAGTGTCAGGAGCGATATCCCGCCGGCTGTGTATTTTGACCTCCGAGGTGAGGCGATAGGCAAGCCGCATCAAGCCCTCCCGGACTGCAAAATACCGTCCGGACGGGATATCTCTCAATGTCCGAATTCCATCTAACTGGATGTAAGTGGCGCCATGTAGAAAGGGGCAGTTACGTTTTGTTGGTAGACTTTGTGTCCTGAGTTGCTGCCGTTGCCACCCGCAACGATCTGTTTGTGCCCGATTACACGTCCCAAGGGGGGCCGCCGCCGCATCTTTCAACAGAAATGACAGGAGAGAAGAAACGATATGACCAAGGGAAAACTCGAATTATTCGCGCTAGTGATCTGCCTCGCGCTGTTCGCATCCGCTTGCAAGAAGAAGGTAGCGGCTGTGCCGCCTCCACCTCCGCCCCCTGCCGCCAAGGAGTCCGCAACGCCGCCGCCAAAACCCGAGATCTCGAGCTTTACGGCTTCGCCGGCGGCCATTGAACGGGGCCAGTCCTCGACCTTGAGTTGGTCCGTTCGCAATGCCACCAGTGTCACCATTGAACCCAGCGTCGGCTCCGTGCAGCCCGGCGGCGCGCGGCAGGTGTATCCCAACAGCAACACCACCTATACACTCGTGGCCAAGGGTCCCGGCGGGGCAACGGAGGATATGGCCTCAGTCAGGGTGACCATTCCCGCGCCGGCCACTGCGGCGGCGCCGAGCAAATCGCTGAGCGATCTTCTGAGCGAGCAAACCCAGGATGCCTACTTTGACTACGACAAGTCCAACATCCGGCTGGATGCTCGCACGGCGCTTCAGCATGACGCTACGGCGCTCAGGGGCATCTTCAAAAGCTTCCAGGGCGCCAAAGTAACGGTGGAGGGTCACTGCGACGAACGCGGATCTGCCGAATATAACCTGGCGCTCGGTGACCGCCGTGCGAAGGAAGCCAAAGACTACCTGGTCGAGTTCGGTGTTCCCTCGGCTCAATTGACGACCATCAGCTACGGCAAAGAGCGGCCGGTATGCACCGAGCACGACGAGCCGTGCTGGCAGAGGAACCGTCGCGCGCACCTTTCCGCTTCGGCCAACTGAGCGCACGAGTCGGGGGCCGATCCATGACCGCAGCCTGGTGACAGCGCCGCGCCACAACTGGCTACACTGAAGGTGATGCGAATCGGCCAGAGGGTCGCCCTCGGCGGAATGATCGTGAGCGGCGGCCTTGCCGTCGTCAAGATCGTTACCGGCCTGATGGCCGGATCGACGTCGGTCGTCGCCGATGGACTGGAGTCGGCGGGCGATGTCCTCGCTTCCGGTTTGGTCTTCTTAGGGTTGACGCTGGCCGCTAAACCGGCCGACTGGAACCATCCCTATGGCCACGGCCGCGCTGAAACGCTGACGGGCCTGCTGGTGGGTCTGATGCTGTTTGGCGCCGGCATCGTTATTGCGTTCCACGCGCTGGTGCTCGCGGGTGAAGCGCACCGGCCGCCCGCGGCTTATGCCGTCTGGCCGCTGATTGCATCGATTGGCATTAAAAGCATTCTCTGCGGCGTGAAGTTTCGTTTCGGGCACAAGATCGGCAGTGCGGCTCTGGCCGCCGACGCCTGGAACGATGCCGTGGACATTATCTCGGGTTTCACGGCCCTCTCGGCTGTCGGCCTCACGCTCTACGAACCAGCTCGGTTTCTTGCGGCCGACCGCTACGGCGGTTTTGCCGTCGGGCTCATCGTCATTTTTACAGGATTGCGCGTTACCCGCGACACCGCCTTGCAGTTGATGGACACCATGCCCAGCGAACGCATGATGCGCACCATTCGTAACGTGGCCCAGCAGGTTACTGGAGTCGAAGGCGTGGAAAAATGCTTCGCCCGCAAAACCGGACTGCAGTACCACGTCGATCTGCATCTGGAGGTGGATCCGGAAATCACGGTGCGCTCCTCACATGACATTGCGGAGCAGGTGCGCAATCGCATCCGCCGTGACGTGGATTGGGTGGCCGATGTGCTCGTGCATGTAGAACCTTCTCCCAACCATCACCGCAAGCCCGGAACGTAGGCGCGCACGCGCGAACGGTACGCCGCGAAATCGTCTTTGAACCGCTCCGCGAGCAAGCGATCTTCCGCGCGCACACGGATCTCAGTCCCGGCAATGTACGCAATGACGCCGGCCGTGAACATCGGCCACCACGTCCATGCGAATCCTGTGGCCAGAAGCATGCCAAACATTGAGGTGTAAATCGGGTGGCGGATGAGCCGGTAGGGGCCGGTCTGCACGAGTTCGTGGTCTTGAATTAGGGCCGCCTCGTAACGCCACTGTTTCCCTAGATGCCGCGCGGCGCTCCACCCCAGCGCGACGGAGGCTGGCGCGAGAACCATGGACGCGATGAGAGCCGCGGTCGATTTTTGAAATCCCTCCGGCCGGACATAGGCCCAGACGAATGCAAAGGCAAGAGTCTGGAGTACAATGCCCCATTTTGACACCGGAGCGGCGACCACTGGCTGGTGGCCGGCGGCTTTCTTGTGTGGCGCCACAAACCCAACGGACCACACAATCCAGCACAAAATCACCTCGGCGAGGGCCACCATCTGCGACACTGTCACATCAGATCCGCGAACGATTTCCTCAGCTTGTAGAACCACGCGTGGCCTGTGACGAAAATTACCAGCGAGATCACACACAGCTTCCAGAGTGAGTGAAATGCTGGCGCTCGCCCCTCCATCAGCACGTCGCGATAGCCCCGCACCAGGACGAACAGCGGATTCTTCGAAAGGATGCGCACCGCTGGACCAGGCAGGGAAGTCTCCGGGTAACAGATGGGTGTCAGGAAGAACCACAAGGTCAGCAGGAAACCGTTAATCTGCGCCAGGTCGCGCACGAAGACGCCGAGTGCCGCGAGGAACCAGCAGATGCCCGCCGTCAGCAGGATCTGAGGAATGACAAGCACTGGCAGCCAGACAGCCGAGGGCCGGACATATCCGCGCACCAGATAGAACCCCAACACAAACAACGCCACACCGACCACTTCGCTCACGAGGCCCGCCGTCACCAGGTTCACCGGCAGTGTTTCCACCGGGAAGACCAGCTTTTTGACGAAATTGCGATGCTCGATCATGACGGTCGGCGCGCGTCCGGCTGCCTCGCTGATTGCCAGCCAAGGCAGCATTCCCGCGAGAAAGTACAACGCGAAGCCGGCGCGGCTCGGGTCATTGGGAAAACGCGCTCGCAGCACCACGCCGAACACGAAAAAATACGTGAGCATCAGGATCAGCGGATTGAGCACCGTCCAGAACGCGCCGCCGAACGACCCTCGATAGCGTCCCAGCACATCCCGGCGGACCATTGTGCGGATCAGGCTGCGGTGGCGGATGATCGTCTCGAACGGCACTGTGAGGGAGCGCCGCACTGACCGCAGAAACCTCTCGCGCCGCACTTCGCTTTCCGTGGCCACGCGAAAACCGTCGACGCGCGCCCGTCCGCCGTCGACAGAGCTATCGATCAGCAGGAACTCCGCCCCCCGCTCATAGAGCCAGTAGGCGTGCTCCCGCATTCCCGAAACAAAAACGCGGTAGCTACCCGGCTCTGGCGGAAGTTCAAAATGCAGTTCAAACCGCCGGGCTTCACCGGGTGCGATGTCGGCTTCAGGCGCCGTACGCGGCCCATCCATCACCAGCGTGTCCGTCTCCGGGTCGAAGATGTGATAGCCCACCGCGAAGCCTTCCGAAGGCCGCCAGCTTTCCGAAGTGAGATTCCGGATCTCGAAACTCGCGGTAATGGAGCGGTCGCCGACGGTCCGGACTTCGGCGCGATGGACGCGAGCGGTCACGTGTAGAGCCAGGACGGGTAGCGCTCGCGAACCGGTCCGGTCTTCCGGCCCACTGCGTAGATCCCTTCGCCGCGCAACCCAGTATCCAGATTGTACTGCTCCAGCATGTGGATTACCCATGCATACTCGGCGGTCGGCTCCTCACGGAACGGGCCGGTTTCCAGTCGCACTACGGTGAGTCCTGAATTTTCCAGCAGCTTGTGGATCTCGCGCGGCGCGTATTCGCGATTGTGGCGGGCGGCCGTCTCACCATCCGCCGATGGCCGGATGTACGCGTGAAAAAAACCCGGATGATACCCTTGCAAGACCGCTGCGACCGCGCGCAAGCCCGCGATATTGGGCGTGGTGAGCACAAGGTGGCCGCCGGGCTTCAGAATACGGTTTACTTCCGACATCATGTGCATTGGGTCGTGAAACAGGTGTTCGATCAGCTCACAGCACAGCACGGTAGAGAAATACTCGCTCTCATACGGGAATGGATCTTTCTCCGCGTCGAACAGGTCGATGTCGCATTGAAATGGTTCGCCTCCCGACGACACCACAACCCGCGCATCTACGCCCCCCGCCGGCCCGTAATAGCAGCCGCGCACCGTTCCGTATCCCAGCTTCGTGCGGAGGGCGGGCGTGATTTGCAAATATGCGCCCATCTCGAGAATGCGATCCTCGGGTCCGCCCGGCGGTGTGATTTCGAGCGTGCGGGCAAGGCGAGTCTGATGTGTCCGTATGTAAGTTTCGGCGTCTGGGTCTTTCGCCCATCCGGCGACGTACTCCACGGCAACCGGCGGCGATTCCAGTGGCGCTTCCGTCGCAGTGCGCGGGGCTGGCTCCTCCCATTCGCGCCCATCCTTGACCGCACAAAGGAAGGACGCGTATTGCCCCGCCACCGTCTCCCAGTTGCATCCTCTCTCCACGTAGTCTCTCGCGCGCGCTCCAACTTCTCTTGCGAGATCAGGCCGTGAGACCAGCAGATTGAGATACTCGAAGATCACGTCTTCTTCGCCCGCACCCACGGGCGCCTTGAGACAGAGGTCATTCGGCAATTCAGCGAAGGCTCCGATCTCAGATACAATCACGGCTCGCCCCAGGCCCAGCGCGCGCAACAGGCTCCCGGACGTCTCCCCGACGGTCGGATATCGAAGATTCAGGACGATGTCGCTCGCCGCGATGTAACCTGCGAAATCCTCGATGGGCGTGAAGCCGAGCACGCCGACCTGCGCCGATAAATCAAGCGTTCGGATGACGGATTCGAGCGGAAAGTCCGGATGCTTTTCACCCACCAGAATCATCTTGGCCCGCGGCTCCACGCGCACCAGCCTGCGAAACGCGCGCAGCGATTCCGCAATGCGCTTATACGGTTTCAGGTAGCCGAAAATGCCGATGAGCGGAGTCTTTTCATGCACGCCCAGCCGGTGGCGATATTCCAGCCGGTCCACATCGGGAATCCACGCGCCATGCGGAATGCGGGCAATGGGTCCGGCAAAACCCTGCTTGCGCATTTCGCACCGCATGAAATCGGAGTGCACGATGAGCGCTTGGGCCGACTCCAGCAGGCGCCGGGTCATGGGGAGGCCTTCGTAGTCGGGCCCGGTTTCGAGCGCCTTCACGCGCCGCGCGTACTCGAGCGCTGCGCTGCCGCCGTTGTATGCGACTTCTTCCAGATACCCGTCCCAATCACCACGCTTGATGGTGATGTCCGCAATCAGGTGATGGACATTCGATTCGTGCATGACCACGACTCCGGGGTGCCGCAGCGCCGTCTCGTACACGAAATCGTGATAGGGATTGTTGCCGATCTGGTACAGAGCCAGGTCGAAGTCATCCGGACAAAACTCGCGACCGGCTTCGGAAAATACCTCGACCTGCACATGCCGCCTCAACGGTTCCAGAAGGGCCTGCGAGTAATCGGCGATGCCGCTGCGGGAGGGAGGGAGCGGCGAGAAGAACGCAACGCGCATCTTGCCCGTCAGCGCGCCAGCTCCAGAGAAAACATGCCGAGGCTTAACGGAACCCGGATCACCAGCGGCGTGCGCGCCGCATCGCGCGCGAAGAACATCTCGAACGTGATTTCCGACGCCGGGCCTTTAATTGTCGCGACTACACGGTCGGCCGTGGATGGACGGTCGTTCACTTTCACCGTCTGCACGCCGGTGTATTGGAGGTTCACCTCGTAAGGTCCCCCGAACAGGATGTTCTCATGGGGCGGCACGCGGCCCTGGCCCAGTTCCCGCCTCGTGAAATAGAGAAACGTCAGCGCATCATGAGCGCATCGGGAAATGGACACGTCTGATTTTCCCCCGCCCACGGTTTCGCGATGCGCCACAGTTTCGTGTTGGTCGAACTCCACACGGTCATGCGATTTCCGGTTCCCGTGCGTGGAGTCTCTTTCAAGCAGCGCCGAACACAGATCCAGGGAAGCAGTCGCCTGGTATCGGTCCGCTACGGCAAATCCGGGGATCGCGGCATCCAAAGTCAGCCTAAAGCTCCATTGTTCGCTGCCGTTCTTGGAAGGTTGAATTCGCGTGGCGCTAAGCTGCGCTTCACCCAGGCCCACACCGGTCGGCCAGTTCACGGTGTAATGCAGAGTTTCATTGGTGAAAGGGAAACCCGTGGCGTCTGCTACCGGTCCGGCCAGAACCGTGGCCGGACCTAGCAGAGAGCAGAGAATGATGGCTAGCGACGGCCGGCGCGCTGGCGAGACTGGACTCATTGTTCGGAAATGGATGCAGATACCGCTCTGGCCTCAACCGGCTGGCGTCGCTCCAGCACGTCGTAGTAGACATCGAGGGTTTGCTGCGCCGTCTTCCGCCAGCTAAAATGCGTGGCGCGCTGCAGGCCCAGGCGGCACATGCGCGCGCGTAGATCTGCATGCAGAATCAGATCCAGCATCGCCCGCGTGATCTCGTCGGCCTCATACGGATTGAATAACAGAGCCGCACCGTCCGCGACCTCCGGAACGGCTGATGTGTTCGAGCACACTACGGCGGCTCCGCAGGCCATGGCCTCCAGCACCGGAAGCCCAAAGCCTTCATAGAACGAAGGAAAGCAGAATAACTCGCACGCGTTGTAGAGGTGCAGCAGATCGTCATCTGAAACGAAACCCAGAAATCGGATGCGGTCCGCGATCCCTGAGTGCCTGGCCGCCTCACTCACCCGCCGGCCAAACCAAGTCTCTTTCCCGGCCAGAATCAGGTGGTGCGGCAGTTGCGGATAGGCTTGGATCAGCCGGCCAAACGCCTCGATCAGTCCCACGTGATTCTTGCGCGGCTGCAGGTCTCCCACCGAGAGGATGAACGGCACGGCGATGCCGAACCGCTCCCGCACCTGCCCAAAAGCCGCTTCACGCCGCACCGGATGGAAGCAGTCCGCGGCCGCGTTCGGCACCACTGCAATGCGGTCCGGATCTAGCTGATAGACGCGGGCGATGGAGTCGCGAGAAAACTCGCTTCCCGTCAGAATCCTGGCGGCTTTGCGGATGGTGTGTTGCACCGTGAGACGCAACTGCAGCGCACGGTGAACGGGGAAGTACTCCGGGTGCTCGAGAAAGCTGACATCATGCACGCTGACCACCACCGGCACCGGGCATCCCAGCGGCGCGGTGTATTGCACGTGCAGAAGCTCAGGGCCGTCGCGGCGGAGCTTCAGTGCGAAATCACACCCCAGCCGGACAAACGGATTGCCCGCGATGCGGCGTACGGGGAACCGCGACGGGACCCAGGCTTCAGCCTCATCCATCGACAGGTACGTGATGAATTCCGATTCCCTGTCGAGCGCCGCGAACCCATTCAAGAGGCTGCGAACGTAAACTTCATTCCCCGTGAGATGACGGCCTATCGCATGAGCATCAACAGCGAAGCGCATTCGGACCTTACCAGTATATAGTGGAGCGGGGTCCCGTATCCGCTCAGTTTCTCATAAATCCAGGCTTTGCCACGCACGGTTCCATGTAAACTCTGACTCAAATAATGCCCGGCCCGTTCCACCGAGCCGCGTGCGGAGATCAGAAGAAGTTAACAACAGCGATACCGCGCTCGCGAACTCCTCGGCGTTGTCAGCGATCAGAATGTTCTCTTTATGACGCGCCGGCAAACCTTCAGCGCCGATCGTGGTGGATACCACGGCGCGGCCCGCGGCCCACGCTTCGATCACTTTAAATCGTGTGCCGCTCCCTGCAAGCAGTGGAACCACGACGACCTTTGCCGCCGCCAGCTCCGCGATGGCATTGTCGACAGCGCCTGAGCACTTGATGCGCGCGTCTCCGGATGTATATTTCTTCACAGCTTCCGGATTCTTCCCCACCAGCCGCCACACCAGGTTCGGCCAGCGGTCACGCAAAATCGGCCAAATCTCGTTGCGGAAAAATCGCGCCGCCGACACGTTCGGATGATATTCCAGGTTTCCGGAGAAGGCCACCATGTCGCGCTCGGCAACCCTGGGCTGTTGAACCAGTGGAATCGCATTGGGATAAACGATGACATGGGAGCCTGGCGCAATTGCGCGCGAGAATTGAGCGTCGGCGCCCGACACCGTCAACAAGCAGTGGTAACGAGGCAACCAGTGCGCCTCAAGATCGCGCGCCGATTGGCAAAAAATCTTATGCGCCAGGGCCTGCGGCCATCCTTCGGTGCGAGCGCATCGCGCATGCAGCACCGATTCTATGTTATGCAGATCGAGTACGGTTTTGGCGCTTACGGGCGCCACCTGCTCCCAATAAGGGGCGCACCAGAAGTGCTCGATGACCGCGACCTGGTAGCTCCGGCCGCGTACCAAAGCGGCTATCCGGTCGGAGAATCCTGCGAAGCGGTCGACCAGTGGAGGCCCCCCCCGAACCAGTCTCCCGGCGTTACGCGCCAGCCGGGAAATCGCATCTTTGCGATGGTACGGCAGTTCGAGCACATGAATCTCGCGCGCGATTCCCGTGGGAAAGACCCTTGTCGGGTCCGCCGTGCCAGGCTCGCGGAACACAATGACGTCCACGATGTATCGCGTGGCAAGGTATTCGAGCAAGGAAGCTGAACGGAGCGCGCCGCCGCCCCACGCGGGATAAGGCGCCTCTGGGGCCAGAAATAAGGCGTGCCTGTCGGGCATCTCAAGCTTCGAAGCGGCGCTTCGCCTCCAGGTATACTTCGTACGTGCGCTGTGCGGCCGCGGTCCATGAGAACTCGCGGGCGCGTGCCAGCGATTTCGTCCGCTGCTCATTCAACCAGATAGGATGAGTGGCGGCGCTGCACATCGCCTCGGCCCACGCTTGATTCCCGTCGAGGCAAACCCCCGCCTCACCTGCCACTTCTCGCAGCGCCGCATCGTTCGAAATCAGCACGCAGGCCCCGCACTGCATGGCCTCGAGCACGGGAAGGCCGAAGCCTTCATACCGTGACGGGTAAACCACGGCTAGAGCGCCGGAGTAGAGCCGCGGAAGATCGTTATCGCACACCTCGCCGAGTATGCGCAAGCCGGACTCCGCGGGCAGTTCGGCGAAATCCGCGCGTCGGCGCCCGGCCAGCACAAGATCCACGTTGTGACGCCGGTGAACGCTTCTCCAGGCCTCGACCAAGGTATGCAGATTCTTGCGTGGCTCGAGCGTGCCGGTGTAGAGAAAGTAGGGTGTCGAAACAGCGGGCTTCGCTGGCCGGAACAGCTCGGAAGCGCCGTGGTGCACGGCCACCACTCTCGACGGGGCCACCCCAAAAAATTCAATCACCTGCTGTCGCACGGCGTGAGTAGGCGTGATGACCATTGTTGCGATTCCCAACCCAACCAGGGGCGGGGTCCGTCGCCGCACCCGTTCAGCGTCATGATGCCATTCCGCATTCATCCACGGGGAGAAGTCGTGAATTGTGACCACGCTGGGACGGCGCGGGAAGTAAGGCACGGCGAAGTTTGTGCCGTGAAACAACTCGGAGCCCTGCCGGCTCATTTCGCGCTCTGCGCCCCAGAGCCACCACTTCCGCTCCAAACCGTTCCGCGGCAGTCCTCCGCCCTTCAGGTTGGCCGGATGGGGCTCAGGCATGAGAAACGATTGGTCGCTGAGCAGCGCGAATTCGTCGCCAGGATGGTCCTCCGCCAGCGCCCGGCCCAACTCCGATGTGTAGCGGGCGAGCCCGCCGCTGGTGAGCGTCAGCGGGGTGGCATCGAGGGCCACGCGCATGGTCAGGGTTTGGGAACTCGGCGCGCGCCTCCGGTCCCGCGTAGCTCCATTTCCCGGTTGTCGTAATTGCGCGCGTAGTAGCTGCGATACTCGCCCGACTTCACCCGCTCCACCCAGGCCGCGTTCCGGCGATACCAGTCGATCGTGCGCGCCAGGCCGTCTTCGAAACTTGTCAACGGAGTCCACCCCGTTTCACGCATGATCTTGGCGCTCGACAGCGCGTAACGGCGGTCGTGCCCCGGCCGGTCTTCCACGTAGCGGATCAGCGACTCCGCAGCGCCCGTCGCGGCCACAATCTTCTGCACCACTTCCAGGTTCGGCAGCGAGCGGCTGCCGCCGATATTGTAGATCTCGCCTTCGCGCCCTTTGTCCAGCACCGCGCGGATGGCCCGGCAGTGATCCTCCACGTACAGCCAGTCACGCACCTGCTGCCCGTCTCCGTACACCGGCAACGGCCGCCCTTCCAGCGCATTTGAGATCATGAGCGGCAGCAGTTTCTCGGGAAATTGATAGGGACCATAGTTGTTCGAAGCGCGCGTGATCACCACCGGAACCCGATAGGTCGTGAAGTACGAGCGCGCCAGCAGATCCGATCCCGCCTTGGACGCCGAATACGGGCTGCTGGGATTCAGGGGAAACGTTTCGTCGGCTTCCAGTGGAGGCTCCAGGCTGCCATACACCTCGTCGGTCGAGATGTGCACGAATCGCGGCACCTGGTGCGCGCGCGCAGCTTCGAGCAGCGTAAATGTCCCGCGCAAGTTGGTTTCAAAGGCCGGACTCGGCGAGAAGATGCTGCGGTCTACGTGCGACTCGGCCGCAAAATGCACAATAGCATCCGGCTTCTCTTCGGTAACCAGCGCGTCCACCAGCGCGGTATCGCAGATATCGCCGTGCCCAAAGCGGTAATGGGCGCCCTCCGCCACCCCCTGCAAGTTCTCCAGATTGCCCGCGTAGGTCAGCTTGTCCAGATTAACGACGCGCGGAGGATCGGGCGATCCCAGCAGCAGCCGGACAAACGCCGAACCGATGAACCCCGCCCCTCCCGTGACCAGAAGTTTCATAAACGTGGGGCCCGCCCCCTGCTCGCTCTACTTGTGCTGGGTCTCCCAATCGTAGTGGATATGGGGGTCATCGTACGCAATGCGGCCTTCGTCTTTGGGGTTGTAGAAGCGGTCGGTCAGATACACCAGCATCGCCGGATCGGAGCCGATCACCTTGTAACCGTGTGCTACCCCCGGCGGAATCAGAATCTGCCACGGCCGCAGCACCCCGGTGTAGAGCGTGTTGCGCGCGCCGTAGGTGGGCGAACCCATGCGCAGATCAACCAGCGCCACTTGCAGCAACCCCACCACCGGCGCCCAGCAGTCGGTCTGGTGCAGATGGTAATGAAACGCCTTAACCGATCCCGGATAATTGTACGCGGCGGAGATCTGCGTTGTTGCCGCCGGAAACGCCCGCGCCAGCCCCTGGCCCAGCCGCTGGATCTCCAGAAAGTAGCCTCGATCATCCGGCCACAGCGTTACCGGCTCCAGCCGCACACCGTCGATGAGCTGCGGCGAATCGATTTTCAGGATGACCGACCCGATGCCCTTCTCGCATTCCGGCAGCACCAGGTCCAATGCACCCGCCCGCGCCACTTTTCGCGCTTCGGTGATCAACTCGGCTGAGCTCGCCATTTATACGTTCACTTTTTCGAGCACGCGGGATGACGGCTCCTGCCGGTGGCTCTGGGCCACCAGATTGCCGGCGCGCAGGAGCGAGTCGAACGTGCCCGCGTCCGTCCACCAGCCTTCCAGGAACGAAAACGTCATCGAGCCCTCCCGGATGTAGGCGTTGTTCACGTCGGTGATCTCCAGCTCACCGCGCCCGGAAGGTACCAGCGTCTTGATCTTCTCGAATACCGTGGCATCGTACATATAAATGCCTGTCACCGCGAAATCCGACTTCGGCCGCTTGGGTTTCTCCTCGATATTCATAATGCGGTTGTCGGCGATCTCCGCCACTCCGAAGCGTTCCGCGTCCGGCACTTTCTTGAGCAGAATGCGCGCTCCACGCGCCTGTTCGCGGAACGCGTCCACCGCCGCGCGAATGCTGCCCTGAATGATGTTGTCCCCTAGAATTACGCAGATCTTGTCGCTTTCGGCAAAGTGTTCGGCCAGCGCCAGCGCGTCGGCGATGCCCCCCTCGCCCTCCTGGTAGGTGTAGCCGATGTGTTTGAGGCCGAACTGTTTCCCATTGGCCAGCAGGCGCAGGAAATCCCCGGCGTTCTTGCCTCCCGTCACCACCAGGATGTCGCGAATCCCCGCATCCACTAACGTCTGGATGGGGTAATAAATCATCGGCTTGTCGTAGATCGGCAGCAGATGCTTGTTAGTAATCTTGGTTAACGGAAACAGCCGGCTCCCGCTACCTCCCGCCAGTACGATACCTTTCATGGGCCTCATGATAGAATACCGGGTCGCCGTGACCCTTCACAACTGGTCCCAGGTACCGGAAGAGCAACTCAATCCAAGCGTCTCCCGACAGGTCATCCATACTGGGTCCATGACCGTGGCGCGCATACGGTTGCGCAAGGGGGCAGTAGTGCCCCTGCACCAACACGTGAATGAGCAGCTCTCGATGATCGAGCGCGGCAGATTGCGTTTCGTAGTCGCCGGCGAAGAGCGGATCCTCAGCGCGGGCGAAGCCTTGACCATTCCGCCCAATGCGCCCCACCTGGTCGAGGCGCTGGAGGATTCGCTTGCAACCGATCTGTTTTCTCCACCCCGGGAAGACTGGATTCGTGGTGACGACGCCTACCTTCGCGGTCAAAAGTAAGGAGTTCAACGCATGCTACGTCGCATGCTTCCTGTCGCCTTGCCGGCTGTTGCACTGGCGTGTGCGGCTCTCGCCGCGGACATCTCCGGGTCGTGGGAGTTCACAGGCGAAACCTTTCAGGGAAGCGTACGCCGTCGTTTGAGTTTAAGCAGAAAGTTTGAGTTCAAGCAGAAAGGCGAAAGCTCAGCAGAACATACTCGGGGCGGTTCGGCACTGCGAAGCTGTCCGGAACGGTAAAGGGCGACCAGGTGGAATTCACCTTTGAAATCCCCAACGTGGACGGAACGGTGCATTATAAGGGAATGGTAGAAAGCCCGACGCGCTTGAAGGGCGACGTCAATTACGGAGATGTCGCAAAGGGAACTTTACGGCGAAAAAGAAGGGGTAGCCCTACAGGAGCCGGAAGTTTACTTCGATCGTGGCCATTACCGCCACGGGCTGCCCGTTGCGGTATCCAGGCCGGAACTTCCACTTGTTGACGGCCTCGATGGCTTTCTCATCCAGGCCCAGGCCGAGGCTGCGGACGACGCGAATGTCCCGCGCTTTGCCGCCGGAATCCACCACCAATTGCAACACTACAGTCCCGGAATACTTCGCCTTGCGGGCCTCTTCGGAGTACTCGGGATCGACTTTATAAAGCACAACCGGAGCGGAGACTCCGCCGCCCACGCGGAACACACCGCCGCCCATGCCTCCGCCTTCACCTGGGCCGAATCCACCACCCTTGCCCGACCCAACGCCGCCGCCGGAGCCCGATCCGATACCGCCGCCGGAGCCAGGCCCGTTGGAGGGTGGTCCCATCTTAGCCAGCGGGTCCCCCCAAACCGGCATATTCACGTTTGGCAACGGCGTATCCGGGGGCGCGATGATAGTTGGATCCATTACCAGTTTCGGGTTGGGGTTATTGACCACCGCCATGGGCGGCGTAAACTGCTTCATCGAAGGCTTGGGCAGCCGGCCCTTACTGGCTGGAAGAGGTGACCGGTCGCCGCCACCGCCGCCGCCTTGCATCTGATTCTTTTGCTCCGCCATTTTGGGAATGTACGGAGCAATGTCGGGCTGGATCAAAGACACCACTTCTCTGGCCTTCTGCTGGACGGCCTTGCTGGAGGCCACGGTAAATAGCAAAACCACCACGGTGGTGTGGATCGCCAGCGACATGGCATTCGATTTCTTGTCTTTGCCGTAGAGTCCCCAGATCTCCTTAACCGCCACAGGCTTAGAGGTCACTTGCAATGGCGGAAGCGGCTGCGGATGGATGGCCTCACGAATGTTGCGGAAAAAAGACCGGTACCAGGCCTCTTCCGAGGTGGGAACGTACAGTCTGTTCAGATGGTCGTTAGCGTCGAAAGGTGTGTTTGGTGACAAATCAGCCATGGGCAATCCACAGGCGTTCGCGGTTACCCGCTACTAGCTCTGACGCGAGTGGAGAATCCATCGTTACAGGTTTTGGAAGCCTGCAACGCAAGATCTGTAAAAGTGTACCACAATACAGCTCATTTCGGATTTAACCCTCACGTATCTTACAGTATGGACAGGTTGTTAATTTTCTTAGCAGTATTCCAGTTTTGGAATTCGCTTTCCGGCCTCCCGTGTGCTAAACGTACCGATGATGATCACGCGAGAGCAGGCGCTCCAAATTTTGTACGAGTTTACGAAATCTGAAAACCTCCGCAAACACGCGCTGGCGGTGGAAATCTGCGTTGCCGCCTATGCCCGGAAGTTTGGCGAGGACGAAACCAAGTGGTCGGTTACTGCGCTGCTGCATGACTTCGACTACGAGATGCACCCCAAAGCGCCTGACCACCCCATGAAGGGAGAGCCCATCCTGGCCTCTCGCGGAATTCCAGAGGATATCCGGCGCGCCATCCTATCTCACGCTAACTATAGTGGGGTGGCACGCGAGTCCGCTCTCGAAAAAACACTGTTTGCGTGCGACGAACTGGCCGGGTTCATCACGGCGGTCTCGCTGGTAAAGCCGGGACGGTCGGTGCACGAGGTGGACGCCAGGTCCGTGCGTAAAAAGATGAGAGATAAGGCCTTTGCGCGCTCAGTGAGCCGCGCCGACATCGTCAATGGGGCTGGCGAGCTGGGCGTCGATCTGGATGAACATATCGACTTCTGTATCAAAGCGATGCAAGGAAGGTCCGGGGAGTTGGGGCTCGGAGGCCCGGCGCCTCAAACTACCACGACGTGAATCTCGCCCGGCCCGTGGACCCCCCGAACCAGGATTTGCTCGATGTCGGCGGTGCGGCTGGGGCCTGTGATGAGCACCATGGAGCTGGTTTGTTCCGCTGGGTGCGGGAGGATGGCCAGCAACTCGTCGAGGCCGGTCAGGAGCCGTTCGTGCTCCACGATGGCGATGTGCACCGGGGGCAACAACGAAATCAAGCGTGCCTCTTGAGGGCTGGCGAGCATAACCAGCGTGCCGGTGTCGGCAAGCGCGTAATCGGCCCCGGTGATTCCGCAGCTGGCGCTCGCGCAAAGAGCGCGCAACACCGCCGGATCTATAATTCCGCTTTCAACGCCGGCGAGCGCCGTGATGCCGCATTCGCGCAGAACCGGGGCATTCGAAGCAACCGATTTTCTGCCCGCAACCACGGATTTGACGTAAGTTCGGGCATCCTCGAGCGAGGAGGCACGATGCGTCTTGCCCGCGAGCGCTTCGACGCGCTCGCAGAAGACGGCGATGCGCGATTCGACGCCGGCTTCAGGAACGTTCAAGCGAACCGGCGGCGGTGGTTCCACCGGCTGACCGGCGGATCGGCCCAGAGCGGTCCGCACTTTGTGAAGCACGTTATCGCGGGACATTAACGGCGCTCCCGCCACATCTGCCGGAAGCTCTTGGCCGGCGGGGGCGGCAGGTCTCTCTGGCTGAGCCATGCATTCAGCGGCGCCACTTTGACTGCGGCCGGTGCGCTACGCGCCCAGCCTCCGCCGTCTTGCGATGGCGCTAGGGCAACGGCCGCCATCCCCACCATTTCGTAGAAAAGCGGGTGCCGCATCACCCAGGCCCATACCCTAAAAGCAAGCCGTTCCAGTCGGCTCGCGCCTTCGCGTTCTTCAGATTTTTTCACTTCGGAACGCAATTCGAGCAGGATTTTGGGGATATCAATTTTCACCGGGCAAACTTCGGCGCAGGCGCCGCACAGGCTGGAAGCAAACGGCAGTCCCGGTTCATGATTCACGCCCAGAAATTGTGGCGTCAGAATGGCGCCAATGGGTCCGGAATAGACCCACGGAAAACTGTGGCCGCCGATTTTGCGGTACACCGGGCAATGGTTCAGGCATGCCCCGCAGCGGATACAATACAGCGACTCGCGCTTGTCGCGGTCCCCCAAAACCTTGGTTCGTCCGTTGTCCAGCAGCACCACGTAGAACTCGTCGGGGCCGTCGATCTCCGCACTGCGCCGCGGCCCGGAGAGGAACGAAGTGTACACAGTGAGCGGCTGGCCGGTGGCGCTGCGTCCCAGCAGCTTCAGGAACACCGCCAGGTCCTGCGCGCGCGGAATCATTTTTTCGATTCCCGCGATAGCGATGTGAATCTTGGGCGCCGAGGTGGTCAGCCTCGCGTTGCCCTCGTTTTCCACCAGCACAACGGCGCCCGAGTCCGCCACCAAAAAATTCGCGCCGCTGATGCCGATGTCCGCCGCCAGAAACTTCTCACGCAGCACGGCGCGGGCGATCATGGTCTGCTTTTCGATTACCGTTTCCCGCGGGACGCCCAGGCGGTCGGTGAGCAGATCGGCTACCTGTTCCTTGGTCTTGTGCAGCGCCGGCGCCACGATGTGATACGGCCGCTCGTGCGCCAACTGCATCAGGTACTCGCCAAGGTCGGTCTCGACCGATTCGAGATGGTGGTGCTCGAGCCGCTCGTTCAGATCGATCTCTTCCGTGGTCATCGATTTCGATTTCACGATCAGCTCGGCGCGGCGTTCCTTGGCCAGGCCCAGCACGAAATCGGCGACCTCGGTGGCATCCTTGCAAAAAACGACTTTGCCGCCGTGCGCCTCCACGTTTCGTTCGAACAGTTCCAGGTAATGATCCAGATGGTCGATGGTGTGGCGTTTGACCTCCTGGGCCTGTGTCCGCAGCTCCTGGTAATCCGGGCACACTTCGGCGTTAACTGCCTTGCGGCGCTTTTCCATGAGGCGGCCGGTAGCCGCAAAGATGGCGAGCTGCAGCTTGGAATCGGCCAGCGTCTGGTGAATTTTTTCTTCAAAGATCGTGGACATGAATCACCGGCTGGCCAGCACTTCGGCGAGATGCAGGGTGCGGATAGGAA
>Ga0335070_10002523_pt1 | contig 21229 bp, 21 predicted proteins | sample Lox_Sample_13_FD_206722 | JGI IMG/M metagenome (GOLD analysis project Ga0335070, IMG submission 206722) | Soil microbial communities from Loxahatchee National Wildlife Refuge, Florida, United States - Lox_Sample_1.3 | ecosystem: Environmental > Terrestrial > Soil > Wetlands | place: USA...
TGCGCGGCGACGCTGACGGCTACCGTGGGGAGATAGGCCGTGGTGACGAGAAAACGCTGGACCTCGGCCTCGGCCCGCTCGAATATCAGAGTGGCGAAGTAGCGGAACAGCGCCTCGCGCGACGCCCGCTCCACGCTGGCCCCCGTTCCGGTCGCCCGCGGGCGCTCGAGCACAGAGTCAAGCCCGTCACCCAGCCGGCGCATTGTGCGTGCAACGCGCGGACCAGCGCCGCATCTCCGCATCCCCTGGCGTGTGCGATGGCGTGCGCTTCCTCCAGGGAAAGCTTCAGCTCCTCCCATTCGACGAATGCTACCCCCTCGGTAGCGATCAGGCGGGCGTAGCAATCCGGCGGATCCTGCCGCGACACGACCACCAGGGTCTGGCCGCGCGGCACCTCCATCACGGCGTCCGCGACGATCTGATGGAACGGCTGATCTGCCGCCACATCCTGGTAGTTGTCCAGCACCAGGACCGCTCCGTCGGGCAGCCGCGCGAACAACTCACGGAAGAACCGCCGCGCGAAACCCGGCACGTCCTGGAGGTATTCCGGCGTGAGGGCCGGAAGCGGCCGCTGACCTTTGCGGCCGAATGCCTTCGCTGCTTGCCCCAGGTAATGGAAGAAGGTGGCGAGGTCGGCGTCGCCCGGATCGACCTGATACCAGATGCCCGGAATGCCACGGCCATCGAGCCAGCTGGCCACGAGGGTCGTTTTCCCCGCGCCCGGCGGGCCGACCACGCATATAGCACGGCGCTGTTCCCGCGCCTCGTCCAACCGCGCAAACAGCCGTTCCCGCGGGATGGCGCCGTGCAAGCGCGGACGCGTGAGCTTGGCCAGCGTAGGCCGGGAAGTCGGCATGCCTGCAGGTCCGTTTCCGACGCGAAGTCCCGTGCGGGCGTCAGGTGCAGCATACCGAATCCGCGATTACCGTTGGTCTACGGATTGGGATCTACCGCCTGGCTCGCCTCCCCTCGCAACCATGCAAAGCGACACAGCGACCAACCCCGGCACCTTCCAGTAGACTGGTAAGAACAGTCATGCCCAGTGATCGCAATCGAACCATCTTCGTGGCCGGCGCCAGCGGTGTGATCGGGCGAAGGCTCTGCCGGCTGCTCGTCGACGATGGCTGGGCCGTGACCGGGACAACGCGCTCGGCCCAGAACGCCTCGGCGCTCCGCGCGATGGGTGGGGAGCCGGTCGTTGTGGACGTGTTCGACAAGGAGGCGCTTGTCGTCAGCATCCACCAGGCACAGCCGAGAGTAGTGATCCATCAACTGACCGACTTGCCCGACGCGCTTGCTCCGGATGAGATGGCCGAGGCGCTGGTTCGTAATGCACGCATCCGCGAGGAGGGCACGCGCAACCTCGTGGCCGCTGCAATCGCGGGCGGTGCCAAGCGGATGGTTGCGCAGAGCATCGCCTTCGCGTACGCGCCCGGCCCGATGCCCTATCGCGAGGATTCCCCGCTGAATCTGGATGACCCCGCTCTCGGCCTGACGGCCCGTGCCGTCGCCAGTCTGGAAGAGCAGGTCCTGAGTGCTCCGCTCGAGGGCATCGTCCTGCGCTACGGAAGGTTGTACGGAGCCGGGACCGGCTTCGATCAGCCGCGCGGCGCTGCGTCGTTGCATGTCGATGCGGCTGCCGACGCGGCGCGGCGGGCGGCAGTGCGCGGCGTTGCTGGCCTATACAACATTGCCGAAGAAGACGGGACGGTCTGCTGCGACAAGGCAGCCAGCGTTCTAGGCTGGAAGGCCGACTTCCGTATCGACAGCTAGCGAGGTCAAGGTCAGACCGCTGCATGACGCAGCGCAAAACATGATGGTCTCCAGGCTGCGTCACATATAAGCATTTGGACAAATCTGCCTGCGAAGCCCGGCGCGAGACTTTCCAGGGGCTTTTGCTCACCAGCGCGGAACGGACCAGAACTCCCGGTAGCGGCGACTGTCAACCCTAGGGGGGCAAGGCAGCGCGCAGCGTTGCTTTACACGGCAGCCCACGATCCGGAGCTGTCCCGCACCCCTATAGGCTAGTTCATACGGAGGGCTCGTATGCAAGTCTCGTTGCTAGGTACCGAGAGCAATATCCGGTCATTGGTCCCCGTGCAGTTGCTGGTCGCTGTCGACGGGAAGATCGTCCGAGCCGCGATCGATTGGGAAACCATAAAGCACCTGCTGAGCGCGGACTCGATTGATGAAACGCATGTACGTGACTTCATCCGGAAGCGCAGACCCGGGCTCGAGCTTGCGATCAAGGCGCACCTGTTCTCGCGCGGGGTCCCGCTTGACCGCCAGCTTTCGCTCGGCCCTGAGGAGCTAGGCGGCCTGCAGTTGTAATGAGCGGGGCGCAATCTTCCGGGCTAGGGTGAGGCCGACGACCGAACACCCGCTGGTGCTTGCAACGACCCAGTCGCGCCCTTGTTCGGGGAATGCTGCCTTCCCGCGGAACCTGTTGCGTCTGCCGCTGGTCCGGGTCAACCAAGCTGCGTGGAATCACAGGCGCGCCACGGTGCACGGCGGTGGCGCCCGAGCGCGCGGGCGCAGGCGCACCGCCCGCGCCCGTATAATCGGCAAAGTCCCCGACCATGCCCGACACCAAAAGATGGCCCACGCGATCAGTCGATACCCGGTCCCCACGCTCGACGAATTGCCCTCTGACATCCGCGAGATGATGCTCAAGGTCCAGGAGAAAGCGGGATTCATCCCCAATGTATTCCTGACACTGGCCCATCGCCCGGACGAGTTTCGCGCCTTTTTCGCCTACCACGACGCGCTGATGCTGCGCGAGGCGTCGGGTCTGTCCAAGGCCGAGCGGGAGATGATCGTCGTGGCCACCAGCGGTGTGAACCACTGCCAGTACTGCGTGGTCGCCCATGGTGCGATCCTGCGCATCTACGCCAAGAACCCGCTTATCGCCGATCAGGTAGCGACCGACCACCGCAAGGCCGATGTCACGCCGCGGCAGCGGGCCATGCTGGACTTCGCCGTCAAGCTCGCTCGTACTCCCGAGGCCGTGAGCGACGCTGATTACCAGCGCCTGCGAGACCATGGCTTCGCGGAGGAGGACATCTGGGACATCGGCGCCATCACGGCATTCTTCGCGCTGTCGAATCGCATGGCGCATTTGATTGCCATGCGCCCGAACGACGAGTTCTATCTCCTGGGCCGCATCCCACCCGCGCCGAAGGCGAAGTAACGCACCGCAGCATCCGCCCGCGCAGAGGCGGCGCCGGTGCGCTGGTATACTTCGGCGGCAAACGCAAGCCCCGTGCGCATCACAAGTGCATAGCAGCGGGCCTGTCGGCAACCTCACGAAACCAGGGGTTCATTCTCGAATGGCTGCACTACCCGATGTCGATCCGCAGGAAACCAACGAATGGCTCGAGGCGCTCGATGCGGTGCTCGAACTCGAAGGCACGCAGCGCGGGCACTACATCGTCGAAAAGCTGATCGAGCGCGCGCGCCGCGCCGGCGCGTACCTTCCATACAGCGCCAACACCGCCTACGTCAATACGATCCCCCCCGGCCAGGAGGAGCGTTCCCCGGGTGATGCGGAGCTCGAGCACCGCATCCGCTCCTACATTCGCTGGAACGCGATGGCGATGGTGGTGCGAGCCAACAAGGTCACTTCCGAGCTCGGCGGTCATATCGCGAGCTTCGCGTCGGCGGCGACGCTGTACGACGTAGGCTTCAACCACTTCTTCCATCCGCCGTCCGAGGTGCATGGCGGCGACCTGGTCTTCTTCCAGGGGCACTCTGCGCCCGGGGTCTACGCGCGCGCGTTTCTCGAGGGGCGAATCAGCGAGGAGCAGCTGGTCAACTTCCGTCAGGAGGTGGACGGCAAGGGCCTGTCCTCCTATCCGCACCCGTGGCTCATGCCGGATTTCTGGCAGTTCCCTACCGTATCCATGGGGCTCGGGCCGATCATGGCCATCTTCCAGGCGCGCTTCATGAAGTACCTGCGCGATCGCGGCCTGGTACAAACCGACGATCGCAAGGTCTGGGCGTTCATGGGCGACGGCGAGATGGACGAGCCGGAATCGCTCGGCGCCATCGGCATGGCCGCGCGCGAGAAGCTCGACAACCTCATCTTCGTTGTCAACTGCAACCTGCAGCGGCTGGACGGCCCGGTGCGGGGGAACGGCAAGATCATCCAAGAGCTGGAAGCGGACTTTCGTGGCGCCGGCTGGAACGTGATCAAGGTGATCTGGGGGTCCTACTGGGACCCGCTGTTCACGAAGGATCGCAGCGGCCTGTTGCAACAGCGCATGGAAGAGGCGGTGGACGGCGAGTACCAGACCTTCAAGTCGAAGGACGGCGCCTACGTGCGCAAGCACTTCTTCGGCAAGTATCCCGAGCTGCTGGCGATGGTGGCCAACATGTCCGACGACGACATCTGGCGCCTGAACCGGGGTGGGCACGATCCGCACAAAGTCTATGCTGCCTACACCGCAGCTGTGAAGCACAAGGGCCAGCCGACGGTCATCCTGGCCAAGACCATCAAGGGCTACGGCATGGGCGAGGCCGGGGAAGGCCAGATGATCACCCATCAGCAGAAGAAGATGGGCACGACGTCGATCAAGTCATTCCGCGACCGCTTCAGCATCCCGGTTCCCGACGACAAGCTGGAGGAGGTCCCGTTCTACAAGCCCGCCGACGACAGCGCCGAGATGAAGTACCTGCGGGAGCGCATCGCCGCGATGGGCGGTTCGGTGCCGCAGCGCCGGCGCAAGGCCGCACCGCTCGAGGTGCCCGAGCTGACGGCCTTTCAGCCGCTGCTGGAAGCGTCAGGGGAGCGGGAGATCTCCACCACCATGGCGTTCGTGCGGCTGCTCAATATCCTAGTGCGCGACAAGACTATCGGTAAGTTGGTGGTGCCGATCGTGCCGGACGAGTCGCGCACGTTCGGCATGGAAGGGATGTTCCGGCAGCTCGGCATCTACTCTTCGGTCGGCCAGCTCTACAAGCCGGAGGACGCCGAGCAGTTGATGTACTACAAGGAGGACAAGAGCGGGCAGATCCTGCAGGAGGGCATCAACGAGGCCGGAGCGATGTGCTCGTGGATCGCGGCGGCGACCTCCTACAGCACGCATGGGATCTCGATGATTCCGTTCTTCATCTACTACTCGATGTTCGGCTTTCAGCGCGTCGGGGATCTGGCCTGGGCGGCGGGCGACAGCCGGGCGCGCGGCTTCCTGCTGGGCGGCACGGCTGGGCGCACGACACTCAACGGCGAAGGCTTGCAGCACGAGGACGGTCACAGTCATCTGTTGTCGTCCACCATTCCGAACTGCATCAGCTACGATCCGACCTTCGCCTATGAGGTGGCGGTGATCATCCAGGACGGCCTGCGCCGGATGCTCAAGCAGCAGGAGGATGTGTTCTTCTACATCACCCTGATGAACGAGAACTACGCGCACCCGGCGATGCCGGAGGGTGCGCGGGAGGGCATCCTCAAGGGCATGTACCTGCTCCAGGAGGGCAAGGCGCGCGCCAAGGCGCCGCGGGTCCAATTGCTCGGCAGCGGTACCATCCTGCGCGAGGTGATCGCTGCAGCGCAGTTGCTGCAGCAGGATTTCGGCGTCGCCGCGGACGTGTGGAGCTGCCCGAGCTTCACCCAGCTGCGCCGCGAAGGCATGGAGGTCGAGCGCTGGAACCTGCTCAATCCGGACGCGACCCCGCGCAGGAGCCACGTGGAGCAATGCCTTGAAGGCCGCGAGGGCCCGGCGGTAGCGGCTACCGACTACATGCGCACTTTCGCCGACCAGATCCGCCCGTGGGTGAGGCGCAACTACAAGGTGTTGGGCACCGACGGCTTCGGCCGCTCGGACTTCCGCCGGCAGCTACGCAAGTACTTCGAGGTCGACCGGAACTACGTGGCGCTCGCGGCGCTCAAGGCGCTGGCCGAGGAGGGCACAATACCAGCGTCGAAAGCGGCCGAAGCGATCAAGAAGTACGGGATCGATGCGTCGAAGCCCTGCCCGTGGCTGACCTGAGCGGGGGCGACAACAACAAGAGCGACAGGAGGAAAGCGACGTGGGAGCAATCAAGGAGGTTCAGGTCCCGGACATCGGCGACTTCAAGGACGTCCCCGTCATCGAGGTGATGGTCCGGCCGGGCGACAGCGTCAAGGGGGAGCAGTCGCTGGTTACACTGGAGAGCGACAAGGCGACGATGGAAGTGCCGGCACCGTTCCCCGGGACGGTGCGGGAGCTCAAGGTCAAGGTCGGGGACAAAGTATCCCAGGGCACACTCATCCTTACGCTCGAGACGACCGACGGCGCCACGGCGCCTGCGCCTGCCGCGCCGGCCCCGCCCGCTCCCGCCCCGGCCGCTGCACCTGCGCCAGCCGCGGCGCGGCCCGCCCCTGCGGCGGCCGCGCCCACGCCGCCCGCAGCACCGGCCCCGGCCACCGCAGGACCCGTCGACGAAGCAGCCTTTGCGAAGGCGCATGCCAGCCCGGCGATCCGGCGGTTCGCGCGCGAGCTGGGGGTGGAGCTTGGCAAGGTCACGGGCAGCGGGCCCAAGGGCCGCGTCTTGAAGGAAGACGTGCAGTCGTTCGTCAAGCTGGCACTTGCGCGCCCCGTTCAGGCAGCCGGCGCCAGCGGGTTCGGCCTGGCGCTGCCGGCGATGCCGGCGGTGGACTTCGGCAAGTTCGGCCCGATCGAAACACGGTCGCTGTCACGTATCAAGAAGATCTCCGGCGCCAATCTGCACCGCAACTGGGTCGCGATTCCGCACATCACCCAGAACGACGAAGTGGATATCACCGAGATGGAAGCCTTCCGCAAGCAGTTAGCGGAGGAGACGCAGAAGCAGGGGATCAAGGTGACCCCGCTGGCGTTCCTGATCAAGGCGTGCGTCGCCGCGCTCAAGGCATTCCCGCAGTTCAACGCATCGCTCTCGGCGGACGGCGAAAGCCTGGTGCTCAAGCAGTACTATCACATCGGTGTCGCCGTCGATACGCCCAATGGGCTGGTCGTGCCGGTGATCCGTGACGCGGACAAGAAAGGTGTGCTGGCGCTGGCCAAGGAGCTGGGCGAGGTGAGCCAACGCATGCGCGACGGCAAGATGACCCCCACCGACATGCAAGGGGGCACCTTCTCCATCTCCAGCCTGGGCGGGATCGGCGGCACACACTTCACCCCGATCATCAACGCACCCGAGGTGGCCATCCTCGGGGTTTCGCGCTCGAGCACCAAGCCGGTGTGGAGAGACGGACAGTTCCTGCCGCGGCTGATGTTGCCGCTCTCGCTGTCGTATGACCATCGCGTGATCGACGGCGCGGAAGGCGCGCGGTTCATCACCTCTCTCGGCGGCGTGCTCGCCGATATCCGGCGGCTGGTCCTTTGAGCAGCACCGCTTCGCCGCTGGGAATCTTCGGCGGCACGTTCGACCCGATCCACTTCGGCCATCTGCGGCTGGCTGAGGAGCTGGGCGATAGCCTGGAGCTGGAGGAGGTGCGGATCATCCCCGCCCGCGTCCCCCCGCATCGTTCCTCGCCTCGCGTGACGTCGGAACACCGGCTCGAAATGACGCGCCTCGCCGTCGCAGGCAATCCGCGGTTTGCGCTCGACGATCGCGAATGCCGCCGCGAAGGGCCGAGCTACACGGTGGACACCTTGCTCGAGCTGCGCGCCGAGCTGGGCGCCGAGCGGCCATTCTGTCTGCTGATGGGCGTGGATGCCTTCATGCTGCTCACCACCTGGTCGCGGTGGCGCAAGCTGTTCGATCTAGCGCACATCGTCATCGCACACCGCCCGGGGTTCGAGCTCAAGGTCGAAGGCATGCCGGACGAGCTCGGCCGCGAGGTGGATGCGCGATTGAGTTGGGACGCATCCCGGTTGAGGAGCCGGCCTTGCGGCGTGGTACTGGCACACCGCATCGCCGGGCTGGAAATCTCGGGCACCGCAATCCGCGCGGGCCTGCGCGAGGGGCGCAGCCAGCGCTATTTGCTTCCCGGCTGCGTTCTCGATTATATTGGCCGCACCGCCCTTTATCAGGATTTCGATGCAGGTTGAAGACATTAGGAATGCAGCGGTGGCCGCGCTGGAGGAAATCAAGGCGCGCGACATCGAGGTGATGGACGTCAGGAAACTCACATCCCTGTTCGATTACATGATCGTCGCGAGCGCGGACTCGGCGCGGCAGACGAAGGCCTTGGCACGCAACGTCCACGACAGGATCAAGCAGGCAGGAGGCAGAGTAGTCGGTATCGAGGGAGAGCAGGCCGGGGAGTGGGTCTTGGTCGACCTGGGGGCGGTGGTGATCCATGTCATGCAGCCCGCCATCCGCGACTACTACAACCTGGAGCAGCTCTGGGGCGGGAAGGGACCGCGCAGCGTAGTGCACCCGCGGCGCGGGTCCGATGGGCGCGTCGGCGCCGAACCCGGCGTCCAAGCGGGGCCCTGAGCGCGGCCGCTGCACGCCCGCACGGGCGGCGGCAATCCGATGCGGCTGCTGGTGCTGGCCGTGGGGCACAAGATGCCGGCCTGGGTCAGTGCCGGCTTCGAGGACTATGCCCGCCGGATGCCCCGGGAAATGCCGGTCGAGCTGGTCGAGATCAGGCCGCAACCGCGCGGCTCGGCTTCCGCCGGACAGGTGGCGCGCCTGCTCAAGGCGGAGGGCGAGCGCTTGCGGGCGGCGATCCCCGCTGGCGCGGTCTGCGTCGCGTTGGACGAGCACGGCGAAGCCGTATCCACCGAGGGCTTGGGCCGGCGACTGGAGAGCTGGCGCCAGCAAGGCGCGGACGTGGCTTTTCTGATCGGCGGCGCCGACGGGCTGGACCCGGACCTGAAGCGCTCGGCCCGGCTTATGCTTTCGCTGTCCGCGATGACGCTGCCTCACCAGCTTGTCCGTGTCATATTGGCCGAGCAGCTTTACCGGGCTGCGTCGCTGTTGCACAACCACCCCTACCATCGAGCCTGACTGCGCCGTGTACCCCCTCGACCGCCACATCTATCTGGCGTCGCGCAGCTCCCGGCGCCGGGAGCTGCTCAAGCAGATCGGCGTGAGCTTTGAAGTTCTCCTGCTGCGGGAAGGTGCCGGCCGGGAGGCGGACTTCGACGAGACGGCAGTCGGCGCCGAGGCCCCCGAGGAATACGTTGTGCGGGTGGCGACCGCCAAGGCGGAGGCCGGCTGGCTCAGGCTCGGCCAGCGACGCATGGTACGCTCGCCTGTTCTCTCCGCGGACACTACGGTGGCCGTTGGCGGCCGCGTCCTGGGCAAACCTGCCGGCCGCGAGGAGGCTGTCGAGTTCCTGCGCCTGCTCTCCGGCAGAGCCCATCTGGTGCATACGGCGGTGGCGGTCAAGTTCGACACCCGCATCGAAGTATCTCTGAGCACCACCGAAGTCAGCTTCCGCGACCTGGACGAGCGCGAGATCCGCCAGTACGTGGCTTCGGGCGAACCCCTGGACAAAGCCGGTGCCTATGGGATCCAGGGGCGCGCGGCGGTGTTCATCCGCGGCATCTCCGGCAGCTACACAGGGGTCATGGGGCTGCCGCTGTTCGAGACCGGCCAGCTGCTGACCAAGTTCGGCTATGCCACGCTCTAGGCACCCATGGCCTCAGCCTTGCACGAGGAGATCCTGATCAACGTCACGCCGCAGGAGACGCGCGTGGCCGTGATCCAGCAGGGTGTTGCGCAGGAGCTGCATATCGAGCGCACCAGCAGCCGCGGGCTGGTGGGCAATATCTACCTGGGTGTAGTCAGCCGCGTGCTTCCCGGCATGCAATCGGCGTTCATCAGCATCGGCTTGGACCGGGCCGCTTTCCTGCACATTGCGGATATATGGGAGCACCGCTCAACCGGCGCCGAGGCCAAGCCGATCGAGCGCATCCTGCACGACGGCCAGAAGCTGCTGGTGCAGGTCATCAAAGACCCGATCGGCACCAAGGGCGCGCGACTGTCCACCCAGATCAGTATCGCCGGCCGTCTGCTGGTCTATCTGCCCCAGGAGGCCCATATCGGCATCTCCCAAAGAATCGAGGACGAGGCCGAGCGCGCCCAACTGCGCGATCGGCTGCAGCATCTGCTCCCGGAAGGGCTGTCGGGCGGCTTCATCATTCGCACGATGGCCGAGAGCGCCACCGACAAGGAGATGCTCTCGGACATCGAGTACCTGCACCGCATCTGGTCGGGGATCAATGAAAAGGCGGGCGTGGTGCCGGCACCCAACCTGCTGTACCAGGACCTCAACCTGAGCCTGCGGGTGCTGCGCGACGTCGCCGGCGACGCAACCGACCGCATCATCGTGGACTCGCGGGAGACGTTCCAGCGGCTGCGGGAGTTCGCGCAGGAGTACACGGCACCGTTCGCCGATCGGGTCCACCACTACAGCGGCGAGCGGCCGCTGTTCGACCTTTACGGCATCGAGGACGAGATCGAGAAGGCGCTCGCACGCCGCGTGCCGCTCAAGTCGGGTGGCTACCTGATCATCGACCAGACCGAGGCGCTCACCACGGTGGATGTCAACACCGGCGGGTTCGTGGGCGGGCGCAGCTTTGACGATACGATCTTCAAGACCAACCTGGAAGCCGCTCAAGTCATCGCGCGGCAACTGCGGCTGCGCAACCTCGGCGGCATCATCATCGTGGACTTCATCGACATGGAGAGCAACGTGCACCGCGACGCGGTGCTCAACGAGTTCAGGAAGGCGCTCGCACCGGACCGCACCCGCGTCACGGTGAACGGCTTCACCTCGCTCGGGCTGGTAGAGATGACGCGCAAGCGCACGCGCGAGAGCCTGGCGCATACGCTGTGCGAACCGTGCTCGGTGTGCAAGGCGCGCGGCGAGGTGAAGACGGCGCAGACCGTTTGCTACGAGATCCTGCGAGAGATCCTGCGCGAGGCGCGTCAGTTCGATGCGCAGGAGTTCCGCGTGCTGGCCTCGCAGAAAGTGATCGACATGTTCCTGGACGAGGAGTCGCAGAGCCTGGCCATGCTCGGCGATTTCATCGGCAAGCCGATCGCGCTGCAGGTGGAGACGCTGTACAACCAGGAGCAGTACGATATCGTTCTCATGTAGGGGCGCGCCCAGCGGGCTCAGGGATTGATCACGTCCCCGAACAGCACCCACTGCTTGCCGTCGAAGCGCTGCATCTGCATCTGCGAAACAGGCTGGTAGTGCGTCGCGCTCGTGTTCACCCGGATGCCAGGCAACAACATAGGCAACTCCAGGGCCTTGAGGTTCGCGGCCTGGCGCATGACATTCTCGCGCGTCAGCTCGTCCCCGCACTGCTTGAGCACCTGCACCATGGTCTGGGCGGTGCTGTACGCATACACGTTGTAGAAGTCGGTCGGATCGCCTTCCGGGTAGTACTTCTTCATCCACGCCAGCCAGGCCTTGTAGCCCGCGTCGTTGCGCCAGCGGCTGTCGGTCGGATCCTTGAGGAATGCCGCTGTCAGGATGCCGACCGACTTCTCGAGCCCGGCCGGCCTCATCACCGTCGCGACGGAGGCGGCCGGATTGCCGACGAACTGCAGCGGTCGCCAGCCGATGTCCCAGATCTTGCGGATCGCCTGCGCGGTCGGCTTCGGCGTGCCGAAGTGGAAAATGGTGTCGGCACCGGAAGCCTGAAGCGTCACCACTTGCGAGTCGACGGTCGGATCGCTGACTTCGTAGGATGCCTCGGCCACGATCATCTTCGCGGCCCGCTCTCCTAGCCCCTCGCGCAGACCGCGCAGGTAGTCCTTGCCGACATCGTCATGCTGATACAGCACAGCGATCCTGGCGTCGGGCCGCGTCTGCAGCAGGTACTTGCCATAGACTTTCCCCTCCAGGACATAATTGGGACGCCATCCCATGCTCCAGGGTGCGGTCTTCGGGTCATAGAAGTCGATTGCGCCCGAGCTCACGAACAACTGCGGGACCTTCCTGGCGTTGAGGTACTTGTAGATCGCGGTGTTGGGTGCCGTGCCGAAGGAGCTGAACACCGCCAGCACTTGTTCCTGCTCAACCAGCTTGCGGATCTGCTCCACCGTGCGTGGCGGACTGTAGGCGTCGTCCAGGCTCAGCAGCCTTATCTTGCGCCCGTTGATACCGCCCTGATCGTTGATCATCTGGAAGAATGCCAGGTGGGCCTTGCCGTAGGTGCTGTAGGCCGATGCCGGCCCGCTGTATGGCACGGTTTGGCCGAGCAGGATCTCGGCGTCGGTGACGCCGGGGCCATACCGTTTCTGCGCGAACCCGGGCGTGGCAGCAGCCAGTGCACCGACCAGCAGGCACACCCAGGAAACAGTGCGCGTTGTCATACCCCCTCCTTGGCGCGACGGCTGCGCGCTCGCGAGTCCAACTCAAGGGGATGCTAGCCCAGACCGGGCCAGCGTGCAGGGAGGTGAGGCTAAGCGGCTTTGGCGCGCGCGGCCGCGCCCTGTCGTTCAGTGCCCAGGACTTTGTACTTGATCCGCAGCAGCTCTTCCACCTGCTTGCCGAGCGCCATTTTCTGGGCCTCGAGCTGATGCACGCGCTCCTGCAGGCTGGACAGGTCGCCGGAGAGCTTCTTCAGATTGTCGACACGCCGCTCGAGCAGGGTTTGATGCTCCTTCAGCTGCGTCGAGATCGGCTGCAGCGCGGCTTTAAGCCAGGTGTCGAGCTCCTTGCGAGTGTCCTGGAAAGCGGCGCGCGCCTCGGTGACCAAACCGTTGTAGAAGCGTCGGACCAGGAAGTGCTTCTCGGTCATCACGTTGACCGGATCGCGGCAGAAGCGTTCGGTCGACTGCTTGAGCGCCTTCATCGCCAGGATGTGTTTCTCCAGATTGAGCGGCGGCGGTGTCAAGTTGGCGAAGCCGTACTTCTCCTGGAACTCGCGATAGACACGATCGACGAAGTTGCGCGTCTCGCCTCCGAACTCGAGGATCTTCTCCGCTTGCCGCGAGAACGCGTCGAACAGCGCGTTCATGCTGCGCGTGAGGCCGGCGGTGGTCCAGCTGCCTTCGATCTCCTTCGCACTGCGCGCGAAGATCTCGTCGATGTGATCCTCGTCCAGATTGGCCATCAAGGCGTGGCCCTGCTTGAGCACTACGCCGTAGGAATTCTTGAAGCTCTCCATGTGTTGGATATAGGTGGCGCGGTCTTTCTCGAGGCGCGCCAGCATGGTCTTCGCCAGCTCCCGGTTCTTGCCCGACAGCTTCGTCAGCTCCTGCAACTCCGCCTGATTGGCGGTAAGGTTCGCCATCACGCTCTGCAGCGAGCCCTCCACCATGTTGCCCATTTCCTTCACCACCGCGCTGCGCAGGATCTCCTGCTTGGCCGGCACGATCTCGTTGGCCAGCAAGTCTTCGAGCTCGCGGATCGCGCTGCGCTTGAGCATAACCTCGTCGCCGCGAATGCGCGCGAGCAGCGCCTTCTGCGCGGACAGGGCGATCACGTGGTTTGACGACAGCTCGAGCAGGCGGCAGGTTTCGTCGACCTGACGCGTTATCGACTCGTCGATCTGGTCCTGGGTCTTCAGATCGTCCCACAGCACGTCGATCTTGTTCAGCACTGCGATGCGGCGGGTCTGGTAGCTCTGCACGTAGCGCTGCCAGATTTCCATGTCGGACTTGGTGACCCCGGTATCCATCGCCAGCAGGAACAGTATGGCGTGAGCATTCGGGATCATCTTGAGCGTGAGCTCGGGCTCGGTGCCCAGCGCGTTCAGGCCCGGAGTATCGAGGATTACCAGCCCGCTCTTGAGCAGCGGATGCGGGTAATTGATCATCGCGTGACGCCAGGCGGGGATGTCGACCTTGCTGCCGCGCGTCACCACCGTGGTGGTCACGAAGTCCTTCGGGTCCAGCAGGCCGAGCGAGGCCGCCTCCTCGACCTTGACCGTCTTGGTCTCGGCCAGGCTAGCCATGGCCTTGGCCATGTCCTCGTGCGATTGCAGGTTGAGCTTGATCTTGACCCACTCGATCGGATGCTGCTTGAGCGATGCGATGCTGTCCTCGCGCTTGCGCGTCTCGATGGGCAGCAGGCGGATATAGGGTTCCTCGGCCGCATCGAAGAAGATCTCGGTCGGACACATCGTGGTGCGGCCGACGTCGGAAGGCAGCAGGCGCTGCTTGAAGTCGGCGAAGAACATCGCATTGATCAGCTCGGTCTTGCCGCGGGAGTACTCGGCCAGGAACGCCAGCACCATGCGGTCATTGCGCAGGCTCTCCAGCAGATCGTAGATGCGCAGGCTGCGCTGGATGTCGACATGCCCGTGCTGGTCGAGCCACTGCTGATACGCCTCGATCCCGCTACGGATGTCCTCGCGCCATCGATGGTAGCTTGCGATCTGTGTCTCGAGCTGGTTGCTCATGTCTGTTCCCAGGCGCGGATCACCGCGACGGCTGCTTCGCTCGCACCGCTGACCTCGATCAGCTTGTCGCGGCTCTTCTGCCCACGCACGATACTGATCCGGTTGGCCGGAACGCCCAGTTTTTCTTCCAAGAAATCAATTAGAAGCGCATTAGCCCGACCGTCCAACGGGGGCGCGGCGAGACGCACCTTGAGGGCGCCACCGTGCAGTCCGCACGCTTGCGTGGTCCGGGCATTCGGCTGAACGTGAACGTTTATGCAAAGAACGTTCCTGTCGCGGTCGATCCGGTAGCACGGCATGGTCAGCGTAGCCGCTAAACCAGCAGGGCTTCGACGGAGGCGATCAGGAACAACAGCAGCTGGCATCCCACCAGGACGAAGATCGGCGAAAGATCCACGTTGCCGACTGGCGGGATGCGCCTCTGGAACACCGACAGGAAGGGACGCGTGAGGCTGTTGAGTATCGGCATGGCCGGACTGTAAGGCGCTATCCAGCTCAACAGCGCCTGGCTCAACACCGCCACGATCAGGACTACCAGGCTCAGCTTGACGATCTGGATCGCGGCGAGCAAGGCCAGTAAACCCAACGCCGGTGCGACCGGGATGCCGACTCTGAAGCCCACCAACCACTGCTTCAGCGTAAGCAGAATCAGCTCGGTGAGCCAGGCCAGGAGCAGCGTCGACAGATCCATCCGGAACAACCCGGGCACGACACGTCGGGTAGGAACGACAATCCAGTCAGTCAGCGCCGCGATGAACGTGGATAGAGGATTCCTCGCCGGTGCCCGCATGACCTGCAGATAGAACCGCAACAGCAGCGCCAAGGCGAACAAACCGAGGAACGTGTCCAGCAGAAAGTCCAAGGCCCTCGCTAGCATCGAATGGTCTCAACCGAGCTCGGTGTTGCTCGCCAGCCACGCGGCGGCAGGTTGCGGTCAGGCCGCGGACCGGCCCGGATCCTGGCCGAGTTCATCCCCCAGTTCGCGCGATCGCTGGGCAGCGTACCGGATGGCGCGGACGATACTTGCCTTGACGGAATCTTCCTCCAGGCTCTTCAGAGCACGCTCGGTGGTCCCGCCTTTGGACGTCACGCGCGCCCGCAGCAGGCCGGGTGGGTCGCTGCTCTGCTGAGCCAGCAAGGCGGCTCCGACGAAGGTTTGCTGCGTAAGCTGGCGCGACTGCTCCGGCGTCAAACCCAGCTCGGCTGCGGCCTGCTCCATGGCTTCCATGAAGTAAAAGACATAAGCCGGGCCGCTACCCGACACGGCGGTTACTCCATCCAACAGGTCCTCACGCTCTACCCACAGTGTTGCGCCCACCGACGACAAAATCGATTCCGCGCGACGGCGATCGTCGACGTTCACTTCGGGCATGGCATACAGCACGGACACCCCGGCGCGCACCAAAGCCGGGGTGTTGGGCATGACGCGAACGACTTGGACATAGCCTCCCAGCCAGCGCGAAAGGTCGCGGGTGCGGATGCCCGCCGCGATCGTCACCAACAGCTGACCGGACAGGGCCGGACGCAGCTGCCGCGCCACCTCGCGTAACTGCTGCGGCTTCACCGCCAGAACGATCACCGTGGAGCCATTGACCGCGTTGCCCAGATCCGATGTTGCGTGCACGCCGAACTCGGCGTGCAGCCGGTCCCGGGCGGCCGGATCGACCTCGACCACGGCGATCCGCTCGGAGCCGAAGCCGTTCTTCAACAGCCCGCCAACGAGCGCACTTGCCATATTGCCGCCACCGATGAACGTTATGTGCACTCGAGTCAACCGAAGCGCCTGAGGATAGCTCTGCAGTATAGCAGCGCATGGCCACCGCACCTGCAGCATCCGATGCTGCAGACGCCGCAGAGGCCTCTGAACACGAATCAGAGGTTCGCTACGGCTTGTTGTCCGGGACATCCTCTCGCGTGGACTGGAGACGCTCGCCGAAAATGGCGCGCCCAACGCGGACGATCGTCGCCCCTTCGGCAATCGCCGCCTCAAAGTCGTCCGTCATGCCCATCGACAAGGTGTCCGTGACAATGCCCGCAGCGGCCAGCCGGTCGCACAGCTCCCGCAGCAAGCGGAACTGCGCGCGCTGGGCATCGAAGGCTTCCACCGGCCGCGGGATGGCCATCAGTCCACGCAGCCGCAGGCGCGGCAGATCCCGGATGGCCCGCGCGAGAGCCAGCGCTTCGTCCGGCGCAACGCCGCTCTTGCTGGCTTCGGAGCTGATGTTGACTTGGACGCAGACCTGTAACGGCGGCTGCGTCTCCCCGCGTGCCGCGGACAGCCGCTCGGCGATCTTGAGACGGTCCACGGCGTGCACCCAGTCGAAACGCTCAGCGATCGGGCGTGTCTTGTTGCTCTGGATGGGGCCGATGTAGTGCCATTCGAGTGGCAGGTCGCGCAGCTCGAGGATCTTGGGCAGCGCCTCCTGCAGGTAGCTCTCGCCGAACGCGCGCTGCCCCGCCGCGAACGCCGCGCGGACCGCGTCTGCCGCGAAAGTCTTGCTGACCGCGATCAGGCGGATGTCATCCGGGTCGCGGCCGGCGAGTCGGGCGGCCTGCGCGATGCGCTGGCGCACTGCTTGCAAGCCCTCTGCGATTGTGGCCATAATCGTTAAACGGGCACAGGTCTTGCCTGCATTATCCCCGCCGTTGCGTGATGGAGTCAGGCGCAGCACTTGCACCGTGCCTGTGCTGCTGCTCTCTTCCGGGAAGGCGCTGGTCCGAGCGCGCCCGATACGGCGACCCTGGCGCTTGAGCCCTCATCGGAACCGATAACAGTATGGATATTGCAGAACTTCTTGCCTTCGTGGTCAAGAATAAGGCCTCCGACCTGCATCTCTCGGCGGGCCTGCCGCCGATGATCCGCGTGCACGGCGACGTTCGGCGCATCAACCTGCCGCCCATGGAGCACAAGGATGTGCACGCCATGGTGTACGACATCATGAACGACGCGCAGCGCAAGCACTACGAAGAGAATCTCGAGTGCGATTTCTCGTTCGCCATCCCGAACCTCGCGCGCTTCCGCGTCAATGCGTTCGTGCAGCAGCGCGGAGCGGGCGCAGTGATGCGGACGATTCCTTCCAAGGTGCTCACGCTCGAAGAGCTGAAGGCGCCGGCAATCTTCAAGGAGATCTCCGACCAGCCGCGCGGCATCGTGCTGGTGACCGGCCCGACCGGCTCGGGGAAGTCGACCACCCTCGCGGCGATGATCAACCATATCAACGAGAACGAACACGGCCATATCCTCACGGTCGAGGATCCGATCGAATTCGTGCACGAGAGCAAGAAGTGTCTGATCAACCAGCGCGAGGTCGGGCCGCACACGCTGTCCTTCTCGAACGCGCTGCGCTCGGCATTGCGGGAAGACCCGGACGTGATCCTGGTGGGCGAGATGCGCGACCTGGAGACCATCCGCCTGGCCATGACCGCAGCGGAAACGGGCCACCTGGTGTTCGGCACTCTGCACACCAGCTCGGCGGCGAAGACCATCGACCGGATCATCGACGTGTTCCCCGCAGCGGAGAAGGAAATGGTGCGCGCGATGCTTTCGGAATCGCTGCGCGCGGTGATCTCCCAGACCCTGCTCAAGACCAAGGACGGCTCGGGGCGTGCCGCGGCGCACGAAATCATGATCGGCACACCGGCCATCCGCAACCTGATCCGCGAGAACAAGGTGGCCCAGATGTACTCCGCGATTCAGACCGGCCAGCAGTTTGGCATGCAGACGCTCGATCAGTGCTTACAGGAGCTGGTCAAGCGCAATGTCGTGCATCCGGCCGAGGCGCGTACCAAGGCCGCCAACAAGGATCTGTTCCCCGGCTGAGGGCCGGCGCCACATAGCCCCGCTGGGCTCCGGAGGAAGCGCAGATGGAAAGAGACCAGGCAATCAAGTTCGTCCACGAGCTGCTGCGCGTGATGCTCAGCAAGAAGGCGTCCGACCTGTTTATCACGGCGGGCTTCCCACCCGCGTTCAAGGTGGATGGCAAGATGACGCCGGTGTCGAACCAGAGCCTCACTCCGACTCACACGGCGGAGATCGCCCGCGCGTTGATGAACGATAAACAGGCGCAGGAGTTCGAGGCGACCAAGGAGTGCAACTTCGCCGTCAGCCCGCCGGGCATCGGCCGGTTCCGGGTGAACGCCTTCGTGCAGCAAGGCCGCGTCGGCGTGGTGCTGCGGACGATCACCACCACGATCCCGCGCTTCGAGGACCTCGGCCTGCCGGACGTACTGAAGGACGTGGCCATGACCAAGCGCGGCCTGGTGATCGTGGTCGGCGCCACCGGCTCCGGCAAGTCCACCTCGCTAGCGGCGATGATCGGTTACCGCAACGAGAACAGCTACGGCCACATCATCACCATCGAGGACCCGGTCGAGTACGTGCACGACCACAAGAACTGCCTGGTCACTCAGCGCGAGGTGGGGGTGGACACCGAGTCCTGGGAAGCGGCGCTCAAGAACACGCTGCGCCAGGCGCCGGACGTGATCCTGATCGGCGAGATCCGTGACCGCCAGACCATGGATCATGCGATCGCGTTCGCCGAAACCGGTCACTTGTGCATGGGAACGTTGCACGCCAACAGCTCCAACCAGGCGCTGGATCGGATCATCAACTTCTTCCCCGAGGAGCGGCGCGCGCAGCTGCTGATGGATCTATCCTTGAACTTGAAGGGCATGATCTCGCAGCGCCTCATCCCCAGGCGCGATGGGCCGGGGCGCGTCGCCGCGATCGAGATCATGCTCAACAGCCCGCTGATCTCGGATCTGATCTTCAAGGGGGAAGTGCATCAGCTCAAGGAGATCATGAAGAAGTCGCGCGAGCTGGGCATGCAGACCTTCGACCAGGCGCTGTTCGACCTGTACGAAGCCGGCCTGATCAGCTACGAGGATGCCATGCGCAACGCGGATTCGATGAATGAGCTGCGCCTGGCAATCAAGCTGCACGGACATGAGGCGAAGGAGAAGGATGTCATGTCCGGATTGGACCATCTGAACATCGTCTGAGAGCGCAGCCGGGCGCGCCGGCGGGCAGGCTCAAGCCCCGGGTGCGGCCTCCGCGCGCGGCCGCCGCATCGAGCCAGAGACCAGCTCGAACACGTACAGCCGGCATTCTATTGCGCCGTTGTAGAGCGGGATGCGGCGCGAGGGCTTGAGCCCGATCAGCTTCGGCAGCCTCATGTCGGCGGTCAGAATGCAGGCGCGCCAGCCTGCGAAGCGCTGCTTGAGCACATTCCCGAGCTTCGGATAGAGCGCCGCGAGAGCCTCGTCCTCGCCGATGCGCACGCCATAGGGCGGATTAGTGACCAGCGCTCCGCTCTCGGCCGGCGCGGCACTGTCGAGGACGTTGACTTGCTTGAGCGTCACCGCTTCGTCAAGGCCGGCGGCCGCGAGATTGGTGCGCGCGTGCTCTAACGCCGGAATCGAGACGTCCGCACCCCAGATCGGCAGTTGCGTCACCGGCTTGGCCGCCTGCGCCGCTTCCTGCCGAAGCGCGAGCCAGAGCGGGCGGTCGAAGTCGCGCAGCTTCTCGAAGCCGAAGCCGCGGCGCATGCCCGCGGCCCAACCAAGCGACATCTCCGCCGCCTCCAGCAGGAAGGTTCCGCTGCCACACATCGGATCGAGCAACGGCGTGCCCGGCGCCCAGCCGGCAAGCGTCAGGATGCCCGCAGCGAGATTCTCGCGCAGCGGCGCTTCACCGGCACGCTGCCGATATCCGCGCTTGAACAGCGCCTCGCCAGAAGTGTCGAGGTAAAGGGTGAAGCGCTCCGCTTCGAGGAATGCATGGATGCGCACGTCAGGAGCCGCTGTGTCGACGCTCGGGCGGACGCCGGTCTGCGAACGGAAACGATCGCACACGGCGTCCTTGATCCGCAGCGTGATGAAATCGAGGCTGCGCAGCGGGCTCGCGGCCGCCGCCACGTTCACCCGGATGGTGCGGTTGGCTTCGAAGTGTTCGTGCCAGGGCACACCCAGGGCGCGACGATACACGTCGTCCTCGTTGCGGTAGCGCGCGGACACAAGCTTGAGCAGCACCCGGCTGGCCAGCCGGGTGCAGAGGTTCACGCGATAGCACAAGCGCCGGTCTCCGCGGAAGCCGACGCCGCCGTCGGTCATCCAGGTGTCGGCGGCGCCCAGCGCCACCAGCTCCTGAGTCAGCGCCGCCTCGAGCCCTCTGGGGCAAGGGCAGAAGAACTCGCTGCCCGCGGACGCTGACGCGTCCCGAGATACCGGTGGCACCGGCTGAGCAGCTGTGCTTACCATTACATGCTGACGTAGATTTCCACGCCAAGCTTACGGCGATGGTTTCGATACATCCCGATGCTCGCCACACGCGCGGACAGCCGGCTGCCGCGATCGATCTGGCGCGCGACCGCTTCGTTCTCGCTGCGCGGGACATAGCCCAGGGTGTGGCCGCGCCATGCCACACGCACGGCGTTCGTATCATGCGGATTGTCGCGCTCGCGCACCAGATCGAGCGTATCGCCGACTCTGATCCCGTCCCAAACCGCCTTGGCATCGTGGTGCGCTAGCCCTGCCGTGAGTGAGGTCTGGACCAGAATCTCTGCGCTGGTTTCAGCAGCCGGTACGTAGGCGCTCCACGCGGCACACAGAAGCACGAGCGGCAACAGGACGCTGCGGCTCATCGCATGCTCAGAACGGCTTCACGACCACCAGGAATACGACCACCACCAGCACCAGCACCGGGAACTCATTGAACCAGCGGTACCAGACATGGCTGCGGACGTTGCGGTCGTGCTTGAACTCGGCAAGCAGGATGCCGCACCAGACGTGGTAGGCGATGAGGGCTACCACAAGCGCCAGCTTCGCGTGCAGCCAGCCGCCGCCGTAGCCGTAGCCCAGCCAGAGCCAGGTGCCGAACCCGGCCGCCAGCACCGCGCTCGGGGTCATGATGCCGAAGAACAGCTTGCGCTCCATGATCTTGAACCGCT
>Ga0335070_10002524_pt1 | contig 21227 bp, 19 predicted proteins | sample Lox_Sample_13_FD_206722 | JGI IMG/M metagenome (GOLD analysis project Ga0335070, IMG submission 206722) | Soil microbial communities from Loxahatchee National Wildlife Refuge, Florida, United States - Lox_Sample_1.3 | ecosystem: Environmental > Terrestrial > Soil > Wetlands | place: USA...
TCGACCCCGTTCCTCGCGGCGAACTCGGTGATGACATGCGCGGGCCTCCCCGTGAGGACGAGGGTCTCCATCTTCACCCCTCCCGCCATCCGCCTAACCCGGTCCACCGCCTGCTCGCCCTCCTCCCGGGACTTCTCGTACACGTCGGCGGGCAGGATCTCCGTCTGCGCAGAGGTATAGGGGGTATCGTCGATCACGTAGACCACGTGGAGCGCGGACCCGCAGGTTCGGGCAATTTCCAGCGCCTTTGTCACCGCGGGCAGGTTCTTCTCTGACCCGTCGGTGGCGAGGAGGATGTGGTCGAAGAGCCTCTTCATCGCTTCACCCTTACCCGCCCCGGGGCATGAAGGTTGTCACCCCGGCAGGTCGCCATAGGCCGCCTCACCGGGATCCCCGGCCCCTTCCCCGCCTCCGGGGGGCTGCGCGTCGGTCTCATGGACGTACTTCGACCCCCGCATCGCCGAGAGAAGGGCGGCGACGAGGGAGATACCCGCGCCGATCAGGAAGGAGGTGCCGAGGGAGGGCAGGAAGGCATGGGCGAGGGTCTTCGGGAACCAGGTGATGCCGGTCAGGGTCGCGAGGGTCGCCGGGCTGATGGCGGTCACGACGGACCTCGGGATCGAGGCGAGGATGGTACCGACCGGGTTGTAGCCGAGGAACGCGGCAAAGAGCGCCCCCGTCGGGGGAATGGCGCTCATGGGAGCGATGAGATCCGGGGCACCAGCGCCCGCGAGGGAGGTCGCAAGCTCCGGCGGGAAGGTCTGCGAGAGGCTCACGATGACGATGGTGAAGAACATGCCCATCGAGATGACCATGCCGCTGTTCTGGAGCATGGACCTCATCCCCGAGGCGACCCCCCGCTCCTCCGCGGGCACCGCGTTCATGATGGCCGCGATGTTCGGGGCGCCGAACATGCCGTTCCCGAGGCCCATGACAAGGAGTGCGACCGCGAAGACCGGGTACTCGAAGTCATAGGGCAGCAGGGCGAGCATCACGAATGAGATCGCGATCAGGATCATACCTCCTGTGGCGAACCACCGGGAGCCGTATTGGTCGGAAAGCCAGCCGGAGAGGGGCCCCATGATCACGAACCCGGCGGTGAGGGGCAGCATGAACACCCCGGCCCAGAAGGGGGTGGACTCGTAGCTATAGCCGTGGAGGGGAAGCCAGATTCCCTGGAGGAGCATGATCAGGAGAAACATAACCCCGCCCCGGGCGATGGCGCCCAGGAACCCGGCAATGTTTGCAAGGGCGAAGACCCGGTTCCCGAAGAGGCTGAACCGGAACATCGGGTCCTCCACCCGGCTTTCGATGAAGGGGAAGGCGGCGAGGAGGGCGAGGCCGAGGGTCATGGAGGCGATGACCCAGGGATTTCCCCATCCCATGGGATTGTCCCCGTACGGGAGGAGCCCGTACGTGATTCCGACGAGGAAAATGGTGAGCCCGCCGATGAAGGAGAGGTTGCCCCAGGTGTCTATCTTCCGTGCGCGCCGGGGGAGCGGGCTCTCCTTCAGCACGAGGTAGGCCCAGATGGTCCCGAGGATCCCGACGGGTACGCTCACGAGGAAGACGTACCGCCAGTTGAAGAAGGCGAGGATGCCACCCAGGATGAGGCCGATGAACTGGCCCGAGAGGAAGGCGATCATGTTGAGGCCGAGGGCCTTCCCCCGCTCGTCCGGGGGAAAGGCGTCGGTGAGGATGGCCGCGCTGTTCGAGAAGGTGAAGGAAGCCCCGACGGCCTGGACGAGGCGGAACACGATGAGTTCGATGGCGCCGGCGTCCCCCTTATCCGGGGTGAGGAACAGGAGGACGGAGCCCACCGTGAAGATGGCGAAGCCGACGTTGTAGAGCTTCACCCGCCCGTACATGTCCGAGAGCCTGCCGAAGGAGAGGAGGAGGGTCGCGGTGACCAGGCTGTAACCCATGAGGACCCAGAGGAGGTACTGGAAGGAGGTGAAGGGGTCGATCTGGATCCCGTTGAAGATGGCGGGGAGGGAGATGAGGGTGATGCTCCCGTTGACACTCACCATGAACATTTCGATGGTGGTGATGGAGAGGACGATCCACTTGTAATCGATGCCGCCCCGTGTTGTTCCCGCCGGGTTTCCGGCGCCACCGATTTCTTCAGTCGTCGAGGAAATCACCCACTCCGTTCCGGCTGCTGTATTCCCTCACCGGTTTCCCGGCCGAGGTATATACGGATATTGCGATGGCGCCCCGGTTCCCGGGTTCCCATTTCCCCGGGTTCCGCGGGAAATCCGGGCCGGGGCAGGCTACGCCTGCAGGTTCGTTCGCCGTCCTTTCCTCCCGCGCATGCCACCGGCGACGAGAATAACGATTCCCACGGCCCCAACTCCTGCGAGAGGGGAAATGGGGGACTGGGAGGCGCCCGGGGAGAGGACGGTGATCCTGCTGCCGGTCGAGGTGCTGCTCCCCGCCGCACCAGCGACGGTCAGGACGACGGTGTAGGAGCCGGGAGTCGCATAGGTGTGGGAGGGGTCCTGTTTCAGGCTCGAGCCCCCGTCGCCGAAATCCCAGCTCCACGAGGTCGGGGATCCGGTGGAGGTGTCGGTGAACTGGACGGTGAGAGGGGCGGTACCTGACGTGGGAGAGCCGGTGAAAGAGGCACCCGGCGCCGGAGGCGCCGTGGTCACGACCATTGTCGCGGTAGTTGTGGGGACGGTGGTGGTCGCGGTGGTTGTGGGGACGGTGGTGGTGTTCCCGTCATCTGCATGGACGGGGATCGAAACGAGTACAACCAGGGTGAAGAGGAGAAGGCAGGTGAAGACCTTCGTCATGGGGGCATCCCCTGGCTCATCCGGACAGCCTCATCCCGGGGCATCAGGGCCCCGCACCGGGTCCGGGCCGCGTCCTTGAGGCGTTGAACCTCAACCCGAGGGCATCCGCGAGCTGCTCCGGGGTCACTCCCAGCATCTGCGCATCGTAGGTGAGGTTCATCCGCCCCTCGAGTGTCGTGTTCAGGACGGCGTCGAGTTGCTCCCGGGTGACGCCCAGTTTCTCTGCGGCGGCAGTGAGGTTCGGGTGGAATCCCTGGCCGCTGAACCGCCCCGGCGTCCCGGCAGGGATCGGTGGCTGGCCGCCGGTGCCGGACTGGGCCGGGGTTACGTCGTCCTGCACGCATCCCGCAAGGATCACCGCGCACACCACGAGGAAGGATCCCGCGATGAGAAACATCTCGTTTTCATTTGCCATGTTCTCGCCTCATCCTTCAATATGTAACCTTTATATTACATTTTGTTTAATAAATCTTTCCTCAAGTTACGTATTGGTTACAGGATTCCCTGGCATCTGTGTCAAGGAACCGGCAGGCTTTATCCCTCCCGTGGAGATATGTTGTGCAGGACGAGCCGTTCACGGAGGCGTCTCACGGAAGCCATAGAAGCAGACCACCTCTCCAAGTCATTCGGGCCGGTCACGGCGGTAAACGACGTGAGCATCCGGGTGGAGGAAGGGGGCATCTTCGGGTTCCTGGGCCCGAACGGCGCCGGGAAGACTACGACCATCCGGCTCCTCACCGGGATCCTGACCCCGGACGCCGGTTCGGTGCGTATCGGCGGGGTGGACATCCACCGCGACCCGCTGGCCGCCAAGCTGAAGATGGGGGTGATCCCCGAGAACAGCACGGTTTACGGTGATATGACCGCCGAGCAGAACGTTCTCTGGACGGCGAAGTTCTACGGCGTTGACCGGGCCACCAGGGAGCGGCGGGTCCGGGAGATCCTCGACCGCATGGGCCTCGCCGGGCGGGAAAAGGACATGGTCCGTACCTTCTCTAAGGGGATGAGGCAGCGGGTGAGCATCGCCTGCGCCATCGTGCATTCGCCCGGGATCCTGATCCTCGACGAGCCAACGGTGGGGCTCGATGTCCAGAGCAGGCGGCTCGTCATCGACACCATCCGCCACATGAACGAGAACGGGAGCACCATTTTCCTCACCACCCACTACATCGAGGAGGCGAATGCCCTCTGCGACCGGGTGAGTGTCATCAACCGGGGGAGGATCATCGCGACGGACAGCCCCGAGAGGCTCAGGAAGACCTTTGACACCGCCCGGTACGTCGAGATCTCCTTCGACCGGCCTGTGGAGGAGGGCCTCTTCGCCCACGGGGCGGTCTCCCGGGTGGAGCGGCACGGGGACAAGTGGAGGCTCTACACCGAGAATCCCGACCCGGTCGTGAAGTTCCTCGGGGCCCTCGCCGGGCGGGAGCACCTCTCCATCCTCTCCATCGCTACCTCGAGCCCGACCCTCGAGGAGGCCTTCGTCCGGCTCACGGAGGCCTCCTAGATGGACGGCGCCGTGTTCACCCGGAGCATCCTCGCCATCGCCGAGAAGAACATCCGGATCTACTACTGGAGGGGACCCGTGGTGGTCTTCGGCCTCCTCTTCCCGTTCCTCATGTTCTTCACGTACTTCATCGGCCGGAGCCTGGACCTCGTGGCCTTCTTCCCGGGCTTCCTCGGGATGATGCTCTTCTTCACCTCCTCGTCGGTGGGCCCCCTCGTCATCCCGTGGGAGAAGCGGGAGAAAACCTACGAGCGGCTCCTCACGCTTCCCGTGATCCTGGAGAGCATCATCCTCGGGGACATCGTGTCCGGGATGATCTTCGGGCTCGTCATCACGGGCATCGTCCTTGCGGTGTCCCTGGTCCTCCTGCACCTGCCCGTCGCGAATGTCACCGCGCTCCTCGGAGCCACCCTCCTCGGTTCCGTCGCCTTTGCCGCCCTCGGGACCGTGTTCGCCTCCATGGCAACGGACGTGCCGTCGAACGTGATGATGCTCTCGAGCCTCGTCCGCCTCCCCCTCATCTTCGTCTCGGGCATCTTCATCCCGCTCGGCCAGCTGACGGGGTGGGAGTTCGTGCTCACCTCCCTTTCCCCCCTCACCTACCTCGTCGATCTCTTCCACGCCGCCCTTACCGGCGATGCAGTCTATCCCCCCCTTGCCGATGTCCTCGTCCTCCTGGTTGTCATTGCCATGTTCATCCTCGTCGCGAGGACGGTCCAGGAACGGAATCTGGTGAAGGGGCTCTGAGGATACCTGCCGGGCCCGCCGGTGCCGTGCAGGGTATCAGGGGGTAGTACAGCTCCCCGTCGGTGACAAGATTTATCCCGTCACCTCCCCCTACCACCGGCCATGGAGATCGCGCCAGGGGTTCACCAGGTCGAGGGAATGCACGGGAACTGCTACCTCGTGGCGAGGCAGGGACTCGCCCTCATCGATACCGGGATGCCGGGGAACGCCGGGAAGATCGCTTCCTTCGTCAGGGGAACTCTCGGGAAGAATCCATCGGAAATCCACACCATCCTCCTCACCCACTTCCACATCGACCACACCGGGAACGTCGCAGAGCTGCGGAGGGTAACGAATGCAAAGGTGGCCATCCACGAGGGAGACGCACCCTACCTCTCCGGCGAGAAGCCGATGCCGGCGCCAAAGAAGGGTTCCTTCCTCACAGGGATTCTCAGGTCTTTCATACGGGCCGCACCCGTGAAACCCGATATCGTCCTTCACGACGGCGACACCATCGCGGGGTTCACCTGCATCCACACTCCAGGCCACACCTCCGGATCCATCTGCTTCTATGATCCGCAGATGAAGGTGATCTTCGTCGGCGATGCAACCGTCACGCCAGGCGGGGTTATCCATGGCCCGGTTCCGGAATACTCCACGGATCCGGTCCAGGCGATGGCATCCCTGCAAAAGATTGCCAGTCTGGACTTCGATACCCTCCTCAGCGGCCACGGGGAGCCGGTGACGCCGGGGGCGGCTGGCAAAGTGAAGGAGTTCCTGGGAAAGAAATGAGAGCGCCCGGAAGGGTTTCTACTTCATCCGGTACCTCAGCACCGCCGCGATCCCGCCGAGGGCGGCGAGCTGCTGCCCGGGGTCGAACAGGGATGAGAAAACCGTCACCTTCGCCCGGATCTTCTCGGCCCTGTCGAGTAAGTCAGCGACATTCCGGTTCCTCACCATCTCGTCGGTGACGAGGACCTGCTCCGCCGCCCCGTTCGCGATCACCTCCTCCACCTCGGCCTTCCCGTAGGCGACCGGCTCGCCCTTCCCCATCCGTTCTAGGAAGGCCTCGAGGAGCTCCGCCTCCCGCTTCAGCTGGAGGTCGCCCGTGATCCGCTCGAGGACCCCCTTCCCGAGGGCCTCGGTGACTGCCCCCCGACCGCTCCGCCGTGTCTCGATGGTGATGCACCGGTTCTTCAGGTCCGGGACCTTCTCCTTGAGGTACTTCGCCGCCTCGTCCTTCACGAACCCCGGCCCGGCGATGACCACGGTGCCCGTGATATCCGCGAGGAGCTGGGCCACCCGCTCGAAGAGGAGGCCCCTCGCGCCGCCGGTGTCGGCCCCCTTGCTGCTCCCCTGGGTGACCGTCGAGACCAGCTCGGGACCGTACTGCCGGATCCGGTAAAGCTCCGCCTCGCCCTCCTCCACGGCGAGGATGTGGACCGCTCCCGTCGAGGTGGCCTTCACCGCCCGGTCGATCCGGTCCATGTCCACCTGCCGCCAGGTCTTGATCACCGAGAGCTCGGGCCCGGCGTCCAGGTTGATGGTATGGTGTGAGCCCTGGTCCACGCCGTGCTCGATGACCCCGCTGATCCGGAGCCGGTTCGCGTACGGGTGGAAGGCCACCCCCTCAACCCGGATCCCCAGCCGGACGGGCTTCTTCTCCGGCTTCTCCGGCCGGATCTTATCCTGCACCGTTTCCACCGACCGGAAGGTCGTGGCAAAGACGAGGTCGCCGGGCCGGACGAGGTGGGAGAGGTGCCAGAGGTCGTCCACGCTCTCGGCAAGGAGCCGGACCTCCCCGTGGGATCCCCGGAACTCGAGGAACTCGGCCTTCAACCGGTATTCCTCCCTGTCTTACTCTGCATATCAGTCCTCCTCCGCCACCATCTCCGATCCCCCCGCCGGGACGAAGGCAGCCACCGCCTCTGTGGAGAGGACCCTTCTCAGGCCTCCGCGCTCGGCCTCAGGAAGCATCTCCCTGAGGGCCCGGACAGCCTTCTTCGCGATGTCGTTCGGCTCGTAGATACCCGGCCGGAGGGTGACCCGGCGCGAGGCCTCTTTTGCGACGGCCCCGGGGGGTCCTCCGATCACCCGGGGGCTCTCCCCCGAGATAAGGCCGATGGAAACGGCGAGGGGCACGTTCCTGTACCAGGTCCGCTCGCCCCGGACGATGAACCCGCCGGTGGAGAGGTACTCCCCCGATGGGGGTGTCTTCGAGACCTGATCGGGCCGGGCCGTGTAGACGTCCGCCGTGGCATGCCCGCTCTTCCAGGCCCCCGAGTATGAGGCGGCGAACTGCACAACCTCGTCCATGCGTTCCGTGGCCCCCTTGACGATGACCACCGCCGCCCCGTGGACGGCGGCATGGACGAAGGTGTCGCCTCCCCCGAGGTACTTCCGGACGAGCTCCTCGTTCTGGCCTGCATCCCTCCCGCCGACCACGAGGACGCCGTCGGAGGTCTCGAACCACCGGAACCGGTGATACCAGCGGCGCCTTCCCCCGGCGGGTTTCTCCCGTTTTTCAAGGGGGGCGGGGAGCGGCCGGGCCATGGCGGCCCTCGCCCCGACCCGCTTCTTTTTGAACTTCTTGATCTCCTCGTGGAGGCGGCCGATGTTCTCCCGGATGGATTCCCTCACCGAGATCCGGACCTTCTCCCCGCCGAGGTCGAGGGTCACCGAGGCGGTCTCGGGGTGGACCTTCACCACCGCCTTCGCCCCGGGGAGATCGCTTCCCGAAAGCGTCCGCCCGATCTCCGTCCAGGACTGCTTCTTCTCGGCTGCGGAGAGGGTGCGGATGACATCCTCCACGACGGCATAGTGCTCGTAGACCCGCTCCACCGACCGCTCCAGCCGGGCTATCTCCCCCTCGAACTTCCGCAGGCTCTCCTCCTGCCGTTTCCGGATGTTCCCGTCGCGCTTCGCGGGAGCCTTGGCCCCCTTCGCCGGCGCAGGGCCCGGTCCGCCGTAGAAGGCCTCGAGGGCCTCGTGGTACCCCGGGTACCGGGCGGTGATCCCCTCACCCGCAAGGGGGAAGGGCCAGCAGCCCGAGGGAGTGATGACCGGGTCCCGCTGGTTCTTGACCCGGCCGAGGAGCCGGTCGATGCCGTCCATCGCGGCCCCCGGGTCCACCGAGGCGGAAGGGGCCTCCTTCGGGATTCCCGCCAGGGCGCAGGCCTCCTCCGCATACCTGCCGCCGAGCATGCATTCCACCGCGAGGACCTTCACGATCTCCCGGTCCTGCCCCTTCAGGAGGTCGCCGAAGCCCACGGGGGTGAGGCCGGAGCAGTCCGTCCCTGGCAGGTTGTAGGGGGCGCCCGGGACCACCTCCCGGTCTTTGAACCGGTGGTGCCAGAGAGGTTTCACAATCAGCCCGCCCTCGTCGCAGAGGATGACGTTCCCTTCATCGAAGAGCTCCGCGACGAGCCGGTAGCTCCCCGCCTTCTTCCCGACGGTGATGGAGAAGACCCGCTGGAGCCCGGGCTGGTCGATGGCGAGGACCCGGCCCCCCTCGAGGTGCTTCCTGAGGAGCATGGGGAACCCCCCGGGCCGCCCGGGGGCCTCCGGGAGGGCCTTCACGAGGTGGGCCCTCCGCCCGGACTCGATGACGAGGGCATGGCGGGCCCGGCCCTCCCCCTCCCGGCCCTCGCCCTGGAGCCTGAGGACGACGGTCTTCGGGGCGTACTGGTAGATCTTCCCGACCCAGAGGGGAAGGAGGGGGAGCAGCTCGGCCACCATGGCCGTGATGTCCACCCCGCTCATCCCCTGCGCCGTGGCCATGGTATACCAAGCTACATATGGCTCCAGCGCTCAATAAAATAGACGACTGGTATGGCGGCCAAGGCTGGGGAGGCGAAGCCCGAGGGCGAAAAGCCGGAGAAGGCAGGGAAACCGGTGAAGGCAGATACGCCGGAGAAGCCCGAGAAGGTGGAGAAGAAGAAGCTCACGAAGGCCGAGAAGCAGGCCCAGCACATGGAGCGGCTCAAGAAGACTACCGTCGCCTGCGTCGCGGGGATCCTCGCGGGACTCCTCTCCTTCTTCTTCGATACAACACCTCCCACGGGCACGATGCTCGGGATCCTCTTCCTCCTCGCAGCCATCGTCTTCCAGAAGTACGTTTTCTTCGCCCTCAGGATGGACTACCTGAAACTGGGGGCAAAGGACTGGATCTACCAGGGCTTCATGACCTCCGCCTTCTGGTTTATCACCTGGACCATCCTCCTCTCCTCCCGCTGAACTGCCATGAGGATCGCCGTTGTCCACCGGGACCGATGCCACCCGAAGAAGTGCGGGAACGAGTGCATTATCTACTGCCCGCGGGTCCGCACCGGCGACGAGACCGTGGTCATCGGGGAGGAGGGGAAGGCGGTGGTCTCCGAGGAGCTCTGCGTGGGCTGCGGGATCTGCATCAAGAAGTGCCCCTTCTCGGCCATCGATATCGTGAGCCTCCCCGAGGAGCTCCTCTACCCCACCCACCGGTACGGGATGAACGCCTTTGCCCTCTACGGCCTCCCCATCCCGGTGAAGGGGAAGGTCACCGGGCTCCTCGGCCCGAACGGTATCGGAAAGTCCACCTCCCTCCAGATCCTCTCGGGCACCCTCAGGCCAAACCTCGGGGAGCTCGACCGGGAGGTCCCGTGGAAGGAGATCCTCTCCCACTACACGGGGACGGAGCTCTTCGAGTACCTCCGCCAGGTCTCCGAGGGCCGGATGAAGACCGCGACGAAGCCCCAGTACATCGACTACATCCCGAAGGTCTTCCAGGGCACGGCGGGGGAGCTCCTGAGGACCACCGACGAGCGGGGGCAGCTCGCCCGGTACGTGGAGGCCTTCTCCCTCTCCCCCCTCCTCGACCGGCCCATCGGGTCCCTCTCGGGGGGGGAGCTCCAGCGGGTGGCCATCTGCGCCTGCCTTTCCCGGCAGGCCGACTTCTACTTCCTCGACGAGATTACCCCCTTCCTCGACATATACCAGCGGATGGCCGCGGCGGAGCTCATCCGGGAGCTCGCCCGGGAGCGGCCGATCATGATCGTGGAGCATGACCTTGCCATCCTCGACCTCCTCGCCGATACCGTCCACATCGCCTACGGGAAGCCGGCGGTCTTCGGGATCATCACCCAGCCGAAGGGGGTGCGGGTCGGAATCAACCAGTACCTCGAGGGGTACCTCGCCGAGGAGAACATGCGGTTCCGGGACTACGAGGTGGTCTTCGAGAGCCGGCTCCACGGCGACCGGCCGGAGCTCGAGGTCCTTGCCGGCATCCCGCCCCTCTCAAAGGAGTACCCCGGCTTCCGGCTCGAGGTCCGGGGCGGGACCATCCACAAGGGGGAGATCCTCGGGATCGTCGGGCCGAACGGCATCGGGAAGACCACCCTCGCCCGGCTCCTCGCCGGCGAGGAAAAGCCGGATGCGGGGGCGATGCCCCCGGCCCTCACCATCTCGTACAAGCCCCAGTACCTCAAGGCCGACTCCGAGCAGACGGTTGAGGAGGTACTCCGGGCCGCGACGAACCGGTTCGACAGCTCCTTCTTCCAGCACGAGGTCCTCGAGCCCCTCGCCCTCACCCCCATCCTCGCCTCACCGGCGAAGACCCTCTCGGGCGGTGAGCTCCAGCGGCTCGCCATCGCCACCTGCCTCTCCCGGGAGGCGGACCTCTACATCCTCGACGAGCCGAGCGCCCACCTCGACGTGGAGCAGCGGGTTAAGCTCCCCCGGGTCGTCCGGAGCCTCGCCCAGGAGCGGGAGGCGGGGATCCTCGTCATCGACCATGACATCTACCTGATCGACATCCTCTCGGAGGGGCTCATGGTCTTCTCGGGCGAGCCGGGGAGGGTCGGGATCGCCGAGGGCCCCTTCGCCATGCGGGAGGGGATGAACCGGTTCCTCCGGACCCTGGGGATCACCTTCCGGCGGGACCGGAGCGGGAGGCCCCGGATCAACAAGCCGGGCTCCTTCCTGGACCGGGAGCAGCGGCTCTCGGGGGACTACTACTACTCGGACGTATCGAAAGGCTGATGCCTTTCTCTCCTTCTCCTGTCCCTGGCGGGACAGTCGAACTTCACTCCTCCCCCGCTCCTTCGGAGCGAGGCGCCTTTCCACCCTCCCCCCCTCCCGTCGGGGCAGGGGGACTAAAGGTTAATATAACTTCCGCCGGATATTACTTATCAGATGCAGGACGAGAAGCTCGCCGGCCTGAGCCCCGAGGAGAGGCTCAAGAAGGTCAGGACCGAGTTCTACGAGTACATAGATAAGAACGTGGGCGAGATCTCCGCCACCCTCCCCGTCTTCTTCGCCCACATCATCACCACCCTTTCCGACTCGTTCCCCAACATTTCCACCGAGACCCACGACGAGTTCATAGACTCCATCACCTACCGGATCCTCGCGGCCTCCCGGCAGGGGAGGAACCTCCATTTCATCGAGAAGGTCTGCGAGAATGCACTCCGGGCCAAGAAGGGCCCGAGGGCGAAGCAGGGCACGGACATCATCGCCGGGATGGAGCTCCTCAAGAACGAGGAGTACGCCCAGGCGGCCCGGTTCCTGAAGCCCTACGGCCACCTTGATGCAACCCTCGGCGCGGCGGTGGCGTACTGTTACTACATGATCTCCATGAAGGAGATAGCCACCCTCAGGGAGAAGGTCGTCAAGTTCGACGAGAAGGACCAGAGGCCGAACCAGTACGAGCTCATGGCCAGGGAGGAGATGCTCCGGCTGGCGAACTCCCGACCCCCGGTGAACGCCCTCAGGGAGCTCCGGCTCCGGGAGGAGGAGGAGCCCCTCCTCAGGCGGGCCTTCTGGCTCATGATCTCCTGCTCCCTCGACTGGTTTCCCAACGAGAAGGGTTTCCTCGTGGTCGGCCTCGAGAAGGCGAAGAAGGACCGGAACAGGGAGATGAAGAACGAGCTTCTCAAGATCGCCACCGAGCGATTCTTCGACGACATGTTCTTCTTAAAGGAGATGTACCGGTTCAGGCTCGAGGCGAACGATGGCGACGGGGCGAAGGCCGTTGTACGGCAGATGATCCAGCAGTTCCCCGACGGCCTCGAGCCCCTCTACTTCGGCCTCATGATCTCCCTCCTCTCGCCGAAGAAGAGCACGTACGACGGCTTTCGGAAGCTCCTCCTCATGAAGGGGGTCCCGGAACATATCCCGGCCCTCATGGACGTGGCCTTCGAGGTCATGGCGAGTGAGCCCAGCCGGGCCCTCGCCGCCCTCAGGGACCTCAGGGGAAGGAATCCCGAGTTTGACTACTTCTTCATCCCCCTCGAGTACCTCCTGAATGAGACCTCCTCGGAGGACCCGAAGAGGAGCCGCCGGGCGAAAAAGGTCCTCATCGATGCCATTGACCGGTTCTCCCTGAAGGAGCTGGGCATCGAAGGGTAAGGGAAAACGGGGAACGGCGAAGGGGCCTCCCCCGCAGCCCCCGGGGGAGTTGCTGCAGGCGTCGGCCGCCCCGGTGTTCAGCCGCCGAGGAGCTTCCGGAAGAAGCCCACGATCCCGTCAAGGAACCCCGTCAGGGGGTCGGCCGGGGCCGAGGTCTTTTCGGGTGTGATCCCGATGGAGATGGCGGGGGTCATGGCGGGCAATGTCGGGGTGACGGGGGCCGGGCTGGTGGTGGGAAGGTCGAAGGTCGTGATGGGGATGATGGGCCCGGCCGCCACCGGTTGCCCGGTGGTGGCGTAGCCGACGTTCTCCGGGGTGACGAACCAGAGGCGCTGCGCACTGTCGAGGAAGAGCCGCTTTACCGCGTTGCTCCCGATCCCGGAGGCGGTGTCGAAATGCTGCCTAACGGCCCCGTCCCTCCAGCCATAGATGCCGTTATTCGTCGCGATCCAGAGGGTCTGGTCCGGCCCCACACGGAGGTCGGTGATATCGACGCCCGGGATGAGGTCAGGGGAGGTGAGGACCAGCCTCCAGCTGCCGGGAGGCGTGTAGTGGAAGATAGCCGAGGCATTGAGGATGTACAGGCCCCCGAAGGGGTCGCCCTGGATGCCCCGTACGGGATCGGGGAGGAACCGGGTCATTTCGAGGGGGGAGAACCGGACGATGTCCCCGGTATCGTCGGTGAACCAGATGCCCTCCCTGCAGGCGACATAGAGGGTGCCCTTCGCCGGGTCGGTGGCCATGCCCGAGATGTAGTTGCACCCGGGCGCCTCCGGGGCGCCTGGCTGGAACCACCGCCAGGCCCCGTCCATGTACCGGTGGAGCCCCGCGTTCCCTGCTGCGATCCACATCTCGTCATCCCTCCGCAGGAGGCCGTGGATGTCCAGGGACTTGAGGAGCTGCTGGTCCTGGATGGTGACCCAGGAGTCCCCCTCCAGCCGCTGGAGCCCATTCGGTTGCCCGATCCAGAGGGTCCCCTCCCCGTCGAATTCCACGGCGAGGACATGGTCGGAGAGGAGACCCGCCCGGCTGTTCCCGAAGTTCCGGTGGACGATGTGCCAGTCCCCGTCGTACCAGGAGAGGCCGTTGTCGGTCCCGAAATAGAGGTCGCCGTGGTGGTTCTCGGCGATGTCGAGGACCCCCACCGAGGAGATCTGTTCCCGGCCGGAGCCGAAGGTGACCACCTCCGCCATGGCCGCGGAGGAAAGTGCAACGAGGCCGCAGAGGGCGAGGGCAAGGATCGCCGGATGGTTCCTCAGCAACATGGAATACGCCCCTCAGCCCCCTCGTGCCCGCTGCCCGGCCCGCCTACCGTCTCCGCATGTCCTTGACGAGCGAGCCGAGCTCCTCCAGGAGCTGCTTCCCCGTCACCTTTACTCCCTTCAGGTCCCGGACGAGGCTCGTGTCATCCCTTCTCTTCTCCTTCATGGCCTCGGCCCTGAGGGCCGAGAGGAGGTCGTCCGCCCCGATGTCCTCCGGTTCCGGGGCGGCTCCGGCCCGGGCGGCCGCCTCCCCGATCTCTCCGAGGCCGGGGAGGGGGGCCCCTGCTTCCTGGAGGCTGGCCGGGGTGGCGGCCGCCGGGGCCTGGCCCGGCAGGCCCCCTGCCTTGCCGGGCTCCTCCTCCTCCTCCCCGAAGGGGGACCCGATCTCCGCCTGGGAGAGCTGCTCGAGAAGGTCCTCACCGCCGGCCGTGGCGCCGGCCGATGCCCCCCCGGCGGCGGCCGCGGGGCTGGCCCTCTTCCCCTCGGCAAGGGAGATGAGGCGCTTCCCCGGCGCCGCGAGGGTTGTATCGAGCATCTGGTCGATCTCCTTCTCATGGGCCGCCTGCTCCTCCTTCCCCTTCCGCCCGAGGGAGGGCGCGAGCCTCCCGAGGGAGGCCCGGAGCCCGCCGGAGGTCTCCGGGGTCGCCCGGGCGGGCCCGGCCGGGACCTCCCCGGCCGCCTCCCCCTTCTTCGGGTGGAGGTCCTCCATGCTGAGGGAGCCCGCCGCAAAGAGCATGCCAACCCCGACCACGGTGTCGGCGAGGACGAGGAGGTAGGGATTGACCGACAGGGCAAGGAGTGCACAGCCTGTTCCAAAGGTTCCGACGCCAAGAGCCGTCTGACGAAGTATCTTTTTCATGCTACACACCTACGGGCATGGGGATGGTGAAGAAGAACCCGACGATGATGGGGGCAAGGATGATGAAGACCCCGCTGATCACGAGGAAAATGGAGGCAAACAGGTAGTAGATGTACCGGTCGCCCCCGTACACGATCCTGCCGGCAATGATGTTCGCCACGGTGATGAGGAGGATGATGGTCAGCACGTAGACCGTCATCTTATCCTCGGGGAAGCTCACGAGGATGTTCATCCCCGAGACCATGGTGCCCATGGACTGGCTGCTCGATATGACCGCCTGGGTCTCCCCGAAGCTCGACATGACCGACTGGATGGCCTTCGAGATGTTCACCATGATGTGGAAGAGGAAGAGGAGGATCCCCACCATGGCGGCATGCATGGGGACGACGAGGGTGACAAAGCCCATGGAGACACTGTGCCGCTTGTCCCTGAGGAGGACCTGCTCGAGGCTCGAGGTGCCGACGATGAGGCCGACCTTGTCCGGGGAGCCCCCGAGGGTGACGGAATCCCGGAAGATGTTCGTGTACTTGTAGATGTTGTTTGACCCCGACTCCCCGATGAACCGGTTCCAGCTCTTGTCATCGTCGAGACCAAGGTTCAGCTTCGAGTAGATGGAGTCCACGAGGTCCCGGATCTTCGGGAGGGAGGCCCGGTCGACCTCGGTGAACCCAAGGACCATGGGGACCCCCTTCCCCCCCATCACCGAGCCGAGGGTGCGGATGAAGGTGGGGAAGTCGGTGTCCCGGCCGATAATGTTCTGGTCATCGACGTACCCGAGGATGGCGAGGGGGGCGAGGAGGGTCCCGGCGAGGAGGAGGATGAACCCGCCGGAGAGGCCGAGCCACCAGAGGAAGGCACAGCCCACCACGGTCACGAAGACGAGGGGGCGCTCCATCTTCCGGATGGTCGCCTGCTCCCGCGAGCACCGGTCCGGGAGCCCGTGGGTCCGCCGGTCCTCGGGCACCGCCCGGAACATGGTGATGATCCCGAAGATGGAGATCATGATGACCACCAGGTAGGAGAGATTCAGGGTCGCGTCGATCCCCGCGGGGGCGAAGATGGCCACCGAGAGCATGATGATGAGGGAGACGAGGACCGCCGAGAAGAGCATCGCCACGTAGGCGTCGCCCCACTTCTTCACCATCTCGATCCCCTGCTCCACGCTGTTCCGGTACACGCTCCGGATGGTGGCGAGTTCCCGCTCGAGGAACTCCTCGTCCGGGACCCCCGATTCTATGGAGTTCGCGTACCGGTTGAACACCGACCTGAGCACCTCGTTCTTCAGGCCCTTCGCAACGATCTTCAGGGCCTCGGAGTAGCTGTAGTTCCAGCGCTTGACAAAGCTGTCCGCCTTCCCGATGTACCTGGAGGGGACGTACTCGTACCGTTTCCCGGTGAAGGAGAAGATGTCAGGCCGGGAGACCCCCGCCGTGGTGATGGAGGCCATGTAGGTCGCCATGAAGAGAAGGTCGGCGGCCATCCGCTTTTCCTCGTCCACCCGGTCGATGAAGCCCTTCAGCCCCTTCAGCTGGTCTTCGAGGGGGAGCTTCCCCTGGTTCTTCGCCCGCAGGGAATCTGCAAACCCTCCGAAGGCCCCCGGCATCTCAGCCCCCCAACTCCCCGATCCTGATGAGCCCCTCTTTCTTCACCTTCGTGATCATCTGGAAGAGGTCACGGTAGTCGGTGTAACCTGCCTTGTGGAGCCGCTCGAGGATCCGGGCCCGCTTCTCCACCTCGTCGTAGATCTCTGCCTTCTGCTGCTCGGAGAACCCGAGGAGGGTGGCAATCTTACTCTCGAGGAGGTAGCTCGCCCCCCTGCCGCTAAAGTCGAAGCTGTCGTCCACGGGGTTCCACTTGAACATCTCGACGAAGGAGATCCCCCCGGTGTCAGGGTTGTACCCGACGAGCTCGTTCACCGAGAGCATCCGGCGCACCGTCTCCCCTGAGGGGCGCTTCACCGCGCTCTGGATGACGACGATGTTTAAGTTATCGAGGTAGGTCTTGGGGATGTTGATGGGGTCACCACAGAGCCGCTGGATGAGCTTTTCCACCGATGCCGCGTGGAAGGTGGAGAGGACCGGGTGGCCGGTCTGCATGGCGCCGAAGGCCACCGACCCCTCCACCCCCCGGATCTCCCCCACGATGATCATGTTCGGGCGCTGACGGAGGGCCGACCTGAGGAGGTCGAACATGGTGACGTCGGCCCCCTCCCCCTCCCCCTTGCCCTTCGCCTTGGAGACCTCCCGGGTCCAGTTCTTGTGGGGGACCTGGAGCTCGGGGGTATCCTCGATGGAGACGATCTTGAATTCAGGTGGAATGAAGGCCGTCACGGCGTTTAAGCTCGTGGTCTTTCCCGAGGCCGTCTCTCCGCTCATGAACATGGACATCCCGTGCTCGATGCAGATCCAGAAGTAGCCTGCCATCATGTAGTTGCAGGTCCCGAACTCCACGAGCTTGAGGATGCTGATCACATCGTCCATGGCCTTCCGTATCGTGAAGTTGCTCCCCCTCTTCGAGATCTCGGTCCCGTACACGATGTTGATACGGGACCCGTCGGGGAGGGTGGAGTCGACGATGGGCGTCCGGTACGTGAGGGGTTTCTTCAGGCGCTCGCCGAGCTTCACGACGAACTGGTCAAGCTCGTCGGACTTCTGGAACTCGATGATGGATTTCAGGCCCTTGAAGATCTTGTGCTCGATGAAGATGGGGCCGAGGCCGTCGCAGGTCACATCCTCGATCCATCGGTCGTTGATGTACGGCTTGAGGATCCCGAGGTCGATCTTGTCCCGGATCATGAGGTACTCGACGGCCTTGAACTCCTGGGGGGTCATCACGATCCGGCCGTCGGGGAGCCGGGGGACCTTCGCGAGGACCGCCTCCTCCCCCTCGTCTGAGCTGGCGGTGAGATCCTTGTTCAGGAAGGCCACGATCTTCTCCTTCAGGCCCTGGGTAGCGGCGGCATGGGCCACGATCCCGTCGACGCTCTCCCCCGGTTTCGTCACCGAGACCACCCGGGAGACGAGTTCCTTTAACACCGAGGTCCGCTCGGCATCGGTCCGGGGGTCGTCGTCGAGGGCATCAAGGAGATTCACGAGCTGGAGCTCCACCGCGGGGATAAGGTTGTTCACCGAGTGGAGGAAGGAGGGCTCGATGGGGATATAGTAGTTCCGGGCGTCCACCGGGTCGGGGAAGATGTGTATGAAGGTCTCCTCGTTCGCCGGGTAGATGAGGTTCGGGTCCTTCATGTCTTTTAAGTCCCGCTTCAGCTCGGAGAAGAAGAGGGGCATCCCGTGGGTCTCCACCGGGTAGGTGTGGAGGTACTCCAGGAGGTGGGGGCTCTTCTGCACGTACTCCCGGGCATGGGGGGGGAGCATCCGGTAGATGGAGCACTCCGCGAGGCTCGATGAGCAGTCATGCCCTTCGTCGGCGTTCGCCGGCTTGAAGGGGAGGGTTGTCGAGACGGTGAGGGTGCCCATGGGATCAGACCTTGGCCACAGAGATGGGGATGATCTTCATGCCGGCGCCGGGGATAACCTCGAAGGAGATGACGTTCTCCCGGGTCTTGTGAGCCCCCCGGATCTTCACGACCTCGAGGACCATGAGGTACTTGTCCCCCATGAGGGCCCGCTTCAGGGTGAGGATCTGGTCGCAGATGGCCCGGATCCGAACGAGGGTGTCCTCGTCGAAGGCATAGGGGTGGAGGGAGACGAAGATGGTTTTCCCACGGTCGCAGAGGCTCTTGCACTCGGTGAAGAAGTCGATGATGACCTCGTTCGTGGTGTGCTCGGTGAAGAGGGTGAGGGAGTCGATGATGATGACCTGGGCGGAGCATTCCCGGATGTGCAGGAGGAGCTTCTGGAGGAGCTCTTCCATGTCCTCCTTCTCGAGGTCGACGCCCTGGACGACGAGGGGGAAGAGCCGGATGTACCCCCAGGCATAGTAGTCGGAGATGTCCAGGCGCATGGCCTCCATCTGGGTGAGGAAGTTCTTCGGGGTGGTCTCGCTCGAAACGATGTCGATGTTTAAGCCCTGCTTCATCCCGCCCCAGACGATCTGCTGGATGAGGACGGATTTCCCGCTGTCATGCTCCCCCTCGATGAGGGTGAGGGACCTGAGCGGGATCCCGTCGTCGATCTTCTTGTCGAGCTCGTGCCTTCCCGTGAGGAGGACTTCCTTGTCCCCCTTGCCGCTCGCGGCTGGAACATCCTTCTTCGTGTCCGGTGCCATTGGAACCTCCTAGACGATCTTTGTGTACTTCGAGGCAGACACCCCGTTCGCGGTGGTCACCTTCACCCACGTCGGGTCTCCCAGGGTCTGGTCGTAGCTGACCGAGATATTCGCAACTTCGTCAGGATCGAGGAGACCCGGGTTGACCCCGTCCGGGGAGATGGTATAGTTCCCCGGAATGCTCGTGAAGGTCCGGGGGATCAGACCCTGGAGGAGGTAGACCTCCATGTGGTCGAAGTCACCGAGGACGACGCTCCCCGTGTTTTTCACCTCGATATAAGTCCGGGCATCGGTGCTGTTCGTCGTCGCATTCAGGATCTCGATCCTGGTATGGATCTTCTCGACCTCCTTCGCAGCGGCGGCCTGCTGGGCGAGGGCGACAACCCGGGCCGTGGAGAGGGTCCCCCCGATGAGGACGTACCCCGTGATGATGAGGAGGGTGATGGCGATGGCGGTGGCGATGACGGTTCCTGCGCCCATGGGTTAACTCACCGTGAACTCCTCCGACCGCTTCGTGCCGTCAGGGAGGACGATCTGGAAGTAGACGGTGCTCCGGTAATCGCCCGGGATCCGGGCGCTCTTCACGGTAATGCTGAGGGTCTCCTTGGGGTCCCAGTACCCGTTGTTCTGGTTCTCCAGGATCTCGTAGCTCCAGCCTTCGGCGGGATCATTCAGCTTCACCATCCCGATGTTGCCAGGGTTCCCGACGAAAATGGAGGACATTTCCAGGTCAGGAACCTGCATCTTGGTCGACCCGGTGTTCTTCAGCCAGACATGGGCCTCGCCCGTGCCGTTCAGGGAGAAAGAGTTGACTATGGCGATATCGGTCCTCAGGCTCTGGTCAGCGGACCTGGCGGAGGTGGAGACCGAGCCGGACATGGTATAGATGGCGGGAAAGACCTGGGAGGTGAGGATCCCCGCTGCAACTACGGCGGTGATGAGGAAGATGGCCGTGACGATGGTCTCGCTCGACATCCATCAGGTCCTGTCCATGCTGTCGATCCATTCAAAGACCTGGTCGTTCTCTGGTTTTCCGGCCTTCCTGGAGGCCGGGGCGGGGGGGCTCTGGATCCGGTGGGTCATGAGGACTTCGATCATGTCCTCGTCGAGGGTGTTGTCCCTTGGGTCGAGGATCCGGTTGAGGATGTAGAGCTCGGAGACGAACTCGTCCGGGCCGATGACATGGAGCTCCCCGAGGGAGGCGGGGAGGAGCCGGCCGACCTCCCGGATCTGGCCGGCCATGTTGTCGGTGAGGTAGCCCATGCTCGTGTAGGCCTGGAGGAGGATCTCGAGCCGGTCATGGCCATACCGGTTGATAATCTTCGAGGTCCACCCGAAGAGCCTGTGTATCTTCCTGAGCCTGAGCTTCTCCCCTGCCTTCTGGGATGCGAGGGAGGACAGGGGTGGGATCTTCCCATTCCTGCTGAGCATGGTTGCGAGTTCCTCCTGGACTGATTTCGGGGCCGGCAGGGCCTCCTCCCCGGCATCATCGCCGGGGGCCTCCTCTGCCATCGCCTCCTCCTCCGGTGCCCCCTCTTCCTTCCCGTCCTCGAAGAGGTTCCCGGAGTTGTAGGTGATGCCCGGGTGGAGGAAGGGGTTGTCCTTCTCGTTCAGCCGGTCCCGGATATCGATGAGGAGCTTCTTTATCGAGGTCTTGAGGAGATCCAGCTCGTCCTGGAGCTTGAGGAGCTTCACGTCCACCTCCCCGGAGGGGGGTGATGCGATGACGGGCCGCTCCTCCTCCTCGGGTGGATCTAAGCTGAGATTGAGTCTGGCCATAGCACACTCACGTGAAAAAAAATTAATCACTCATACTAAATATAGTTTGTGTTACGATATTTTCGATAAAAGGTAATGTGTTTACAAAATAATAGGAAATTAACCTGTAAAACGCGAAAATACCCCCAATAGCCGCTGGGTGGTGATGCGGATTACAGCTATCCTGAGAGCCGGAGGCATCGTTTCCCGAAAAAAAGGAGGGATTAGTAGAGGAGGTTCATGGCCGTGAGGCCACCGGGTGCGGACTTGTGGATCGGCAGGGCGGCACCGACATCCGGCCTGATGGTGAGAGTGAAGTCCGCAGAGGGCGGGAGGCCGCCGGTTGTGTCCGACTGGAGGAACGCCTCGATGGTGAACTGCTCGTTCCTCTCGAGGAGTGCATCGCTGTCAGCATTCTGCACATTGATGATGCACCACTGCCAGGGCCCCGGATTCGTGGCTGTAGGTCCGGGGATGTCGCACCTCGGCGCGCCAGTGGTGGTATTGCCCTGAGGGAAAGACAGGGTCACGAGTTTTGTGGCGTTCTGGTACACAAAGGTCGTCTTGTTCATGTCGATGGACGTCCCCCCGGCTGCAAGGCCGATGGTGAAGAAGATCTTGTCGATCACGGGGGGATTCACCGTGGAGTTCCCGTAGACCTCGCCAAGGACGATGATGTTCGAGGAAGCCTGCTGGACACCCGAATA
>Ga0335070_10002525_pt1 | contig 21227 bp, 20 predicted proteins | sample Lox_Sample_13_FD_206722 | JGI IMG/M metagenome (GOLD analysis project Ga0335070, IMG submission 206722) | Soil microbial communities from Loxahatchee National Wildlife Refuge, Florida, United States - Lox_Sample_1.3 | ecosystem: Environmental > Terrestrial > Soil > Wetlands | place: USA...
CGAAAAGCCTCCGGGCGAGCGCTTTGTAGACCAGCGTCGCGGGGATCGCGCCGACGAGCAGCACGAGGATCAGGACGAGCCCGCGCCAGAAGGCGCGGTCGACGACGCCCTTCAGGTCCTCCGCCGTCTTCGCGCCGAGAGCGCCGAGCTGCGGCGCGGTCTTGTCCACGGTCGACAGCAGCGTCGTCAGGTCGCGCGCCATGCCCCCGAGGTCGGTCGCCGCCTTGCCGTAGTCGAGCGGGTCGAACGGCTTGCCCGGCTTCGCCGGCGGCGCGTTCGGATCCGGTGGCGGCGAGACGTAGTGGACGAACGCGTCGAGCGCCGCGATCGTCCCCTTGAGCGAGTCCCCCATCTTCGCGCCGGCGTCGAGGGTCTCGCGCGTCTGCCCCATGAGCTCGCGGAGCTTGCCCTCGCGGGCGTCGAGGTCGGCGAGCATCGCCTCGCGCTGCCCGGTCACGCCCGCGAAGAACTGGTCGATGGCGGCCTTGCGCTGCTCGTCGACGAGCGCGGGCACGCCTTCGGCGGTCTTCGCGACGCTCGCGACCGAGTGCGAGACCCGGTCGATGTCGGCCATCAGCTCCTGCGGGTCGGGCTGGCGCGCGACCTGGAGGGCGAGGAGCTCCGCCTGCCAGCGCAGCAGCGTCGGCATCCGTTCCGCGTAGGCCACCGTGCGCGCGGCGAGCTCGCGGGACTGCTCGATGGCGACGGTCGTGGGGTCGAGGCCCGCGAACGGGTCCAGGTAGAGCAGCGAGAAGATGCTCGTCGCCTTGACCGTCGACGGGGATTGCGCCTTGCCGAGCGTCAGGGCGAACTCGCGGAAGTGCACGCCCGAGACGCTGCGCTCGTCGGCGTTCTGCCTGCGCCACTCGACGAACAGATCCTGGAGCTCCTGGCGCTCCGAGGGCTCGAGAAACTGGTCGGCGAGGTTCCACGCGGTCGTTTCGAGGCTCCGATGCGTGTCGAGCAGCGGCCCGACGCTTCCGCCCCACAGCTCGCGCGACTGGGCGGTCTCGATGACCATGCGGGAGACCGTCGCGAGACCGACCATGTCGAGCGCGTTCCAGACCGGATTCTGGCCGGTCGCATCGACGTAGGCGGCCGTCGCCTGCTCGAGCTTCCACTTGAGGGACTCGACCTGGGCATCGCGCGTGCCGATCTCTTTCGAGACGCGGTCCGCGGCGTGCGCGACCGAGGTGCTGTAGTTGTCGGCGAACCGGAGAACTTCGAACTGCAGCTCCTGCACCGTCAGCGGCGGCCTGCCTTCGGCCGCGATGTTGGGCGCGCCCGCCGAGGTCTTCTTGCCGATGATCGGCAGGTGCGCGCACGAGACGGGAGCGGCGAGCGCGAGAACGAGGGCGACGCGGAGCGGGGCGCCTGACTTCATGGGCAACTCCTCTGCCCGAAATGATACGTGCGCCGCCGCGGACGCGCGCCCGTTTCGGCGGGAGCGCCCCGGTTCGCCGCCGGGCGGTCAGGCCGCGCCGGAGTGGCGCACGCCGAGTTTCCGCAGGATCGCCATCATCGGGCACCAGCCCGAGAAAGCCGACTGCAGCAGGTTCGCGCCCACGAACGCCGTGAAGAGGAAGAACGCGGGGTGGACGAACCAGCCGAGCGCCACCGAGAGGAGGACGAAGCTCCCCGCGATGCCGCGAAGCCAGGCGTCGACGGTCAGTGGACGAGTCATGCGAGGCTCCTTTCCGGCTCGGGCGAAACGACGCCGGCGCCGGCCGCGCGCTTCTCCTCCGAGCGTTTGAGCAGGTAGTAGAGGACCGGGACGGCGGCGCGAGAGAGCAGCGTCGCCGCCACTTCGCCGGCCATCATCGACACGGCCAGGCCCTGAAAGATCGGATCGAGGAGCATCACCGAAGAGCCGACGACGACGGCCGCCGCGGTCAGGAGCATCGGCCGGAACCGCACCTCCCCCGCGTCGAGCACCGCCTCCGCGAGCGGCATCCCCTGCCGCCGGCGCAGCTCGATGAAGTCCACGAGGATGATCGAATTCCGAACGATGATCCCGGCCCCGGCGATGAACCCGATCATCGACGTCGCCGTGAAGAAAACGCCGAACAACCCGTGGGCGGGGAGGATCCCGACGAGCGTCAGCGGGATCGGCGCCATGATCACGAGCGGCACCGTGAAGCTGCGGAACCACCCGACGACCAGGATGTAGATCAACACGAGCACCGCGGCGAAGGCGAGGCCGAGGTCGCGAAACACCTCGTACGTGACGTGCCACTCGCCGTCCCACTTGATTCCGTAGCGCGCGGTGTCGAAGGGCGCCGTGGCCGTACGCGTCTGGATCCGGTAGCCGCCGGGAACGCCGACGCCGGCAATGCCCTTCTCGAGCGCGCGGATCGCGTAGACCGGCGCTTCGCGGCGGCCGCCGACGTCGGCCGTGACGTAGACGACCGGCTTCAGGTTCTTGTGGTAGATCGACGTCTCTTCGGGCTCCTCGACGAAACGGCCGATCTCGGACAGCGGCACGAGGCGCCCGTCGGCAGCCGCCACGTTCAGCGCCGCGAGAGCCGGCAGATCGTTGCGACGTTCCGCCGGAAGGGTCACGACCAGGGAAATGCGCTCGCGCACGTCGGGCAGCTGGATCTCGCCGGCCGAATCGCGGCCGAGCGCCAGCCGCAGCGTCGCCGCCACGTCGGCCTCCCGGATGCCCGCCAGTCCCGCCTTCTCCCGGTCCAGCCGGAAGACCGCCTTCGTCCGCGGGCTTTCGACGTACCAGTCCACGTCCACGACGCCTTCGGTCCGCGCAAAGACGTCCCGGACCTGCCGCGCGACCTCGCGGCGTCCCGCGTCGTCGGGGCCGTAGACCTCGGCCACGAGCGTTTCGAGCACGGGCGGACCCGGCGGGACCTCGGCCACCTTCACGCGAGCGCCGTAGCGCCCCGCGACGGCCTCGGCGAGCGGCCGCGCCTCGCGGGCAATCGCGTGCGAGGAGCGACGGCGCGACTTCCGGGGCAGCAGGGAAACCTGGACGTCGCCCTGGTGGGGCCCCGACCTGAGAAAGTAGTGCCGCACCAGGCCGTTGAAGTTGTACGGCGCCGCGGCGCCCGCGTAGACCTCCGTCCCGACGACCTCGGGCAGCGCCGAAAGCGCGCTCGCCATCTCGGAAAGCGCCCGGTGCGTCGTCTCGAGCGTCGTGCCCTCCGGAAAGTCCACGACGACCTGGAACTCGTTCTTGTTGTCGAAGGGCAGCATCTTCACGACCACCACGCCGAGCGGCACGAGGGCGACGGCCCCCGCGAGGAGGAGCGCGATTGCCGCGAAGAACACCTTCCGGGCGCGCCCGCCGTCTTCGGCGACCAGCGGCGCCATGGCCCGGCGGTAGAGGACGGCGAGGCGGCCGCGCTCGGCATCCCCGTGGCCGGGCTTCTCGGGCGGCACGCCCCGAAAGAGCCGCCGCGTCGCCCACGGCGACACCGCGAAGGCGACCAGGAGCGAGAAGAGCATCGCCGCGGACGCGCCGATCGGGATCGGCCGCATGTACGGCCCCATCAGCCCGCCGACGAAGCCCATCGGCACGATCGCGGCGATGACGGCGAAGGTCGCGAGGACCGTCGGGTTGCCGACTTCGTCGGTCGCCTCGACGGCCACGGCGGCGAGCGAACGGCCGCGCGAGGACGGCATCCGCACATGTCGGACGATGTTCTCCACGACGACGATCGCGTCGTCGACGAGGATGCCGATCGAGAAGATCAGCGCGAACAGGGTGATCCGGTTCAGCGTGTCGCCGAGCAGCGCAAAGACGAAGAGCGTCAGCGCCAGCGTCACCGGCACGGCGAGCAGCACCACGCCGGCTTCCCGCCGGCCGAGCGCGAGCGCCATCAACGCGGCGACCGAGAGCGTCGCCAGGCCCATGTGCAGGAGGAGGTCGTTCGACTTCTCGGCCGCCGTCTCGCCGTAGTCGCGCGTGACGGTCGTGCGCACGCCGGCGCCGATCAGGCGCGGGCGCAGCGCGTCGAGTTTGCGGTCGACGGCGCGGACCACCGAGATCGCGTTGGCGCCCCGGCGCTTGCTGACGGCCAGCGTCACGGCCGGAAACGGTCCGGCGCCGCCGCGCTCGGCGTGCGTCACGTAGGCGGCCGGCTCCTCCGGGCCGTCCACCACGCGGGCGACGTCGCCGAGCCGCACCGGCTTGCCGCCGCTCTCGGCCACGACGACGGCCGAGAGCTCCTCGGCGCTGCTCACGAAGCCCCCGGCCTCGACGAGGATCTGCCGGCCGTCCGAGACGACGCCGCCGGCGGTGATCCGGCGGTTGCCCGCCGAGACCGCGCCGAGGACGGCGGCCGGCGGCAGGCCCCGGGCCGAGAGCCGCGCCGGGTCGAGCTCGACGCGGAACTCGCGCTTGAGGCCGCCGATCAGCTCGGTGTCGGAGACGTCCGGGATCGTCTTGACTTCGTTCTCGACCTCGGCGGCGATCTGCCGCAGCGTCGCCGCGTCGAGCGTCGGGCTCCAGAAGGTCAGCGCCCAGATCGGAACGTCGTCGATCGAGCGCGCGCGGATCAGCGGCGGCGGAAGGTCGGGGGGCCACTCCCCGGCCATCGCGTCGAGCTTCCCGCGCACCCGCCCGAGCGCCCGGTCCGGATCCTCCCCCACGAAAAAGCGGACGACGACCAGCGCTCGCCCCGGAGAAGACGTCGAGTAGACGTACTCGACGCCGGGGATGGACCAGAACGCCTTCTCGAGAGGGGCGGCCGCCTGGCGTTCGACTTCGACCGGACTGCGGCCCGGCAGGGACGCGAAGACGTCGATCATCGGGACCTTGATCTGCGGCTCCTCCTCGCGCGGCGTGACGACGACCGCGACCGCGCCGAGGGCGAGCGCGAAGACGACGAACAGCGGCGTCAGCTTCGAATCGATGAAGGCCGACGCCAGGCGTCCGGCGAGCCCGAGGGGCGGCCGTTCGGGCGCCGCGCGGTCGCGCGAGTCGGCCGTCACGAGGCCGCCTTCGCGCCCGCTTCGAGATCCGCGGGCGGGTCCACGACGACACGCTCGCCCGCCTGGAGACCGGACCGGATCTCGACGAGGCCGCCGGCCGACGGCCCGGTCCGCACGTAGCGCAGCGCCACGGCGCCATCCGGACCGACCGCCCAGGCGAGCTCGAGTCCGCCTCGGGCGACGACCGCGCGCTCGGGCGCGAGGAGCCGCACGGCCGCGGGCCCCGGCAGGCGCAGGCGCGCGAAGCTGCCGACCGGCGGCTCGAGGCCGGCCGGGAGATCCACGCGCACGGTGCGGCGGCGCGTGGCCGGATCGACCGCGCCGGCGATCTCGCCGATGCGGCCCGTCACCGTCGTGCCGCCGATCTCGATCTCGACGGCGTCGCCGACCGACAACCGCGCCGCGGCGGCCTCGCCCGGCGCCGCCTCGACGCGCCGGCCCGACAGCGAGGCGAGGCGCACGAGCGAACGCCCCGGGCCCGCGAGATCGCCCGGGGACACGAGCTTCTCGACCACGACGGCGTCGAACGGCGCGACCAGGACGGCCTGGGCCCGGTCCGTCTCGGCGCGGCGCAGCGCCGCCGTCGCGGCCGCGAGCGCGGCCGAGGCCGCCGCCTCGTCCTGCCGGGTCCTCTCGAGCTCGACCGCCGCGGCCGCGCCTTTGCCCTGCAGGCGCTCGAACCGCGACAGGTTCTTGCGCGCCAGCGCGAGCGCCGACTCCGCCGCGGCCACCGAGGCGCGCGCGCTGTCGACGGCGCCGTCTGCCTCGCGCTGCTCGAGGCGCACGAGGATCTCCCCCGAGCGGACCCTTTCGCCCGGGACCGCGCGCACCTCCACGACGGGCGCGGCGAGACGGCTGGCGAGCACCGCTTCGGTCCGGCCCACCACCGTCCCATCCACGTCCACGACGACGGGCGTCTCGCGGCGCTCGACGGTCGCGGTCTTCAGCGCCCGCGTCGCGACGCCGGCGGGTTGGTCGGCTCTTTTCCCACAACCCACGGCCAGCACCGCGAGCGTCAGCGCTCCCACCAGCTTCCTCATGCTTCGTCTCCCTCCGGCGGCAGGCCGAGCGCCAGGCGCAGATTCGCGTCGGCCACGACGGCGTCCGCCGCCGCCGCGGCGGCGCCCCGGCGCGCGCGCAGCTCGGCCGCCCGCGCCTCGAGCAGATCCGTCAGCCGCGCCGCCCCTTCCGCGTAGCGTGCCCGCTGGATCTCGCAGGCCTGGCGGGCCGCCGCCTCGGCTTCGGCGAACGCGGCGCGGCGCACGGCGGCCGCGGCCGCCTCGGCGCGGGCGCGTGCGATCTCGGCTTCCGCCGCGCGTCCCGCCTCCCGGGCGGTCGCCTGCGCCGCGAGCGCCTGCGCGCGGGCCTCGGCGACGCGCGCGTCCACGGCGCCCGAGGCGAAGACCGGGACGCGGATGCCCGCGTAGACCGTTCCCGAATTTCCGTAACGGCCGCCGGGCGTCGGCGCATGCGCCTCGTACCGGCCTTCGACGAGCAAGCTCGGCCAGCGCGACGCGGCAGCCGCGTGTCCGGCTTCCGCCGCGGCCGAAGCCGCCGCCTTCGCCGCCGCGACGTCGGCGCGCTCCGGCGCCGCGTCGCCGGGAATCGGCCCCGGGTCGGGCAACCGCGCGAGCGGCCTCGACGCCGCCTCCGAGCCGATCAGCGCGGCCAGCGCCGCGCGCGAGGCGTCGGCCGACGCCTGCTCGCCGGCGAGCTCGGCGCGGACCTCGGCCAGGGCGGCGCGCGCCTGCGCGGGGTCCGCGGCCGTCGTCACGCCTTCCTCCGCCAGGGCTTCGGCGATCGCCAGGTCCTGTTCCGCATCCGCCAGCCGCTCGCGCAGCAACGCCGCCGACTCCTCCGCTCGGCGGGCGCCCGCGAAGGCCGCGATCGCTCGAAACGCCGCCGCGTCCCGCACCCGCCCGGAACCGAGCTCGGCCGCCCGGGCCGCCTCCCCCGCCGCGCGGGCCCCGGCCCGCGTGGCGCCGAACAGATCCACCGACCAGGAGGCCGTCAGGCCGCCGCTCCAGTCCTTCGTGAACGGCGGACTGTTCGGGTCCGACAGGAAGAACTCCGTGGCCGAAAACCGCTTCTGCTCGAGGGCGAGCGAAAACACCGTCACCGGGTTGTCGGAGGAGAGAAAGCCCGCGTCGGCAAAGAGCGACGGACCGAGGAGCGCCCGCGCCGAGGCGGCCCGCGCCCGGGCTCCCTCGGTCTCGGCGCGAGCCCGGTCGACGGCGGGCGCGCCGGCGGCGGCGAGCGCCGCCGCCTCGCGGAGCGTCAACGGCGCCGGCCCGGGCGCGGCGAAGGCCGCCGGGGCCGCAACCAGGATCGAGAGGACCAGCCGCGCGCGCATCGTGATTGACTATATGACCATATAGCTATATAGTCAATAGTGTCGATGCGACGCTTTTCGCCCCTCCCGGAACGGGCTCGCTGCGGTTACCCTGTGGGGGTGCCGCTGACTCCCCTTTCCGAGCGCGCCCGGGAGCTGATCGCGGCCCGGTTCCGGGCCCTCGGCGAGCCGACGCGTCTGAAGATCCTGGAGCGGCTCTTCCGCTCCCCCGCCTCGGTGACCGAAATCCTGGCCGCGGTGGGCGGCACGCAGGCCAACGTCAGCAAGCACCTGGCCACGCTTCACCGGGGCGGCCTCGTGGGGCGCCGCCGCCAGGGCCTGAAGACCGTCTACTCGATCGCCGACCCGACCCTCGAAAGGATCTGCGCCATCGTCTGCGACGCCGTGACGCGCGAGGCCCACGACGAGGCGCGCGCGGTGGCCGCCGGGCCGGCCCGACGGCGGCGCACGACTTCCTGAATCGGCGTGCGCCGGGCCCCGGCGCTACGATAGAGGCCGTGGACCCCGTCCTCGACGCCTTCCGCCGCGCCGCCGGGAGCGGCCTGATGCCGCGCGGTGCCGCGATCCTGCTGGCCGTGTCCGGCGGCGCGGACTCGATGGCGCTGCTCTACGGCGCGGCGGAAGTCGCGGCGGAGACCGGCTGGAGGCTGGCGATCGGGCACGTGCACCACGGCTGGCGCGCGCGCGAGGCCGACCGCGATCTCGCGTTCGTCGCCGGGCACGGGCGCCGCCTCGGCCTTCCCTCCTACGCCCTGCGGCGCGACGCGGCCGCCGTCGCGCGCGAGCTCGGCCTCTCCCCCGAGGCCGGGGCGCGCCAGATCCGCTATGCGGCCCTGGCCGAAATGGCCCGCGAGGCCGGGGCGAGCCTGATCGCCACGGCGCATCAGAGCGACGACGCCGTCGAGTCGCTCGTGCTCGCCCGGGAGCGCCGGGGCGGGATCGCGTCGCTCGCCGGCCCCCGCGAGGCCCGCGCCGACGGCGTGGTCCGGCCGCTCCTCGGCGTCTCGAGGGAGGAGATCCTCCGCTTTCTTTCCGGCCGCGGGATCTCCTACCGCCGCGATGCCACCAACGGAGATCTGACCCTGTCCCGCAACCGCGTGCGGCGCCGTCTCGCCGAGCTCTCCCGCGCGCCCGGCGGCGCCGACGCGATCCGGGCCCTCGGCGCCGAAGTCGCGCGCCTCGGCGCCGAGCGCCTCGAGCTCGAGGCCCGCTACGAGGCCGAGATCCGTCCGTCGGTGACGATCCGCGCCGACGGCGTCTCGATCGACGCGCCGCGGCTCGCGGGCCTCCCCGAGGAGCTCCAGCGCCTCGCGCTCACCCGGATGGCGGCGCCGTTCGCGCGCCCCGGGAAGCCGCCGACGACCGGGCGGGAGCGGGAGCGGCTCCTCGCTCTCCTCGCCTCGGGCGAGGACTTCCGCTTCGAAGCGGGCCGGCACATCCGCTTCGAACGCCGGGGCGGACGCCTGTCCATCGGGCCGCGTCCGGGCGGACCGGTGTACGATGCCCGTCGCCGACCTTCGGTGAACGGGCAGCGGCGGGAGGTTCCTGAGTGAGACTCGAGCGGCGCTTCGAATCGCGCCTGATCGCCGAGCGCGTCGAGGCGGTCGCCGGGGCGGTCGACAGGGACCTGCGCGACCGGCCCCTCATCGTCGTTTCGATTCTCAAGGGCTCGGCCTTCTTCATGGCCGACCTCGCCCGGAAGCTGCGCGGGCCGTTCGCCTGCGAGTTCCTGCACGTCCGGCGCGCCGAGGGCGCGCGCGAAGTCCTCCAGATCGATTTCGCCTCGGGTTTCACCGTCCGCGACAAGCACGTCCTGATGCTCAAGGACGTCGTCCACACCGGCGTGATCGAGACCTACCTCATGGACCACCTGAAGGGCGCCGGCGCGGCCTCGATTCACCTCGGCGCCGTGATCGACAAGCCCCTCGACCGCAAGACCAACGTGGCGGTCGACTTCTCGCTCTTCTCGGCCGAGGGCGACGGCCTGTTCGCGGGCTACGGGATGGAGCACGAGGGCCTGCACGCCCACCTGCCGGACATCTATGAGGTCGTCCCGGAGCAATAAATTCCCCCGGGAGTCCGTTAGACTGGAAGCCGGGGAAGGCCCCGAAGGAGTGCCCTTTTGAACGCCACGATCAAGAACCTGCTGCTCTGGATGGTCATCCTGGTCCTGATCATCCTCGCCTGGAACGTCTTCAAGACCGGCGCGACGACGATCGAGGAGGTCACCTTCTCGCAGTTCCTGGACCAGGTCGCCCAGGGCCACGTCCAGAAGGTCCGCATCCGCGGCGAGGAGATCAGCGGCCGCTACGCGCCGTCGGCCGGCAAGCGCGACCCCGAGTTCAAGACCTACGCCGCCAACTACCCCGATCTCGTCAAGGACCTGCGCGCCAAGAACGTCGAGATCGAGATCACGCCGCAGAAGGACTCGACGTTCGTCTCGGCGCTGGTCATGTACGGACCGCTCATCCTGCTCGTCGCGATCTGGTTCGTGATCATGCGGCAGATGCAGGCGGGCGGAAACAAGGCGCTCTCCTTCGGCAAATCCCGCGCGAAGCTCCTGACGCCGACCCAGAAGAAGGTGACGTTCAAGGACGTCGCCGGCGTCGAGGAAGCCAAGGTCGAGCTGCAGGAGATCATCGAGTTCCTGAAGGACCCGCAGAAGTTCCAGAAGCTCGGCGGGAAGATCCCGAAGGGCGTCCTCCTGATCGGCTCGCCCGGCACCGGCAAGACGCTGCTCGCCCGCGCCGTCGCCGGCGAGGCGAACGTCCCCTTCTTCACGATCTCGGGCTCGGACTTCGTCGAGATGTTCGTCGGCGTCGGCGCCTCGCGCGTCCGCGACCTCTTCGAGCAGGGCAAGAAGAACGCGCCCTGCATCATCTTCATCGACGAGATCGACGCGGTCGGGCGCCACCGCGGCGCGGGCCTCGGCGGCGGCCACGACGAGCGCGAGCAGACGTTGAACGCGCTGCTCGTCGAGATGGACGGCTTCGACACGAACGAGGGGGTCATCCTGGTCGCGGCGACCAACCGCCCCGACGTTCTCGATCCGGCGCTGCTGCGCCCGGGACGGTTCGACCGGCGCGTCGTCGTCGACCGGCCGGATCTCCGCGGCCGCGAGCAGATCCTGAAGGTGCACACGCGCAACACGCCGCTCGCCGAGAACGTGGACCTGTCGGTGATCGCGCGCGGGACGCCGGGCTTTTCCGGCGCCGACCTGGCCAACCTCGTCAACGAGGCGGCGCTGAACGCGGCGCGGTTCAACAAGAAGAAAGTCGAGATGATCGACTTCGAGTACGCCAAGGACAAGGTCATGATGGGCCCCGAGCGCAAGTCCATGATCATGACCGAGGACGAGAAGAAGAACACCGCGTACCACGAGGGCGGACACGCGCTCGTCGCGGCGCTGCTGCCGGACGCGGACCCGGTTCACAAGGTCACGATCATCCCGCGCGGCCGCGCCCTCGGCGTGACGATGCAGCTGCCCGCCGAGGACAAGTACTCGCACACGAAGGAGTACCTCGAGGCGACGATCACGGTGATGATGGGCGGCCGCATCGCCGAAGAACGCTTCCTCGGCCACATGACGACCGGCGCCGGCAACGACATCGAGAAGGCCACCGACCTCGCGCGCAAGATGGTCTGCGAGTGGGGCATGAGCGAGCTCGGCCCACTCACGTTCGGCCGACCCGAGCAGGAGATCTTCCTCGGCCGCGACTTCGGCCGCACCCAGGACTACTCCGAGGCGACGGCCAACCAGATCGACGCCGAGGTCAAGCGGATCGTCACCAACGCGTACAACCGGGCGAAGAAGCTGATCGACGACCACGAGAAGGCGATGCACAAGATCGCCAAGACGCTCCTCGAGAAGGAGGTCCTCGACGGCGACGAGGTGCTCCAGATCATCGCCGACGAGTCCGGCATGGACGTCGCGAAGCTGCGCAAGACGGGCCCGCCCAAGCCGCCGATCCTCCCGGGCGCGACGCCCGAGATCGCCGACGGCTCGATCGGGCCGCTCGTCCCCGAGCCGGCCTAGGCTCGGACCTCCCACGGTCCGCTGCGCGGACCGTGGGAGAGCGCGGGAGCGTCGCCGGGGGACGCTCTCCCTGTAAAGTCTCGCCTTTTCTCGAACCCCCTTTGTCTCCGGCGGCGTATTGCCCGGTATGAGCTATATCGACGCGCTGCTGCCCGAGTTCGACATGGAAATGGCCAAGACCCGGCGCCTCCTGGAGCGGATCCCCGCCGACCGCCTCGCCTGGAAACCCCACGAGAAGTCGCGGAGCCTCGGCGAGCTCGCCACTCACCTGACCGAGCTCGCGCGCTGGGGCTCGCGGGCCAGAGCGGCGACCTTCCAGGTCGGCAGCGAGAAGGCCCCGGAGATGAAGTCGGCGGCCGACTTCGTCGCCCGCTTCGACGCCAACGTCGCCGGCAGCCGCACGGCGCTCGCCGGAATGCCGGCCGACGCTCTCGACGCCAACTACCAGGTGCTCAAGCCCGATGGCTCGCTCTTCTTCGAGGCCCCGCGGCGGAATATCCTCCGCGGCGTTCTGATGAACCACGCGATCCATCATCGCGGCCAGCTCAGCGTGTACCTGCGCCAAAACGACGTGCCGCTGCCTTCGATCTACGGGCCGTCCGCGGACGAAGGCATTTGAGGATGCCCCCCTCTTCCCCCCGGGGAGAGGGGCGTCGGGGTGAGGGGCCTCTGCGGCGGTGGGGAGGGGCTTCCGCGTTCCAGTAAGCTTCCCGGCCGTAGGAGGCTCGCATGCCGCTGGTCCGCATCGACGTCCTGGAGGGCCGGAGTGCCGGGGAGCTCGACGCGATCGGCGACGGCGTGCACCGCGCGCTCGTCGAGGCGATCGGGATCCCGGACAAGGACCGGTTCCAGGTGATCGCGTCGCACGCTCCCGGCCGCCTCGTGTTCGACACGCACTACCTCGGCATCGCGCGCACCCCGGCGGTCGTCTTCGTCCAGATCACGCTCTCCTCGGGACGCTCGCTCGAGCAGAAGAAGGCGCTCTTCGCCGCCATCGCGCGCAACCTTCACGAGAAGCCGGGCCTTCGGACGGAAGACGTCTTCGTCAACCTCGTCGAGGTCGCCCGGGAGAACTGGTCCTTTGGCAACGGCCTTGCGCAGTACGCCACGTAAGCCGGAAGGGCTGGTCCTCGAGACGGATCGCCTGGTGCTGCGGCGGCTGGCCGCCGAGGACGCGCCCTTCATCCTCGAACTGCTGAACGACCCCGACTGGCTGCGCTTCATCGGCGACAAAGGCGTCCGAACGCTCGAGGACGCGCGGCGCTACATCGAGACCGGGCCGATCGAGAGCTACGCGCGCCACGGATTCGGGCTCTTCCTCGTGGCCCGCAAGCCCGACGAGGCGCCCGTCGGGATGTGCGGTCTGATCAAGCGCGACGCGCTCCCCGACGTCGACGTCGGCTACGCGTTCCTCCCCGGCCATCGCGGCCTCGGCTACGCCCGCGAGTCCGCGGCCGCGGTGCTCGAGTTCGCCCGCAACACGATCGGCCTGAAGCGCCTCGTCGCGATCACGAATCCCGAGAACGAGCGCTCGATCCGCGTCCTCGAGAGCCTCGGCCTCGCCTACGAAGGGATGGTACGGCTCTCCGAGGACGCGGCGCCGGTCAACCTCTTCGGCCGTTCTCTCTAGACGCGCCGCCGCGTCAGCGCGCCAGCTTGCGCAGGGCTTCCGAGGCCGCGCGGCTCGCCACCACGACCGAGCCGTCCTTGAGCGTGATCGCCAGACGGCGGTCGTCGTAGGACTTCATGTGCGCGACCGCGTCGAGGTTGACGACGTGGGAGCGGTGGACCTGCCGGAACCGCGACGGGTCGAGGCGCGCCGCGAGCTCCGCGACGCCGACGTGGAGGAGGAAGACCCCCCCTTCGGCGTGGACCTCGGCGTAGTCGCCGCGCGCCTGGATCCGGCGGATCGCCGACGCCGCGACCGGGACGATGCGGTCGCCCACGCGGGCGAAGAGGCGCTCGAGCGGCCCGGCGGCCAGCGAGTCGCGGGCGCGCTCCCCCGCGCCGACCACCGGCTGGGCCAGGCGGGCCCGCGCCCGGGCGACCGCCTCGGCGAGCCGCTCGCGGCCGAACGGCTTGACGAGGTAGTCGATCGCGCCGATCTCGAACGCGGCGACCGCGAACCGGTCGTACGCGGTCGTGAAGACGATCTCGGCGCGATGGCGGATCCGGCGGGCGACTTCGAGCCCCGACATCTCCGGAAGCCGCACGTCGAGGAAGAGAAGGTCGGGCGCGAGCGTCTCCGCGAGCGACAGCGCCGTGGCGCCGTCGACGGCCTCGCCCACGATCTCGACGTCGGTCGAGCGGTCGAGGTAGTCGCGCAGGTTCTCGCGCGCGGGCGCCTCGTCTTCGGCCACGAGCGCGCGCAGCCGCCCGCTCACGGCGCCTCCGCCGAGCCGTCGTCCGGCAGCTCGAGGCTCACGGCGAATCCGCCCGTCTCGGGCGTGTCGAAGCGCACCTCGGCGCGGCCGCCGTAGAGCGCCGTCAGGCGCTCCTGGAGCAGGCGCAGCCCCGTGCGCGGGCTCGCGGCGACGTCGGCCGCGCGCGCGCCGGGCCCGTCGTCCTCGACCTCGAGCCGGAGGCGCCCCCCCGCGCGGCGCGCCGTCACCGAGACGCGGCCGCCCGCCGCCCGCGGCGCGATGCCATGGACGACGGCGTTCTCGACGAGCGGCTGGAGCGCGAAGGGCGGCACGGGCACCTCGAGCGCCGCCGGGTCGGCGCGGATCTCGACGCGCAGGCGGTCTCCGAGGCGCACGCGCTCGAGCTCCAGGTAGCTGCCGACGAAGTCCCACTCGCGGGACAGCGGCACCCAGTCGCTTCCCGAACGATGCGCCTCCTGGCCGAACCGCAGCAGCTCGCCCAGCCGCTCGAGCGCGGCCTCGGCGCGCGCCGGGTCGCGGCGAACGAGGCCGAGCAGCGCGTGGAGGACGTTCAGGATGAAGTGGGGCTGGACCTGCGACCGCAGCAGCTGCAGCTCGGCGCGCGCCCGCAGCGCGTCGGCCCGCGCGGCCTCCTCGCGCGCCCGCCGCAGGGCTTCGGCGGTGTGCCGCGCGTATCCCGCGCCGGCCAGCGCCGAGAGCAGCAGGAAGTCGATCATGAACTGCCACGCGACGATCGGCGCCGCGGGCCGGCGCCCGCCGGGATTGAAGAGACGGAAGTCGACCTCGAGGATCGCGAGCCAGATCCCGATCGACAGGACGGCGAGGCCCAGGATCGCCGCGATCAGCCGCGCGGCGAGGCGCCACCGTCCCTCGGTCGGCCACGGCCACCGCCGCGCGAGACCGAGCGCGGCGAGGCCGACCAGAGCGGGCGGGAGCGCGGCGGCGATCGCGCCCCTGGCCGCCATCGGGACCGGGACGCCGCTCGCCGCGAAGAGTGCCGTGTAGACGGCGGTCAGGACGACCCACGCCGCCGCGTACGCCGCGCGGGGCGTCGGCAAACGGCCCTCGCGGGACTTCGCGGCCTCCATCTTTCGCGATTCTCTCGGCGGAGAGCCGCCGGCCGCAACCATTCTCGTGCTCAAGGCGCGGCGGCCGGCGCGGGCGCCGCCGTGGGGAGCGCCTGGATCTGCGGGATCAGGACCTCGCGCACGTAGTGCCAGGTCGGCACCGCCGTCGCCGCCCCCTGCGCGTAGGCCATCGCCGCGCGGCGGTCGGGCTGCGGCGCGTGCGCGTAGAGGTACGCGAGGTCCATCAGGTTCTCCGGCCCGCCCCACCGCGGCTCCCAGGCCGGGACGGCCGGTTCGAGCGCCTCCCGCCACGCGCTCGCGACGCCGTGCTCGAGCGTCGCCGCGGCCTTCGCGAAGTCGCCTCCGGTCGGCGGCGGCGCCGACATCTCCATGCCTCCCTTGATCCACAAGGCCCGCGGGTTGTCGCCGGCGTTCTGCATGAGGTAGCGCAAGTCCGGCAGGGCGTCGTTCAAGAGCGCCTGGCGCCGGTCCGCGTCCTTGCCCGCGAGAAAGAGAAGATTTCCCCAGCAGCCCACCATGGCCAGGCGCGCCTCCATCCACTCGGGCTTGCGCTCGAGCGAGTGCTTGAAGCGCGCCAGCGCCTTTTCGAGATCCGACGCGAGGTCCTCCGGCGTCGGCGTCGCGTTGAAGCCGTTGATCGCGCGCCGCCAGAGCGCGAAACCGCGCCAGTAGTCGCGGTACGCCGAGTGCGGTCCGTCCGGCAGGCGCGCGAGCTCGCCGTCGAGGCGCTCGAGCGCGGCGCGGTCGGCGCGGTAGTCGGCGGCGAGCACCTCTCGCGCAAGCACGTCGAGGCGATCTCCGTCGCGCGAGGCGGGAGCCGGCGCGGCGGCGAGCAGGACGAGCATCCAGGCGAGACGTCTCATGAGGAACCCTCCTGACGCGTTTCTACGGGCCGATCGGCGCCGCGCGCCTCGCCGCTCGCCCGGCGGGATTCCGCCGCCGTCGAAGGGGTGGACGGCGCGGCGGGCCGCGGACGGGCTCCTAGTAGACTCGCGGCCGTGGCCCCGGACCTCGTGATCCCCGCCGCCGACTCCGAAGCGCTCCGCGAGATCGCGGGGTGGGACGGCTTTCGCCCGGCCACCTTCCCGGCCTCCGACTTTCCCGTCGACGTCGTGCGGTTCGCGGGCTCGGCGTCGCCGCCGCTGGCGGTGTCGCGCGCGCGGCGCGCCGAGACGCTCAAGGCGCTCCCGGCGAGCCTGCGCCAGCGCGCCGAGGCCGCCTTCGAGAAGAGCGGTCGGCGGAGCGCGGCGCTCGCGCTCGCCCACGGCCGGCGCCTGGACCTGTCGGGCGGGCCGGTCGTCATGGGCATCGTCAACGTGACGCCCGACTCCTTCTCCGACGGCGGCGTCCACTTCGACCGCGGCCGTGCGGTCGAGGCGGCGCTTCGGATGTTCGAGGACGGCGCTGAGATCGTCGACGTCGGCGGCGAGTCGACGCGGCCCGCCAACTACGGACCGGCGGAGGACCTGCCGGCCGCCGAGGAGATTCACCGCGTCGTCCCCGTGATCGCGGGCATCCGCGCGCGGACCAACGCGCCGCTGTCGGTCGACACGCGCAAGGCCGAGGTCGCCCGCGAAGCCCTCGCGGCGGGCGCGGACCTCGTCAACGACGTCTCGGCCCTCCGCTACGACGCCGGCATGGTCGAGGCGATCGCCGACGCGGGCGCCGGCGCTATCCTGATGCACATGAAGGGCATCGACCCGCGCGCGATGCAGGACGACGTCTCCTACGCGCACCCGATCGCCGACGTCGCCGCCGTTCTCGCCGAGGCGGCCGAGCGCGCCGCGGCGGCGGGCGTCCGGACCGACGCCCTGGCCGTCGATCCGGGCCTCGGGTTCGGCAAGAGCCCGGAAGGCAACCTGCTCCTGCTGCGCCACCTGCGCGCCTTCGCGTCGCTCGGCCTGCCCGTCGCGGCCGGCGCGTCGCGCAAAGGGTTCGTGCGCCGCTTCTCGGGCGTCGGCGAAGACGCCTCCGCGGCGGAGCGGCTGCCCGGCTCGCTCGCGGCGCTCTCCGCCGCGGCGGCGGGAGGCGCGAAGATCCTCCGCGTCCACGACGTGCCGGAGTCGGCCCGCTTTCTGCGCCTCTCCGCGGCGATCGCCCGCGCGGGCGTTCCGGCGGCCGGAGTGGCCGGCGCCGCGGCCCGCTGATGCCGTCCCTGGTCTCGCGGTTTCCTGCGCTCGGCCACCTGAACTTCGGCTGGCGCGACGCGCTCGACATCGCGATCGTCGCCGTCATCACGTACGCGATGCTCCGCCTGATCCGCGGCACGCGGGCGGTCCAGATGGGGCTCGGCCTCTTCGTCCTGTTCGCGGTCTACGCGCTCGCGAGCCTCCTGAACCTCGCGGCGCTGACGACGATCCTGAAGGCCCTGATCTTCTACGTCCCGTTCGCGATCATCGTCCTCTTCTCCCACGAGCTCCGGCGCGCGCTCGCGGCCTTCGGCCGCACGCCCTTCTTCGCCCTGTTCACCGGGTACCACGCGGAGGAGACCGTCTCCGAGATCGTGCTGGCCGTGACGTCGCTCTCGGCACGGCGCGTCGGCGCCCTCATCGTGCTCGAACGCCGCGAGGGCCTGAAGACCTACATCGAGAACGGCTCGCGCATCGACGCCGCCGTCTCCTACGAGCTGCTGGTCACGCTCTTCGCGCCGGGAACCCCGCTCCACGACGGCGCCGTCATCATCTCGGCCGACCGGATCGCCGCCGCCGCGAGTTTCCTGCCGCTGTCGCTGCGCGAGGGGCTCCCCAAGCGCTTCGGCACGCGTCACCGGGCGGCGATCGGGATCAGCGAGGAAACCGACGCGCTCGCCGTCCTCGTGTCGGAGGAGCGCGGCACGATCTCGCTCGCGCGCGGAGGTCAGCTCCAGGAGGAGCTCGACGGCAAGGCGCTGCGCGATCTGCTGTACCGCGAATTCGCGGCGTCCAAGTAGGCCGGCACGATGAACCTCTCGCGCGTCCTGTTTCGCAACGCCGGCACGAAGCTGCTGGCTCTCGCCATCGCCGCGGCCACGTGGTACGTGCTGACGGGGCAGCGGCGCGAGCGCATCTCCGAGCGAAACTACCGGGTGCCGCTCGCGATCGTGAACGTGCCGCGCGGCACGATGATCGTCTCTCCCCTGCCCGACGCCGTCGACGTGCGCGTGCGCGGCGCCTTCACGCCGATGCGGGCGCTCGATCCCGCCAAGCTCGAGGCCGTCGTGGACCTCGCCGACGCGTCGCCCGGCGAGAAGCGCTACCCGCTCGGGCCGGGGGACATCAACGTGCCCGAGGGCATCGAGGTCATCGCGCTGACGCCGAGCGAGGTCCGTCTCGTGCTCGACGCGGTGGCGGAGAGGATCCTCCCGATCTCGGCGTCGCTGTCGGGCGAGCCGCTCGCCGGCGCCTCCGTCGAGGAAGTCTCGGTCGAACCGAAGAACGCCCGGATCCTCGGGCCCGCCAAGACGCTGGCGCGGCTCTCGAGCCTGCCGACGCAGCCCGTTTCGATCGAGGGCCGGGACGCGTCGTTCACGGAGACGACCACGCTCGTCCTGCCCGCGCCCGGCGTGCGCGTCCGCGAGGGCCAGCTCGTCGGCGTCCACGTCAAGATCCGCCCCGCGCCGGCGCCGGAACCGACGCCGAAACCCACGCCCGGGCGGACGAGAAAGGGGAAATCGTGAAGCTTTTCGGCACCGACGGCCTCCGCGGGAGAGCCGGCGAGTTTCCGCTCGACGCGGCCTCGGTCCGCCGCCTCGGGCGGGAGCTCGGCCGCCGCCTCGCCGGCAGCGGACCCGCGCGGCTGGTCATCGGCGGCGACACCCGCGAGTCCACCCCGCGGATCGTCGCCGACATGGCCGCCGGCCTGATGGAAGCCGGCTGCAACGTCGCCTCGGCGGGCGTCATCACGACGCCCGGAGTCGCGGAGCTCGTCCTCGAGCTCGGCGCGCGGGCGGGCGTGGCGGTGTCGGCCTCGCACAATCCCTACGAAGACAACGGCATCAAGATCTTCGGCCCCGACGGGCGCAAGTGGCCGGACGCGGAGGAGGAATACCTGGAGAACCGGCTCCTCGAAGCGGCCGGCGCGCCGCCCGACCCGTCGCCGACGCCCGCGCCCCCCGATCCGGACCCCGGGCTCATCGCCACTTACGTGTCGCGGCTGATGGCCAGCCTGCCGGACGACCTGGAAGGCTTTTCCGTGCTTCTCGACGCGGGCAACGGAGCGGCCTTCCAGATCGGTCCGCGGGCGTTTCGCCGCTGCCGCGCCAGGGTCACGGCGATTTACGACGCGCCGGACGGGCGCAACATCAACCGCCACTGCGGCGCGCTCCACCCCGAGGCCATGGCGCGGGCGACCCGGGAGTCGGGCGCCGCTCTCGGCGTGGCTTTCGACGGAGACGCGGACCGCTCGATCTTCGCCGACGAGAACGGGCGGATCCTGGACGGCGACGACGTGCTCTGGATCGTCGCCCGCGCCTGGAAGGAACGCGGGACCCTGCCGCCGGGCGGCGTCGTCGGCACCGTCATGTCCAACTACGGCCTCGAAGCCGGCCTCGCCCGCGAAGGCATCGCCTTCCAGCGCGCCGCCGTGGGCGACCGCAACGTCGCCCGCCTGATGGACGAGACGGGCGCGGCGCTCGGCGGCGAGACGTCGGGGCACACGCTGCTCGCGCCGCTGTCGCCGGCCGGCGACGGAATCCTGACGGCGCTCATCCTCTCGTCCATCGTCAAGCAGAGCGGGAAGCGGCTCTCCGAGCTGGCCACGCTCGAGAAGATCCCGCAGACGCTCCGCAACGTGCGCGTCGCCCGGCGCGTGCCGATCGACGAGTCGCCGAAAATCGCCGAGGGCGTCGCCCGCGCCGAGTCCGGACTGCGCGGCCGCGGCCGCGTGTTCCTGCGCTACTCGGGCACGGAGCCGCTCCTGCGCATCCTCGTCGAAGGGCCCGACGCCGCCGAGGTCAAGGCGGTCGCCGACGCGCTCGAGGCGACGGTGCGCGCCGAGCTCGACGGAAAGCCGTGAAGCACGTCCGCGCGGTCCTCTTCGACGCCGGCGGCACGCTGATCCACCCGGACGGCCAGCGGATCTGCGCCGCCGCGGGAGTTCCCTACGAGCCGGCGGCGTTCCGGCGCGCGGAGGCCGGCGCCGTGGCCGCGGTCCGGCGGTTCATCCTCGAGCGCCCCGACTCCCGCGACGCGGAGCGCGTCCCGCTCTATTTCGGCACGCTGATCGGCAACCTCGGCGTCGCCGGCGACCGCGAGCGCGCGCTCGCGGCCGGGCGCGTGGGGGACGCCCACCGCGAGGCGAATCTCTGGTCCCGCGCGGCGGACGACGCCGCGGCGACGCTCTCGGGCCTCCGGGCGAGGGGCTACCGCCTGGCCGTGATCTCCAACGCCGACGGGCGCGTCCGCGGCCTGCTCGAGGCGGCGGGCCTGACGCCGCTGCTCGAGTTCGTCGTGGATTCCGCGGAGATGGGCGTCGAGAAACCCGACCCCCGCATCTTCTACGCCGCGACCGATCGGCTGGGACTTTCCCCCGCGGCCTGCGCGTACGTGGGCGACGTCTACGAAATCGACGTCCTCGGCGCAGAAGGGGCCGGGTTGACGGGCATTCTCGTCGGGGAAGGACCGGCGCCGGCGTCGGTTTTGAGGGTCCCGACGCTGTCGGCCCTCGACGCGCTCTTTGCCGGATTTGAATAGACTTACGAGAGCCACATCCGGGAAAAAGAAGGAGGCCGTCATGGTCAGGACTCTGGCGCAACATTGGTGGGTCCTCTTGCTGCGGGGCTTGCTCGCGATCGCGTTCGGCCTGATGGCCTGGCAATGGCCGGGCGTCACGATCGCCGTCCTCGTCATGTTCTGGGGCGCGTACGCGCTCGTCGACGGGATCTTCGAGGTCGTGGCCGGCGTCCGGGCGAAGTGGGGCTCGCTCGTCTTTCTCGGGATTCTGGGTATCGGCGCGGGCATCGTGACCTTCTTCTGGCCGGGCATCACGGCCGTCGCGCTCCTCTACATCATCGCGTTCTGGGCGATCGTGGCGGGGATCATGCAGATTGCGGCGGCGATCCGCCTGCGCAAGGAAATCCAGGGCGAGATCCTGTGGATTCTCTCGGGCCTGTGCACCGTGATCCTCGGCGTGCTCCTGATCGCGCGCCCGGGCGCCGGGGCGCTCGCCGTCGTCGGCCTGATCGGCGCCTTCGCGATCGCGTGGGGGATCCTGCTCGTGATCCTCGCGTTCAAGTTGAAGGGACACGCCGACCGTCTGGTCGCGAAGACGGCGTAGCCCACCGTCACCCTCGCCGCGCGCTTTCCTGGCCCCGGTTCGCCGCGCGACCAGGGTTCGCGAGTCCGGTCGCGCGAAGGCGAGGGTCTTTCTCAACCCCGGCTCGCCGCGCGCCAAAGGTTCGCGAGTCCGGGCGAGCGAAGGCGGGGGTCATTCTCAACCCC
>Ga0335070_10002526_pt1 | contig 21218 bp, 15 predicted proteins | sample Lox_Sample_13_FD_206722 | JGI IMG/M metagenome (GOLD analysis project Ga0335070, IMG submission 206722) | Soil microbial communities from Loxahatchee National Wildlife Refuge, Florida, United States - Lox_Sample_1.3 | ecosystem: Environmental > Terrestrial > Soil > Wetlands | place: USA...
GCTGGATTCGACCACCAAACTTTCCTCCTTCGTGCTCTTCATCCTGATCGGATCGCGCGTCTTCAGCCTGACTTTCTTCGGGGTCAGCGGCCATGTCTGGGTGGAGAGCCTGCTGACCAGCCTACCAGGCGGGCAGGTCGGGTTCCTGGTGGTCGTCAATCTGCTCGTGTTCGTGCTGGCCTTCTTCCTCGACTTCTTCGAGCTGGCCTTCATCGTGGTGCCGCTGGTCGGGCCCGCGGCCGACCATCTCGGCATCGATCTCATCTGGTTCGGCGTCCTGCTCGGCGTCAACATGCAGACCGCCTTCATGCACCCGCCCTTCGGCTTCTCCCTGTTTTATCTGCGCTCGGTCGCGGCGCAGGAGCCCTATAAGGATCGCGTGACAGGCGCCGTGATCGCGCCGATCACCACCGGCCAGATCTATTGGGGCGCCGTCCCCTTCGTGCTGATCCAGGTGGTGATGATCGGTGCGACCATCGCCTTTCCCGGCATGGTGACCCGCTACAAGGCGGGTGAGATCAGCATCGACACATCGAAGACCCAGATCCAGGTGCCGAACTTCAACAGCGCCGCGCCCAATTTCGGCGGCGCCAGCCCAAACTTCGGCACGACGCCGGCCGGCAATGGACCCGCGGGGCCCAATTTCGGCTCGGCGCCGGGACCGGCACCTGCTCCGGCCCCCGCGCCGGCCGGCCCAAATTTCGGCACGACGCCCACGCCGCAAGCGCCCGCGCCGTCAACGAACGCTCCAGCCGGCCCTAACTTCGGCACCTCGCCCCCAGCAACGGGGCAGTGATCCCCCCCGACGGGGTGCTTCTCACGCGCACAGCACCGACATAGGATCGCTTGATCCGAATCAGCCGGAGCGATCCGGAGTGGCACGAGAGGCGCTATGAGCACGAGCCCGAGCGAAGGGGCGGCAGCGCCGCCTGCACCTGCCGCGCCTGCACCTGCCGCGCCAGCCCCGGTCGCGCCAGCCCCGGTCGCGAAACCGCCGGCCCCGCCGCGCACGCCGAAGGCGCCCGCGACCATCGTTGCAGTGATCATCGCCGCGATCGTCATCCTGTCAGGTTGGTATCTGGCCAAGCCTGCGCCCCTGCTGATCCAGGGCGAGGCCGACGCGACCCGCACCGACATCGCCGCGCGGGTCGACGGGCGCATCGGTAAGATTGCGGTACAGCGCGGCCAGGACGTCGGCGCGGGCGCACTGCTGATCCAGATCGACAACCCGGAACTGGTCGCCCAGCTTCGGGCCGACAAGGCGTCGAAGGCGGTCGCCGAAGCCGAGCTCGCACGCATCAATGCCGGCACGCGCGCCGAGGAGATCGCAGTACGCAAGGCGGCTGTCGACAGCGCCCAGGCGGCCGTCGTGCTGGCCCAGCAGACTTACGCCCGGACCAAGACGCTCGCAGCGCAGGGCAACTCGCCGATCCAGAAGCTGGATGAGGACACAGCGGCGCTCGAAGTGGCCAATCGCTCCCACGACCAGGCGCAGCTGGAACTGGCCGAGGCGAATGCGGGCTTCACCAAGGAAGAGCACGAAATCGCAGTCACCAATGTAGCGAAGGCGCAAGCGGCCGCGGAGACGACCCAAGCGCTGGTCGATCAGATGGCGATCGTGGCGCCGACGGCGGGGCAGATCTACCAGATCAACACCGAAGAGGGCGAATACGTGCTCCCCGGCGTACCGCTGCTCTCCCTGGTCGATCTCGGCGACCTCTGGTTCCATTTCGATCTGCGGGAGGACCTGCTGAAGGGCGTCAAGGTCGGCGACAAGTTCGACGTCCGCGTCCCCGCGCTGGGGAACCGCACTGTCACCGCCGAGATCAGGGTGATCGCCAGCCGCGGCGAGTATTCCGGCTGGCGGGCGACGCGCGCGACCGGAGATTTCGATCTGCGCACCTTCGAGGTCCGCGCTTATCCGGTGGAGAAGGTGCCCGATCTCCGGCCCGGCATGAGTGCCTATGCCGATTGGCGGATCAAGCGGGAATGAAGACAAGCGCTACACCGGGGGTGTTGCTGGTCGCGACCCGCGAGATCCGCTGGATCGTCCGCGACCGCGTGGCGCTGTTCCTGATCGTCGGCGTGCCGCTGATCGCCTTCGCCATGCTCTCCTGGATATTCAGTAACGCCGTGGTGCGGGAGCTGCGGGTCGCGGTGGTCGATATGGATCATTCGGCGACCTCGCTTTCGTACGTGCAGGCGATTTCCGCGGCACCGAGCATCGATCTCGCCGAGCGCTCGCCCAATCTGTCGAGCGCGATGCACGCGATCCGGTCGGGCGAGGCCCTCGCGGCCGTCTTCATTCCTCCGAACTTCGAGCGCGACATCGCGAACGGCCGGCGGCCGCAGATCGTCGCCTTCTACAACAGGCAATATTTCACGCCGGGCAACATCGCCTCCAGCGGCCTCAACCAGGCGATCACCGCGGAGACCGACGCGCTCGCTGCGGCCCGTAAGCCGAGCGCGCCGACCACTGCCGGCCCGCTGGTGGTCGAGCAATACGTGCTGAGCAACCCCGCGCTCAACTATGCGCAGTTCCTGCTGCGCGCCATTCTGCCGACCGTGCTGCACGTGGTGATGACGATCTCCGCGGTTTACGCGATGGGTTCGGAATTCGGCCGGCGCAACCGCCGCGCCTGGTTGCGCACGGCGGGCGGCAGCCCGTCGGTCGGGCTGGTCGGCAAGCTGCTGCCGCTCTTCGGCGTCTTCATCCTGCAGATGGTGGTGGGCCTCGGCCTGATCCACGGTGTCTTCCAGATCCCCTTCCGCGGCGATCCGGTGATCATGGTCGCGGCGGCGCTGCTCTTCGTCCTCTGCTATCTCTCGATCGGGGCCCTGCTGCCGCTGCTGGCGCGCAATCTGGCGCTCGGGCTGAGCCTTGCCGGTTTGGTCTGCTCGCCGGCGTTCGGCTATGCCGGGATCGGGTTTCCCACGACGGCGATGAACGGCTTCGCCCGCGGCTGGGGCGATCTCCTGCCGCTTCGATGGTACATCCAGGTCCTGTTCGACCAGGCGGCACGCGGGCTCACGCCCTCGACGTCGCTCGGCGCCTTCATGACGCTCGGTTTCATGGCGATCCTGTTCCCTGCCCTCGCCTGGTTCCGGCTCCGGGCCGTGCTCAGGATGCCCGAGAAGCGCGAGGCCGAGTCCCCCGAGCGTGTGCGTGGCCCGGGGGTTTCCGGCGCGTTCGTGGCGGAATGGCGGCGCGTGCTGGCGGATCGCGGTGTGTTCGGACTGATGGTCCTGGCACCGGTGATCTATGGCGTGTTCTACCCGCAGCCATATCTCACCCAGCTCGTACGCGATGTCCCGATCGCCATTGTCGATCAGGATCGCACCGAATTGAGCCGCTCTTTGATCCAGACGATCGATGCCGATGAGGCGGTCAAGGTCGCCGTCCAGCCCGACACCATCGAGGCTGCCGACGCCGCGGTCCAGGCGCATCAGGTCTACGGCATCCTGGCGATTCCGCCGGGTACGGAACGCGAGGTCCTGAAGGGCAATCCCGCGCGCCTCCCTGCCTTCGTCGATTCCGCCTATTTCCTGGTCTTCAACCGCATGGTCCAGGGCATCCTCGAATCGGTCGGCGCGGTCAGCATCGACACGATCTCCCATGGCGCGCGCATGGACAGCAGCCTGGCCAAAGCCGGCGTGGCGAAGGTCCAGCCAGCGGAGCTGCTGCTGGAGCCGCTCTACAATCCGGTCGGCGGCTATGCGAGCTACGTAGTGCCGGCGGCCTTCATCCTCATCCTGCAGCAGACCCTGCTCATGGGATCGGCAACCCTGGGCGGCGTCGCCTACGAGCGCGGCGCGCGCGAGGGCCGAACCCGGCGCAGCGGTCCCGCCGCCGTGCTCGGCCAGGGGCTCGCGCATTTCTGCATCTACCTGCCGGCACTCATGCTCTATCTCGTGCTGTTGCCGCGGGTCTACGGGTTCTCGACCCTCGGGCGCATCGGCGACCTCTTCCTGGTCGCGATTCCGTTCATCCTGGCGGTGAGCTTCCTCGGCCAGCTCGTCGGGAGCACGTTCAAGCGGCGCGAGACGGCGATCCTCGCCTTCCTCGCGTCCAGCCTGCCGCTGTTCTTCATGGTCGGCGTCTCCTGGCCGCGCGAGGCGATCCCGCCCGCGGTCCAGGACTTGAGCCGAATCTTCCCCAGCACCTCGGGGATCGATGCGCTCGTCCGAATCAACCAGATGGGCGCCAGCCTGGCCGATGTGCGGCATGACTGGCTGATCCTCTGGTTCATGGCCGTGTTCTATTTCGCGATGACTGTCGGGGTGCAGCGGTTCATGTCGCGGCGCGCGTCGCCGCGGACGGCGGAAGTGCCCGCATGAGCGCCTCGATGCGGCATCGCTTGGCGGTCGCCGGCGTGTTCGTCGTGCTCGCCGCCGGGATCGGGGCGGTCGTACTGCATGAGCGCCGCCCGGCGCCGGACCCACGCCTGGTCGGCATGGTGCGGGAGACCGAGATCGCGATCGCGCCGGGCACCAGCGGCCGTTTGAAGGACTTCAAGGTGAAGCCCGGCGAGATGGTCCACAAGGGCCAGCTCCTGGCGGTCATCGACAATCCCGAGCTCTCCGCCGGGGTGGACCAGGCGAAGGCAGCGGCTGCCGTCGCCAGGGCGTCGCGCGACCACGTTTATGCCGGAACCCGCGACGAGGAGATCGCCAGCCTCGCCCGCGGCGTCCAGATCGCCGAGGCCAACCTCACCTTCGCCAGGCAGCAGAACGCGCGTTCGGCGGCACTCGCACCGGCCAATTTCGTCAGCAAGCAGCGGATGGACGAGGACACCGCCGCGGTCTCCCAGGCCCAGGCCGAGCTAAGCCTGCGGCAAGCCGAGCTCGCCCGGGGGCGGGCTGGGCCGACCGCGGAGGAGCGGGCAAAGGCCGACGCCCAGGTCGATGCCGCCGACGCGGCCGTCGCGGTGCTCGAGGCGAGACTGGCGAAGACCAGCCTGACGGCGCCCGAGGATGGCATCGTCGCGGTGCTGGTTTCGGTGCCGGGGGAAGCGGTGCTCGAAGGCGAGCCGGTGCTGACGATCTACGCCGCCAAGGGCGCCTGGTTCGGATTCATCGCGCGCGAGGACCGGATCGTCGGATTGAAGATGGGCACCGCGCTGAAGCTCAACTCCCTCGATGGCACCACGATCCCGGCGACGGTGACCGAGATCCGGCCACTCGGAGAGTTCGCCACCTGGCGCGCGGCGCGCGCGGTCGGCGACCACGACCTCAACACATTCCTGGTCCGGGCCGATCCGACCGCGGAGAGTGGCGATCTCGCGCCCGGGATGTCGGTCCTCGCCGACGTCCCGCGCTGAGCGAGGCCGCCTCGATGCAGATCGAGCTCGCGGCACCCCCACCCCTCTCCCGAAGTCGGGAAAGGGAAAAATGAAAGAGGCTTATGCCGGATTAAGCTTGCCGGCGCGTTGCTGGGCATACATGAAGTTGTCGTAGGTGCCGTCGGCCACCTGGAACCAGAGATATTCCTCGTTGCGGAAGGCCCGCATCGACTCGTAGACCTTCTTGAAGCTGTCGTTCTTGGCGCTAATATCGGCGTAGGTTTGAGTCGCCGCATCGAAGCAGGCCGAGAGGATCTCCGGCGAGAAGGAGCGAAGCTGCACGCCGCGGCCCACCAGCTCGCGCAGCGCTTTCGGATTCAAGGCATCGTATTGCGCCTGCATGTCGACATTGACCTGCGCCGCGGCGGTTTTGACGATCGCCTGATAGTTAGCCGGCAACGAGGCCCACTTGTCGGCGTTGACGAAGAGATGCAGGGTTGCGCCGCCTTCCCACCAGCCCGGGTAGTAGTAGAACTTGGCGACCTTGTCGAAGCCGAGCTTCTGGTCGTCATAGGGGCCGACCCATTCCGCTGCGTCGATCGTGCCCTTCTCGAGTGCCGGATAGATGTCGCCGCCCGGGATGTTCTGGGGCACCACGCCGAGCTTGGAGAGCACCGCCCCGCCGAAACCGCCGACCCGGAACTTGACGCCCTGCATGTCCGCAACAGTGTTGATCTCCTTGCGCCACCAGCCGCCCATCTGTGCGCCGGTATTGCCGGAGGGAAAGCCGACGATCTTGAACTTGGCGAAGAACTCGTTCATCAGGTCGTTGCCGCCGCCATAGTAGAACCAGGCGTTGAGGGCGCGGCTATTAAGGCCGAAGGGTACGGCGCAGCCAAAGGCGAAGGTCGGATCCTTGCCGAAATAGTAGTAGCTCGCCGTATGCGCCATCTCGACCGTGCCGTTCTGCACCGCGTCGACGACGCCTGGCGTCGGAACGATCTCGCCGCTGGCGAAGACCTGGATCTGGAACTTGCCGTCGGTCATCTCGCCCACGACATTGGCGAGGCGCTCGGCGCCGCCATAGATCGTGTCGAGCGCCTTCGGAAAGCCGGAGGTGAGCCGCCATTTCAGCTCGGGCATCGACTGCGCGATGGCAGGCGCGGCCAGCGTGGCACTGCCCGCAGCGGCACCGGCGACGAGTCCCGCGTTCTTGATGAATGCGCGACGGTTCATGCATTACCTCCCTGTTGCGGCCCTTATGGTTCCGGGCCAACGCGATTGCGGTCGAGATCCGGTTCCCCCCTCGACGCGGCGATGCCCGCGTCACCGGAACCGCGAGCGCCGAATTTCCCGCAATTCCACAGCCTTCGCAAGGCCGTCGCAGACATAGCCTGAGGAGCGCTTGCGGCGCAGGCTCCGAATTCCACATCCGGGCGGAAGCAAATGTGGCGATTGGGACGCGCGCCGCGCGACACTGTGACCACCATCCGGAATTGAGGCTTGAACGCACCGCCGCAGCCGCTATGAATCGCGACTGAACCCATCGCTCAGGAGCAAATGGGTTCGGGGTCGAAAGGGATGCCATGGTCGCCAATCTCACCGTCGCCGCCACTCAGTTCGCCTGCGGTCCCGAAGTGTCTGGCAACGTGGCAAAGGCCGAGCGCGCGGTCAGGACGGCGGCGGCGCGAGGCGCACAAGTAATTCTGCTGCCCGAGCTGTTCGAGACGCCCTATTTCTGCAAAGACCAGAGCGCCGATCTCTTCGATCTGGCGCGGCCGATCGACGATCATCCGACCGTCGCGCGCATGCAGGAGCTGGCGCGCGAGCTCGGCGTCGTGCTGCCGATCTCGATCTTCGAGCGCGCCAACAACGCGCATTACAATTCGGTCGTCGTGATCGATGCCGACGGCGAGCGGCTCGGCATCTACCGCAAGTCCCACATTCCCGACGGGCCGGGCTATCAGGAGAAGTTCTACTTCAGCCCCGGCGATACTGGGTTCCGAATCTGGGAGACCCAGCATGCGACGATCGGCGTCGCCATCTGCTGGGACCAGTGGTTCCCGGAATGCGCCCGCGCCTTGGCGCTGCAGGGTGCGGAGCTCCTGCTCTACCCGACCGCGATCGGCAGCGAACCGGAAGATGGCACCTACGACAGCTCGGAGCATTGGCGCCGGGTGATGCAGGGCCACGCCGCCGCCAACATGGTGCCGGTGATCGCCGCCAACCGGATCGGCTTCGAGCAGGGCCGCTCCTGCGCCCTCACCTTCTACGGCCGCTCCTTCATTGCCGGCCCGCGCGGCGAAATCGTCGCCAGCGCCGACCGCGAAGAGGCGGTGCTGGTCGAGAGCTTCGATCTCAACCGGATGCGGCGCGAACGTGCTGCCTGGGGCCTGTTCCGCGACCGCCGGCCCGACCTCTACACGGCGCTGATGACACTCGACGGCCAGAGCTGGAGCGCCTAGTCGGCGACCGGCCGCGGCAGATCCCCAAAAAATCGTTGCCCGACTCGGAGCTTTCATCCCTCGCGTCGATTGACATTCGCGACGCCGAGACAAATGATCTGCGAATCGTGGGTAAGGGCGATGGACGAACGACGCGCCGGGGCAGCGTCACGTCGAACAGGGATCCGTTCTTGGTGAGTGTCTGGAAGGCATTTCCGATCGGCGCGATTGCGCTTGCATCGGCAGTGCTGCTGACAGCCTGCGGCAAGCAGGAGCAGCAGCAATCGGAGAATACCCAGAGTTCAGCCTCCTCGAGCGTGCAATCGAGCACGCCAGCGGCGACCACCCCGGTATCTTCCCCGGCGCCGGCGAACCAGGCTGCGACCAGCACCCCGGCAGCGCCGACCGACCAGGCGTCGGCCGGTCCGCAAGCTCCCGCCAGCTCGGCTTCGACCGAGGCTCCCGCGCAGAGCGCGGCCCCAACCCCTTATCAGACGCCGAGCCTTCCCCTCGCGCCCAGCCCGAACCAAGACTCGGCAGCGACTCAACCGCAAAACCCGAGCCCGGCAGCACCGGCACAGCCATCCGCCTCCGCCGAGCCCCCTGCGACGACACCGGAGCCTACGGCTCAACAATCGCCGCCGGCCACGACGCCGCAGCCGACCATGCCATCTCCCCCGGCAGCGCAGCAGCAGGCATCGATCAGCCAGCCCCCCGAGCCGGTGGCGCCGCCTCCCGGTGGCGGCAAGGTAAGTGTCTACAATTGGACCGACTACATCGGCGAGCACACCAACGAGGATTTCAGCAAGAAGACCGGGATCGCGGTCCAGTACGACATGTTCGATTCCAACGAGACACTGGAGGCGAAGCTTCGTGCCGGCAACACCGGCTACGACGTCGTCGTGCCTTCAGGCGGATTCCTCGGCCGGCAGATCCAGGCCGGCGTGTTCCAGAAGCTCGACAAGTCGAAACTGCCGAATATCGCCAACGTCGATCCGACGATCCTGAAGGCGACAGAGGCGTTCGACCCCGGCCATGACTATTCGGTGCCCTATTTCTGGGGCACGGTCGGCATCGGCTACAATGTCGACAAGATCAAGCAGCGCATGCCGAATGCCCCGCTCGACAGCTGGGACCTGATCCTGAAGCCCGAGGTGGTGGCCAAGTTCCAGGATTGCGGCGTCACCATGCTCGATGCGCCGAGTGATGTGCTGCAATCGGTGCTGATCTATCTCGGCAAGGACCCGCATACCGAAAAGGCGGAGGACTATGCCGCTGCCGCCAAGACGCTCCGCGCCGTCCGCCCCTACATCAAGTATTTCCACTCGTCGAGCTATGTGAACGACATTGCGACCGGCGACATCTGCCTGGCGGTTGGCTGGAGCGGCGATTTCGGCACCGCGCAGCAGCGGGCGATCGATCAGAACAACGGCGTGCACCTCAAGTACATGATCCCCAAGGAGGGCACGCTGGTCTGGGTGGACAACCTTGCCATGCCGAAGGACGCGCCCGACGTCGATGCGGGACTCAAATACATCAACAACATGCTCGACTCCCAGGTGGCGGCGGACAACGCCAACTACGTCCACTACGCATCGCCGAACAAGACCGCGCTCGACCGCGGCCTGATCAACGCCGAGGACCGCAGCAATCCCTCGATCTACCCGCCGGCCGATGTGATGCCGAAGCTGGTCGGCGAGAGGGTTCCCAGCCAGGCTTTGGAGGAACTCCGGGCCAAGACCTGGGCGGCGATCAAGGATACACCATAACGCCGATAGGGGGTTCCATGCCGGGCATCTCGAACATTGCCGTCGCGACGGGCCTCCTCGCCGCTCTTGCGCTGAACGGGCCCGCCCGCGCGGAGGGCGACGCGGAGAAGGTGCTGAACGTTGCCAACTGGACCGACTATATCGACATAAGCCGGGTTCAGGCCTTCGAGAAGACCTACGGCATCAAAGTCAACTACCAGACCTATGATGCCGACGAGACGCTGGAGGCGGACCTCAAGTCCGGCAGTGCCAAATACGACGTGGTGGTGCCCTCCTCCAACTTCTTCTCCAAGGATATCCGACTCGGCCTCTACCAGAAGCTCGACAAGTCCGCCCTGCCCAACCTGCACAATATCGACAAATGGATCCTGGACCTGCTGTCGAAGCAGGCGGACCCCGGCAACGAATACGCGGCACCCTATAACTTCGGCACCAACGGCTTCACCTACAATGTCGACATGGTCGCGAAGCGCATGAAGAACGCGCCGGTCGACAGCCTGAAGATGATCTTCGATCCAGATGTGCTCTCGAAATTCAAGGATTGCGGCGTGTCGTTCCTGGATTCCCCCGAAGACGTGATCCCGCTAGAACTCGCCTACATGGGCAAGGACCCGACCTCACAGAACCCGGACGACATCAGGGCGGCACTCGACAATCTGATGAAGGTCCGTCCCTACGTCACCGAGATCAGCAGCTCGCAATACACGGACGACCTCGCGAAGCGGAAGCTCTGTGTCGCCATGAGCTGGTCCGGCGATTATGCGACCGCCATCGACCGGGCCCAGAAGCTCGGCGTCAAGGTGAATCTCGCCTATACCATCCCCAAGGAAGGCACCAACATCTGGTTCGACGCCATGATGGTGCCGAAGGGGGCGCCGCATCCGCAGAACGCGATGCTGTTCATCAACTACATGATGGAGCCGGAGGTCGCGGCGGCCAACACCAACGTCACCTACTACGCGACCGCCAACATGGCGGCGATGAAGTTCGTCAACAAGGATATCCTGGATGATCCGGCGATCTATCCCGATGCCAAGGTGCTCGCGAACGGCTATCCCAACGTCACACGCAGCGACGAGGTGGAAAAGATCGTGACCGAGGCATGGGACCGCTTCAAGGCGGGCCAATAGCCCAGGCTATTTGCCGGGTACCAGCGTGATCGAAGCGATGCCCGCGGCCACGTTGAGACCGATGCCGCCGGTGATGCTCAGAGGTTGCAGCGCGATTTGTTTCGAGCTCCCGCCGAGCAGCACGTTGGCGCCGAGTCCCAGGCCTACCTCCGCCTCGCCGGTTACTCCGCCATAATGGCCGGCGAGCGCACCGGGCCCGACGTCACCAGGCGCCAGCACTGCCCAGATGATCCGGCTCTCGGTGGTGAAGCCGATATCGACGCCGTATTTGTTGATCTCGCCGGTATAGCGCTCGGTATCGCCATTGGGGCGCTTGAAGATGCAGGAGAGCGCCTTCGAGGAGCCGAAGATGAAGCCGACGCCACCGGAGACGTGACAGGACAGAGCGCCGATGTTGATCTTGCCATCGGCCTCGGTCGGCGAACCCGCCAATCCGGCCGCAGCCAGAACCGCTGCCGTCAACGCCGCCCGCGCCAACGCCCAGGCCAACGTTCTCATGGCCACCCCCGTGCCACCACTCCCCGAAGCAGAAAGCCTACCACGGAGCGCCGCGGCCGACCAAACGGCGCACCCGGCGGAAGCAAATGTGTGACGACCGCCTCACTGCGGGCGTGAGCCCCCCGCGCTGTGACCGGCGTCACTGAACTTTTTCGCCGCTCACCCTACTTTACTCATGCGAGGCGGGGCTACACCCAACCGTCCCCACGGACCCGCCTCGAGGTCTTAGGCGCCCGACGCTCATCCCCGTCGGGCGCCTGCCTTTTTTCCAGTGCCGCTCAGCCCATCTTCACACCGCCGGCTTCCTTACGGCGGGCGACAAAGGCGCGCAGGGCTTCGTCGGCGGCGGGATCGAGAGGCGGAGGCGTAAACTCGGCCAATGCCTGCTTCCAGATCTGGTTGGCGCGCTGGGCGGCATCGAGCGATCCCGCGAGGCGCCAGTTCTCAAAGTTGCGCCAGTCGGAGAGCAGCGGAGCGTAGAACGCCTTCTCGTAGCGCGCCAACGTGTGCGCCGCGCCGAAGAAATGGCCGCCCGGGCCGACCTCGCGCATGGCTTCGAACCCCAACGTATCCTCATCGACCACGAGCGGCTGCAGGAACTCGACCATGGACTGGATCAGCTCCACGTCGAGCACCAACTTCTCATAGGAGGCGACGAGACCACCTTCCATCCAGCCGGCGCCATGCAGGATGAGATTGGCATGGCCCATCACCGCACCCCAGAGCGACATCTCGGATTCGTAGGCCGCCTGCGCATCGACCGCATTGGCGGCACAGGCATTGCTGGAGCGGTAGGGTAATCCGTAGCGTCGCGCGAGCTGGCCGCCGGCCAAGGCGGCGCGGGTGTATTCCGGCGTGCCGAAGGCGGGTGCGCCAGTCTTCATATCGACGTTGGAGGTAAAACCACCGTAGACACAGGGCGCGCCGGGGTTAACCATTTGGATGAGCGCGATGCCGGCGAGTGCCTCGGCGTTCTGCTGGGCGAGCGCGCCCGCGACCGTCGCCGGGGCCATGGCGCCAGACAGCGTAAATGGCGTCAGCACCACTGGCTGGCCGTGGCGCGCCATGGTCATCAAGCCCTGCAGCATCGGCCCGTCGAGCCGGAGCGGCGAGTTGCTGTTGACGATCGAGAATAGGCTCGGCTCCTTCGCGAGCTGCGCCTTGTCGATGCCGCGGCCGAGACAGATCATCTCGATTGCATCCTCGATCCGCTCGCGGCCGAGCGAATAAGGATGCCAGATCTTATCGGTCAAGGTGATCGCTGCATAATGCGCGTCAAGATGACGGGTCGCCGGCGGGATGTCGGCAGGTTCGACCGGATATCCACCGGTGAACTGCACCACGTTGAAGCTCTGCACCAGCTTCAGCAGGTCGCAATAGTCGGCGAAGTTGCCCGGCCGGCGGCCGCGGTCGAGATCGGAGACGTTCGGCGCAGAGGCGACCGAGCCGAAGTTGATGTGGTTGTCGCCGAAGGTGAGATTGTGCTCCGGGTTGCGGGCGTGAAGCGCAAACTCGCGTGGGGCCTTGGCCACATGGCCCAGCACCAGGTCGCGCGGGAGCTTCACGCGGTTGCTGCCCGGTGTGACTTCGGCCCCCGCCTGCTTGAGCACATCGAGCGCCTCGGCATCGAGGAACTCCATGCCGAGCTCCTCCAGGATCCGGAGCGACGCCAGGTGGATCGCCTCGACTTGGTCGGCGGTCAGCGCCTGGATCGGGCTATAGGGGTTGCGGTAGGTGCGCCAGGGAAGCTGATTGACGGTGCGCGGCACTCGGCGTTCGCGCCGCGGGCGCTGTTCGCGTGACATATCCCGTGATTCTCCAGGGGGCCTGCAATCCAGAAAAGCAAAGGGCCACGGGACCCTAGCAGAGCCCGCAGCCCTCAACCCTGGCAGAAAACCTCATCCGCCCGATGCCGCCGCCGCATGTGGGCGGCGGCATCCAGCCTTCGCGCTCAGTTCACCGAGGCAACGACGATCGGCGCGCCGGCGCCGGTTTGCAGCTTCACCGAGGCAGTGGTGATGCGGCCGGCCTTGATCGCGAGCGGCTGCATGCCCCAGAGATCGCCGACCTTCGCCAGGACGAGGTAATTGCCCTCGCGCATCAGCAGCTGCGGCGAAGCCTCGCTCGACGCGGTTACCAGCTCATACTTGCCGTCGGGACCCGGCTTCTCGCGCACGATCTGCCAGCTCACCGCGTCGCGTGCGGGGCCGCTCGACTTGATCGCCGTCAGCTTGGCCTGACCGGCATAGAGATTGATCGTGTAATTGTAGGCCTGACCCGGGGCGAGTGGGATCACGAGATCTGACTGCGTGCCCTTGTAGAGCGCGCGCACGACATAGCTGCCGGCCGGCAGATTGAAGGTCGCGTTCGGCGTGTTCTTCTCGGCCACCATCTGGCCGTTCTCGGTGACGCCCTTGGTGTAGGTGAAGATTTGCCAATCGATCGGCTCGGTGATGAAGCTCCGCCCGGAGTTCGGAATCATGCCGATGTTGAGCTTGGAATTTGCGACGACCGCGGCGGGCGGCGCCGCGGTCGGGTCGATCGGCTTCACCGTGCCGGTCGCCGGTGCGCCGGTCGCTGCCGCGCCGGTCGTAATCGGCTTCACCGCCGCATTGGCATCGCTGACCACGATGTTGCGGACCTCGTTGCCGGAGCCGATCACCATCCCCTGTTTGATCGTGAGCGTGCCGCGGATCGCGACCACTTGATAGTGCCCGGGTTTCAAATCGGTCTTCAGCACCGAATCGGAACCGACGGCGACCGGCGTCGGCACGATCTTGCCCTTCTTGTCGATCTGCAGCACCCGCCACTGGATGGGCTCGTTGAGGACGGCGCCGCCCGGACGGTCGACGGCATTGAGGGTGACCGGCGTCGCGAAAACCGGCGAGGCCACGAACATGAAGGCTGCCGCAAGCGCCAGCCGACCGAATTGGGTGCCCACGCGTTGACTCCCCTGTGCGAATGGAACCGATAGCGAAGTTGATACCGCGCTGAATCGTCCCAATACAAGTCAAAAATACGAATCCTGTCAGGAAATCATAAAGTTAACGGCTATGGCGCCGCGTCAATCCTGGTGTGAATTGCGGCGCCTTGCTGCGAGAAATGCTGCCATGTGAAATGCCATCGCATCCGCGGGATACTGACGGGTGCGACCAATTGGACAAGCGCGCCGCGCAAGGCAGCCGAAATCGCGACAGTCGGCCCCCTCCTCGCTCGCGACATGGCGCGCGCACTTATCCGCATCGTAGGCACGCGGCGTGATTGCCGAGACCGGACAAGTGGCCAAGCAGGGTTTTTCCGCGCAAGTGTCGCAAGGATGTGGCCGCGCAAGCACTTGCGGAAGATCAAGCACGGCCGGAAACAGCAGTGCCGCGCGGTAGGCGTGCCAGAGGCCGTATTCCGGGTGAATGAGGATACCGAGCGGCGATGGCTTCAGCCCCTCGGCGCGCATAGCCCAGCGCTGGAAGGGCCAATATGGCGGTCCCCCGAAGGGGAAGAGAGCGGTAGCACCGAAGCGTCGCGCGATCGGCTCCATCACCCGGCGCGTCCAGGCATCGAGCGGGTTCGGTTCCGTGGATCGGAGGTTGCCAAAGGCGCGGTAGAGATCGGCGCCGGCATTGCCGACCAGAATGAGTGTGCCCGCACCCAATTCCCGCAGCGCTTCATCAGTAGCATCCGCCGTGAAGCTGCCGCGGGTCAGCATGCCGTGCTGCCGGAGCACCGCACCGAGTTCTTGGAGAACGTCCTTGTCCCGCATGGCCGGCGACTCTACCCTTTCCCGTCTGCAGCGACCAGGAACGAGCCCAAACTATGGACACGATCGCCTTCACCCGCATGGACCAGGGTACGCGCGAGGAATATCAGTTCCTCGACAAGCTCTATCGCAACTTTAGCCACGAACTGCCGGACCGGGTGATCCGGCATCTCGATCTGCTCAGGGGCGACCGGCTCGGCTACAAGATCGATCGGTTCCAGCACTCCCTGCAGACGGCGACCCGGGCCCAGCGCGATGGCGCCGACGAGGAGATGGTGGTGGCAGCCCTGCTGCACGACATCGGCGACACGATCGCACCGGAGAACCATTCCGAGCTCGGCGCCAGCGTGCTGCAGCCCTATGTGAGCGCCGCGACCCATTGGATCGTGAAGCATCACGGCCTGTTCCAGGGCTACTACTACTTCCACCATTGCGGCGGCGACCGCAACGCCCGTGACCGCTATCGCGGCCATCCGATGTTCGAACCGACGGCGGACTTCTGCCAGAAGTGGGATCAGATGTCCTTCGACCCCGATTACGACACCCTGCCCCTCACCGCTTTCGAGCCGGCGTTCCGGCGCATCTTCGCCCGGCCCCCCTTCGGCCCGCATATAGGCGAGCCGATCGCCTCTTAGCGCGACACGGGTCGCTGCGCATCATGGCTTGGAGCGTCAGCGGCCGTCGGCGATTCGGAACGTGGCTCGCCGCGACAATTCTCGGTGGGTTCATCGGCTACGGCTACTTGTTCGTGATATATCTGCTGATGCAGATGAACCCCCACGAGCTCGGCCGCTGCATGTCTTTTCGCTCGAACGGGGCGAGAGTCCGCCCAAGCGGTCTATCGTGGCCGAACGGGCTGGAACCCGAGCGCTTACTCCGCGCTGATCGCCTGGCGCTCGCTTAATGGGCGCTGGACCGGGCCGGCGCGTTCGCGGCGCGGGGTCTTGCCGAAGAAGTCGCGATAGCACTTGGAGAAGTGCGAGGCGGAGACGAAGCCGCAGGCGAGCGCGATGTCGATTACCGACATGTTGGTCTGCAGGAGCAGCAGGCGCGCGCGGTTGAGGCGGAGCTCGACATAGTAGCGCGCGGGCGACTTCTTCAGATATTTGGCGAAGAGCCGCTCCATCTGCCGGCTGGAGAGACCCGCCGCATCGGCCAAGTCGCCGCGCGACAACGGCTCCTCGAGATTGGCTTCCATGGACTGGATCACTTGGATGAGCTTCGGATGCCTGACGCCGAGGCGCGCGGTCAGGGCCATACGCTGATGGTCGTGGCGGTCGCGGATCCGTTCATGAATGAACTGCTCCGAGACGGCAGCCGCCAATTCGTGCCCGTGCTGCTGGCCGATCATGTTCAGCATCATGTCGAGCGCAGCCGTGCCGCCCGAGCAGGTGAAGCGGTTGCGATCGACCTCGAACAGCTCGGCCGTCACCTCGACCTCAGGGAAATTCTCGGTGAAGCTCGCGAGATTTTCCCAATGGATGGTGCAGCGATAGCCGTTCAGCATGTTGGCGCGGGCGAGAATATGGCTGCCGGTGCAGAGCGCGCCGATGTCCGCGCCCTGGCGATCGGCCCGGCGCAGGACGGCGAAGACATTTCGGTCTTCGTAAAGATGGCCGTCGATGCCGCTACAGAGGATGACGGTGTGATAGGCGAGGATCTGGTCTGCGGACCCTTCCGGCGCCAGCTGGATCCCGTTGCTGGCGGCGACCGGCTTGCCGTCGGGCGAGAAGAGATGCCAGCGATAAAGCTCCTTGCCGCTGGCGCGGTTGGCAAGCCGCAGCGGCTCGACCGCCGAGGTAAAGGCAATCATGGAGAAATTGGGTACCAACAGAAACGCGACCTGCTGCGGCAGCTTAGCTGGAAGATCCCCAAACATGTAACGACACCACCTCTCCGCAAGCGCCTGCCCCCGGCCAGGCGCTCGACTAGTCCATTTGCGTCATCTAGGGTCCAGAGACCACCCGACAGAAGGACGCCGGAACGATATTCGATGGCGCTTATAGACCGTAGAGAACCGCAGGCCAAGCGCAATTCGGTCTTCGAAATCGACCTTTCGACTTAGGCTTGCCGTCTGGAAAAATTCTAATTATTTCAGTTAATTATGCCGGCGATGTTCACGGAGCCGCGCAGCTGCTTCAGCGGCAAATCCCTGATCCGGCTGCGGATTTACCATAACCTGATCGTCGCCGGTGCGAAACGACGACGCTCTGAGACAAGCCGCTCTGCCGATCTGGCCGACTGGTTCATCTGCCCGAACCGAACGAGTTGCGCCCCGGCCTCGCCTCGCCGCTGTGGAAGACTCAGGGGCCGCGACGGCGAAGCCGGTTGACCCTGCGACGGGATCGCGACATTAGATGGCGCGCCGCCATTTGAAGGCACGCATGCGCGTTGGCAGTATGCCGCGCCAAATCGCTTGCGCGCTCCCGGGGAATTGCATGAAACAGGCCTATTCGATCTTCACCCTGGTGCGGAATGCGCTCAGCTATCACCAGGATTGGCAGGAGGCTTGGCGCAGCCCCGAGCCCAAGCGCGAGTACGAGGTGATCATCATCGGCGGCGGCGGCCACGGCCTCGCGACGGCCTATTACCTCGCCAAGGAACACGGCATTACCGATGTGGCCATCCTGGAGAAGGGCTGGCTCGGCGGCGGGAATACCGGGCGCAATACCACGATCGTGCGCTCCAACTATCTCTGGGATGAATCGGCGCATCTCTACGAGCATTCGCTGAAACTGTTCGAGGGTCTCTCCCAGGACCTCAACTTCAACGTGATGCTGAGCCAGCGCGGGATCATGAATCTCGCGCACACCCAGCACGACATGCAGGCGCTGCGGCGGCGGGTGTATGCGATCCAGATGAACGGGATCGATTCCGAGATCCTGACGCCTGAGCAGATCAAGCAACTGGTGCCGATCCTCGACACTTCGCCGAGCGCGCGCTATCCGATCATGGGGGCTTCGTTCCAGCGCCGCGGCGGCAATGCGCGTCACGACGCGGTCGCCTGGGGATTCGCCCGCAAGGCCGACGAGCGTGGCGTCGATATCATCCAGAACTGCGAGGTGACCGGCTTCAACATCGTCAACGGCGTCGTGAAGGGCGTCGAGACCACCAAAGGATCAATCGCAGCCAAGAAGATCGGCATCGTGGTCGCGGGGCATAGCGGCGTGCTCGCCGGGATGGCAGGCTTCCGCCTACCTATCGAGAGCCATCCCTTGCAGGCGCTGGTCTCCGAGCCGATCAAGCCGATCCTCAATACGGTCGTGATGTCGCCGCAGGTCCATGTCTATGTCTCGCAGTCGGACAAGGGCGAGTTGGTGCTCGGTGCCGGCATCGATGCCTTCAACTCCTATGCCCAGGCGGGGTCGCCGCCGGTGATCGAGAACCAGCTGAACGCGCTGACTGATCTCTTTCCGGTCTTCAGCCGCTTGCGCATGCTGCGGCAATGGGGCGGCATCGTGGACACTTGCCCGGATGCGAGCCCGATCATCGGCAAGACACCGGTCGAGAATCTCTTCATCAATTGCGGCTGGGGCACCGGCGGCTTCAAGGCGACGCCGGGCTCCGGCAATGTCTTCGCGCACACCGTCGCGCGCGGCGAGCCGCATCCCCTCGCCGTTCCCTTCGCGCTCGAGCGCTTCACCACCGGCTATTTGATCGACGAGCACGGCGCCGCCGGCGTCGCGCATTGAAAGGTCGCAAACGATGTTCCTGATCACCTGCCCCTATTGCGGCCCACGCGACGAGCACGAATTCTCCTACGGCCACGAGGCGCATATCGCGCGGCCGACGCTCGAGCAGCAGAACGCCATGTCCGACGCCGAATGGGCGGACTACCTGTTCATGCGCAAGAACCCTAAGGGCGTACACTTTGAGCGCTGGGTGCATACCAGAGGCTGCCGACGCTGGTTCAACGTTGCGCGCCACACCGTCACCCATGAGATCCTGAAGGTCTACAAGATGGGCAAGCCGGCACCTTCGCTCGGGACGGAGAAGAACCCGTGACCGACGGCGCAGGCTATCGCATCGGTGGCGGCGGCCGGATCGATCGGTCGCACGCAGTCACCTTCACTTTCGACGGCAAGAGCTATTCAGGCTTCGCCGGCGATACCCTCGCCTCGGCGCTGCTGGCGAACGGCGTGCGCCTGGTCGGCCGCAGCTTCAAGTATCACCGGCCGCGCGGCATCCTCACAGCCGGCGCCGAGGAGCCGAACGCGCTGATCCAGCTCGGCATCGGCGCGCGTACCGAGCCCAACACCCGCGCGACGCAGATCGAGCTCTTCGACGGCCTCACGGCCGAGAGCCAGAACCGCTGGCCCTCGCTCAATTTCGACGTCGGCGCAGCCAACAGCGCGATCAGCCGGTTCATCCCGGCCGGCTTCTATTACAAGACTTTCATGTGGCCGGCGAAGGGCTGGATGTTCTACGAGAAGTTCATCCGCGAGGCCGCGGGCCTCGGCAAGGGCCCGACCGAGCCGGATCCGGACCGCTACGACAAGCTCTACGGGCATTGCGACGTGTTGGTGATCGGCGCCGGTCCTGCCGGCATCGCGACGGCGCTCGCCGCCGGGCGCGTTGGTGCGCGCGTCATGCTGGTCGATGAGCAGCAGGAGATCGGCGGCGCGCTGTTGAGCGAGACGACGGCTCGCGTGGACGGCATGAGTGCCGCGGAGTGGCTCACTTGCGCGGCACAGGAATTCGCCAAGCTGCCGGAAGTGCGCATCCTCACCCGCACGACGGCCTTCGCCTACTATGACCACAATTCGATGAGCCTGGTCGAGCGCGTGACCGATCACCTGGGTCCTGTCGCCGACAAGCCGCGGCAGCGGCTGTGGCGTGTGCGCGCGAAGAGGATCGTGCTGGCGACCGGCGCCATCGAGCGGCCGCTGGTCTATTGCGACAACGACCGACCCGGCTGCATGACAGCCTCCGCTGTTCGCACCTATCTCAACCGCTACGCCGTCGCGACCGGCCGGCGCGTCGTGCTGATGACCAACGACGACAGCGCCTACCGCACCGCGCTCGATCTGGTGAATGCCGGCGTCACCGTGCCCGCGGTGGTCGACCTGCGCATTTCGCCGGAGGGCGAGCCGGTGCAGGCCGCGCGCGGCAAGGGGATAGAGATCCTTGCCGGCCATGCCATCGTCAAGGTGCATGGCGATGCCGGCGTCAAAGAAGTCGAGGTCGCACGCATGACGGATGACGGGAAAGGCATCACCCGGCCGACCCGGCGCATCTCCTGCGATTGCGTCGCCTCCGCCGGCGGCTGGCAGCCGACCGTGCATCTCCATTCCCAGACCCGCTCCAAGGTGAAGTGGGACGAGGCGCTGCAGGCCTTCGTGCCGGGCGACACGATCCCCGGCCAGAACAACGTCTCGATCGGCGCCGCCCATGGCGTCTTCGCGCTGGCCGACTGCCTGCGTGAGGGTCATGAGGCCGGCGCGGCGGCGGCGCGCGAGGCGTTCGGCGACGGTGACGCGGGTGCTTCGCCTTCGGCGGATGCCGGGCCCAAGGAAGGGCCGCTGCGCCCGCTCTGGATCGTGCCGGGGGAGAAGCCGGTTGGCCGCGGTGGCAAGCATTTCGTCGACTACCAGAACGACGTGACCGCCGCGGACGTGATGCTGGCCCACCGCGAGAACTACCGCTCGGTCGAACACCTGAAGCGCTACACCACGATGGGCATGGCGACCGACCAGGGCAAGACCAGCAACGTCAACGCACTCGCCATCATGGCAGGTCTCCGCAATGTCGACATCCCCTCGGTCGGCATCACCACCTACCGCCCGCCCTATACGCCGGTCACGTTCGGCGTGTTCGCCGGGCGCGATAAGGGGGACTTCCTCGATCCCATCCGCAAGACGGCGATGCATCAATGGCACGAGGACCACGGGGCCAAGTTCGAGACCGTCGGCCAGTGGTATCGGCCCTGGTACTACCCGAAGGCCGGCGAGAGCATGCATGACGCGGTCAACCGCGAAGTGAAGGCGGTCCGCACCGGTGTCGGTATCGTCGACGCCTCGACCCTCGGCAAGATCGACGTGCAGGGCGAGGACGCCGCCTGGTTCCTCAACATGGTCTACACCAATGCCTGGTCCAAGCTGGAGCCCGGGCGCTGCCGCTATGGATTCATGTGCGGCGAGGACGGCATGGTGTTCGATGACGGCGTCACCAGCCGCCTGGACGACGACCATTTCCACATGACCACCACGACCGGCGGCGCGGCGCGCGTCATGAGCTGGCTCGAGGAATGGCATCAGTGCGAGTGGCCGGACAAGAAGGTCTACTTCAACTCTGTCACCGAGCAATGGGCGGTCATGGCGATCGGCGGACCGCTGGCCCGG
>Ga0335070_10002527_pt1 | contig 21216 bp, 17 predicted proteins | sample Lox_Sample_13_FD_206722 | JGI IMG/M metagenome (GOLD analysis project Ga0335070, IMG submission 206722) | Soil microbial communities from Loxahatchee National Wildlife Refuge, Florida, United States - Lox_Sample_1.3 | ecosystem: Environmental > Terrestrial > Soil > Wetlands | place: USA...
CCGTCTTTCCCGTCTCCGTCAGCTCGCAATTACCGCCGCGCTCAGCCGCCACGTCGACAATCACGGATCCCGGAGCCATCCCCTTTACCATGTCTTCCGTCACCAAGACCGGTGACTTCTTGCCCGGGATGACGGCAGCCGTGATCACAACATCACTTTCCTGGATCACCTTCCCCAGCAGTTCGCGCTGGCGCCGATAGAAGTCTTCGTCCTGGGCGCGGGCATAGCCGCGGGAATCCTGCGCGTCTTTCGCTTCAATGGGAAGCTCGACGAAGCGTCCACCCAAACTCTGCACCTGCTCCTTGGCGACTGGGCGCACATCATAAGCGGAGATCACTGCCCCCAGCCGCCGCGCAGTGGCGATGGCCTGCAGCCCGGCAACTCCGGCACCGATCACAAACACACGCGCCGGAGTAATTGTGCCCGCCGCAGTCGTCATCATAGGAAAGAGGCGCGGATGGGAGTCGGCCGCCATCAGCACCGCTTTATAGCCACCGACTGTGGCCATAGAAGAGAGCGCATCCATACTCTGAGCGCGCGTGCTGCGAGGCATCAGTTCGACCGCAAACGCAGTCACGCCCGTGCGGGCAACCTCCTGCACCACCTCAGGGGAACCGAATGGCCGCAGGAATCCAATCAGGACCTGGTCGCGACGGTAAAGCGGCACGTCTTGCTTGCCGGTGATGTCGTTGGAGCCATAGCAGAGAACTTGCACAATGATGTCGGCGCTGAACACGCTCGCCCGATCGGCGACGATTTGTGCCCCCTTGTCGGCAAAGTGCGAATCAGGATAGCCGGCCGCAATGCCTGCGCCCGCCTGAACCAGTACCTTGAACCCGGCCTTGGTCAGCGTGGGGAGAACCGCCGGCACCAACGCGATCCGCCGTTCTCCTGGATAACTTTCCGTTGGAACACCGATAATCACGAGACCCTGCCTCTTGGAACGCTTCTTCTGATAACTGCCCGCGAAGCGACCACGCGAACCCTTAAGTTCAGGCTGTGGACAGCCCCGGAAGAAATGAGGATTCTAGTCGAGCCGCCGGGAGGGTGCAAATGCGCCGTTCTGCAAGAAAACCAGTGGTCATATTGCACCAAGAGTAAGGACCAGCCCCTGCTTGTCTTGCGCGGCTGAGATGTCGGCGCAGTTCCTGAGCACCCAGTCTGCGTGCGCGCTCTCCAGGGCCAGGCGGTCCACCGTGGTAGTGAATGCAATCACTCTGGCTCCGGCAGCTTTGCCCGCGCGGATTCCAGCCGGTGCATCTTCCACCACCACACAATCTGAGGCGGAGTATCCGAGAAGGGAGGCCGCTTTCAGAAACGGTTCGGGATGCGGCTTGCCATTCTGTACGTCGCTGGAGGTGATCATCTTTCTCGGCACCGGCAATCCCGCCACACGCAGTCGGAGCTCAGCCAGCGGGCGCGTGCAGGAGGTAACGATGGTCCAGCGCTCTGGGGGAAGACTGGTGAGCAGTGCCAGCGCCCCAGGGAGTGGCGCCACGCCTTCGGTGTCTTCGATTTCCCGGCGCTCCATCTCGCGGTTTTCGGCTTCGTGGTCAGCATCGGGCAAGAGCTCGCGGAGGGTCGCGAGACTCGGCCGCCCATGCGCGCGGTGCACAGCCTCCTCCGGATCGAAACCATGCTCCTGCGCCCAGCGCCGCCACACACGCGCCACTGCCGGAGTGGAGTCGGTCAGCACGCCGTCCAAATCAAACAGGAGGGAACTGCAACGAAGGGTAGTCATCTAGGTCTGTTAACATCCTACTAAGGTACGTGCTTACGCGCCACACGCAGCAGAGACTGCAGGTTGAGCCCACGGCGAAAGCTTGGCGAGTTCGCTGAAGCAGGTGGGACAGCGCTGCATCAGGAGAGCGCAGCGTGCCAGTGGGGACAGCCCCGTTCATCTGGCTCTTCTGCCCGTCGCGTTCCGGAAACGAAACCCATGCCGCTTCTAAACAACAGCCAGACGCTGCTGATCGATGCCGACGACACGCTCTGGGAGAACAACGTCTATTTCGAGCGCGCGATTGCCGGGTTCATTTCCTTCCTGAACCATCGCGAATACACCCCAGAGCAGGTTCGCACCGTGCTGAACGATGTGGAGCGTGACTGCATCGTCAAACATGGCTATGGACTGCACAGTTTCGCTCATGCGCTGGTTGATACCTTCGAGAAGCTTTCCGTCGATCCTGTCACCCCAGAGCTGCATGAGCGGATTCACAGCTTCGCTCATCGGATTGCGGAGCATCCGGTAGAAGTCATCTCCGGCGTGCCCGAGACCTTGCGGTACCTGAGCGAGCGCCATCACCTCATCTTGATGACCAAGGGAAACTTCGCCGAGCAGGCTGGGAAAGTCGAGCGCTCAGGTTTGAAAGAGTACTTTTCGGCTGTCGAGATCGTGGAGGAAAAAGACGAGTCAAGCTATCGTTCGACGATCGCCAAGTACGCGCTAGATCCGGATGACACCTGGATGGTCGGCAACAGCCCCAAGTCGGATATCAATCCGGCGTTGGCAGCGGGTCTCCATGCCGTCTTCGTTCCCCATGGCAACACCTGGATCCTGGAGCATGAGGAACTGGCCGAAGCGCCGCCCGCACAACGATTGCTCGTAGTCGACACCTTTCCCGGCCTAAGAGCTCATTTCTGACGTGCCGTGCGGGCGGTCCACTGGCCAGTCCCTACGGCTGGACCGTGAAATCGATCGTGTTCGAGTTCTTCCCGCCGGAGCGCACATACACCGGCATCATGCCAGCATTCATGATTTCCGTTGCGGAAATCTGCGCTGTCACCTGCGATCCGGTTACATAGGCGGAGCTTTGCGCTGCACCGTTGAAAACCACGACCGCATCTGTGCCGAAGCCCGTTCCCACCACGGTTAAGGTAAACGCCTCACCGCCGGCGTTCGCGACGTTGGGGTTCAGGCTGGTGATGTTGGGGCCTCCATTTCCTCCGCCCATGTAGTTGGATCCATAACCGCAGCTCACACTAACCAAAGCCAGAACAACCAGGAACCAGAGACCGATACGTGACATAACCACCTCCGAGGCGCATGCGCGCCGATTTCTTCTGAGCCTAACAATCGCGGGCCCCCTCGAGTGTCATGGGCATGTCAATTTCTTGTCGAAAACCCGATGCAGCAAGGCGATACCGGCGGCTCCACGAACCTCCCTTAGCAACGCATAGTGTAAGTGCGCTTCGCGCATCAGGGCACGCATTTACGCGTGCCGTAAGAGCCGCAAAATCAACGTGCCTCTAGGCACCCGGCAAAGACAGGGCCAGATGCCATCAACGCTGAAGGGTACCAGCGGCTGAGTACCTCCGTAACGTCCCGAGTTCCGTTGTTCCACAACTAATCTGGCACGTAGGGTTTACTTCGATATGAACAAACTCACCAACTCGCTCTTAGTCCTGGCAGCCGGGGGTCTGATTTTAGCTGGTTCCGCCGCTGCTCAAACGTCAACCTCATCTAACACGTCTGGTGCGAGACCTGGAGTCGTCGATCCAGGCCATCCGCGCGTCAATCAGGTCAATCGCCGGCAAACCCGCCAGCAGCACCGTATTGCGCAAGGTGTGAAAAACGGTTCACTCACGCCGAAGGAAACCGCAAATCTGGAGAGGCGTGAAGCCAGCGTACAGAAGCAGGAACAGAAAGACATGGCCGCGCACAACGGACATCTCACCAAACCCGAGCAACGGCACCTCAACCGTCGCGAGAATCGCATCAGCCGCAGTATCTACAAAGATAAGCACAACTAAGTCCAGCGCCGTCTACATCCGGTATTCAGGACAAAGCCGCAGCGGTTTGCGGCTTTTTTCTTTTGTTGCCTAGCTGCTTTTTCCGATCATTCCACCGCCCATCGTGGGAAGTTGCGTGCCAATCGTTCTGAAGAATCCACAGCCTGGCTAAGTTCTGCCTTGACAGGCTCTCCGCACGGATTGACAATTTCAACGTTATTTCCGGGGCTTTGACTCGTTGTTACGCTTGTCGGAGGGCCTCATGAACGGCAAGAATCTTAGGAATAACTCGACAATGGCATTTCTATGCATGGTGCTTGCGTGCTGCGTGTTGGCTTTAAGCGCAAACGCTCAAGTGGCGGCGAAGCAAAAAAAGGTGACCACCGTCGCTGGCGGCTACGTGGGCGACGGCAAGCCAGCGACGTCAGCAGCCTTGGCCCAGCCGATTGGGGTGGCCCGCGATGCGAAGGGGAATCTCTACGTAAGCGATTCAATCAATTGTCGGATCCGCAAGATCACAACGAAGGGAACGATCAGCACGTTCGCCGGCACGGGAATCTGCGGCTACAGCGGCGATGGGGGTCCGGCCAAGTCCGCCATGATGTCCGGGCCCGCCGGAATCGCCTTTGATGGACAAGGAAATCTGCTGTTCGCCGACCAGTGGAATTCGCGGATCAGGAAGATCACCTCGGACGGAACGATTTCGACGCTTGCCGGTAACGGCACGCTTGGCTACTCGGGAGACGGCGGCCCAGCCACACAAGCGACCTTGGACTACCCAAGCGGCATCTCGGTCGATCCGTCCGGGAACGTCTACATCGCGGACTCGGATAACTATGTCATACGCATGGTCGACACCGGCGGAATCATCCGCACCGTCGCCGGCAATCACACTTGGGGCTTCAGCGGAGACGGAGGGCCGGCTACTTCAGCCCAGATCAACACCCCGTCAAGCGTGTTGTCTGACAACAGCGGCAATTTCTACATCGCGGACGGAGGAAACGAGCGGGTTCGCAAAGTCGATTCTTCCGGGATCATCACAACCTATGCCGGCAATGGCCTCAGCGGGAACGGGGGCAATGGCGGACCCGCGACCTCGGCGAGCATTGGATATCCGGAAGGGCTGTTGCTCGGAGCAAACCGGCTTTACATCAGCACAGGAAGCAATGTTTGGGCAGTCGACCAGGCTTCACAAATCATCAACATTGTCGCGGGCGATCTGTACGCCCAGCAGGGGTTTAGTGGTGACGGCGGCAACGCACTATCAACACTTTTCCTTTTTTTACAAGGACTGGCTTTCGATGCTACCGGGAATCTGTTGATTGCCGATTCCGGGAACAATCGAATCCGCAGGATTGACCCCAGCCAGACCGTGAACACGATTGCCGGAGGGTATGTCGGTGACGGCAAACCCGCCAAGTCAGCGAGTCTGACCGTGCCCCTGGGAGGCGGGCAGATGGCGTTTGACGGGGCCGGCAACTTCTATTTTGCCGATACCAACAACAACCGCATTCGCAAGGCGTCGGCCACGGGAATTATCACGACGGTCGCGGGGACGGGAATCACCGGCTACTCCGGCGACGGCGGACCGGCTACTGCCGCAACCCTCAATGCCCCAATGTCAGCAGTACCCGATGGCATTGGGAACCTCTTCATTGCAGACACCAATAACAGCTCGATTCGGAAGGTCGACGCCACCGGGACCATTACAACGCTGTCGCTCGGCATTTTTGTCTCTCCGCATGGGTTAGCACTTGACGGACTCGGGAACCTGTACGTCGCAGATTGGTCCGGTAATGTCATCTGGAAGGTTCCGCCTGCCGGTCCCCCTATTATTGTGGCTGGGGTGCTGTATCACTATGGCTACAACGGCGACGGGATTCCAGCAACTCAAGCCTGGGTGCTCCTGCCGACGGCAATCACCCTGGACCATGCTGGAAACCTCTATATCGCTGACTGGCTCAACCAGCGAATCCGCAAGGTTAACAGCAACGGCATCATTACGACCGTCGCGGGGAATGGCACTCAGGGCTTTGGCGGCGATGGAGGACCCGGGACATCGGCGATGTTGAGTCTTCCCCTCGGTATGGCTGCCGACGCAAAAGGAAACCTCTACATTGCTGACTGGAGCAACTTCCGGGTTCGAATTGTCGATCCCTCGGGGACGATCAACACCTATGCGGGTACGGGGAATTATGGCTATAACGGTAACAACCTCCCCGCGACTGCGACAAACATGGACCCGGCTGCGGTTGCGACCGATGCGAAGGGCAAGGTATACCTTGCCGATATGGGCTCATTTCGCGTGCGCAAGATCCACTAAGGACTTTGCGAACTCTGCCTAATGCGAGGCGGGTGAAGGGCTTGCCCTCGTCCTCATCACACAAGCCCCAATAGTCACAGGCCGGGAATACCGGAATTGCTTCCGGTCCCGGCCTGCGCTTCTATCAACTCGTGAATGACCGCCGACCGAATCGAATCAGTTCGTCGGGGCAGCGTTGGCGTTAGCGCTGCTAGCAGTCGTAGCAGGCGCCGCCGTCGGGTTTGCGGGCGCGTTGGTGGTGCCGTAGCGCGTGAGCCGCGGGAAGAACGGCGTCACCTCGAAGGGCATCTTATCGCGAGCCGAAGTAATAGCCACCGGCTGCGCCTTCACCATCTCGACCTTGTTGTCCCAGGGATTGAGCTTCACGCGTCCACCCAGAGGCAGGGCCGCGATCTGGTCCAGCTTGTTCCAGTCGAGAGCAGGCGCAGAGTTGGCCAGTTGCGCCATGCGGGTGACAGTTCCGTTCTCCGCCATGCTGTTTCCCAAGTGTGCCAGCAGCAGAGCGCTCAATTGCGGAGCGCGCGCTTTGAGCGCTTTGATGAACAATCCGGCCGTGTCGAGCTTCTGCGCATAGGGTGAAGCTTTCAACATCTCGATGGCCTTCTTGTCGGCGGCTGTTTCTTCTTCCGGAATGTGCTTGAAGCCGAGATTTTGGTAGGTGCCCTCGTCGGAGAACAGCATGCGGTCATTGAAGGCGTACTGACTGCCCAGGTTGTGTCCCAGAACAATGTGAGCCAGTTCGTGTGCGAGGACCATCGCCAGGCTAGCCTCATCCGGAAGGACATCGATCAGGCCACGGCTGACGACAATCGTGTTGCCCACGCTGAACGTCTCGAGCGGCGACGTGGTCAGAACGCGCGTCCGGACTGGACGAGGCAGCTCGATATTGTTGGTGATCTCGATATTGTTGACGACCGTCTGCAGGACTTTGTCCAGGTCGCCTTCCGGCGCCAGCAGTCCGGAGCGTTCCAGCCGCTCCAGCACGTTGTCTTCGGCCTGCTGCTGCCATTCGCGTTGCGCGGCCAGCGGCGTTGCGTCCTGGGCCGCCGGGGTATCGTCTTTCACGCTATCGACGCGGATCTGCGTCAGTTCGTCATTCGGTGTTCCCATCTTCAGGTTATAACCCCAGATGCGCGTCTGCGCCTTGAAGGCGATTTTGTTCTTGGCGCCGGCGGTGAAGTCGCCTTCCTCGCTATAGATATAGGACGGAATCCAGTAGCCGGGCACCAGATTCAGGCGCCAGCTATCCATGTGGAAGTAGTACGTGTTGCGCGCAGGATGGGCGTAGGTCCCGTTCAGGCGCACGATGTTGAATTCCTGGTCCTCGACCCAAATGCGGCCCAGGAATCGGCCCCGACCAGCATCCTTCTTGGGAGTGACGTCGAACACCAGGCAGCGGACATCGCCGAGGAACTCGCGGCGAACGTAGCGGAAATCATAGTGCTGCCGATCGAAGTCGTTACGGTCGACGTAGATCATCCAGGAGAATCCCAGCGGCTGATACTGGAACTTGAACATCTTGGTGAAGCCGCCCAGGAGGTGCTTCTCCATGCCCTCGTCCTTCTCTTTGTCTTTCAAGTAGTCCGAGCGGTCAATGGATTCGCTCAGGTCCATGCGCCCGAGGAAATACTTGTCATCCTGGGGAACGGGACCCAACTGCGGATCCTGGGTGAGGTTCTGCAGGTAGGTTTCGACCACCGGGGTACGCGGCGCGAGCAGGTTGATCAGAGCCTTCTCATGCTCGATGACGCGGTCCACGACATCACTCATGGTGACCGGCGGGGCTTGCGCCGGTGGAGGCGGTGGGACGGCCGGGGACGCGGTGGCGGGTTGGCTCGCCGTAGCCGGCTGCGGGTTCTGCGGCGTGGGCGCCGATTGCTGGGCCGCTGCCGTGATCGTCAGGACCAGCAGGGCCAGGATGATCCAGTTCAAAGTGCGCATGACTCTCATCTCCAAAAATCTCAGTACGCCAGTTGGAACACTACGTGCACGATCGCCGTGGAGTCCACGGGTTGTCCGTTCCGCATGGCTGGCTTGAAACGAATCTTGTTGGCGGCTGCGATGGCGGTCTCATCCAGCCCGTGGCCCAGACCACGGACCACTCGATTCACGTGCAACTGTCCGTTGGCGCCGAACGCAACTTCGAGCAACACTTCCCCTTCCAGCTTCAGACTGCGAGCTTCGTCGGTGTAGAGCGGGTTCGGCTTGAAAGTGATCTCCACCGGGGTCACAGTAGGATTGTCCACATTGCGCTGTGCATGGGGGGTGACCTGCGCCACCTCCTGTGCACCGAAGCCAGAGGTCTGGACACGGCCACTGCGTCCATCTCCGTGTGCCGGTGTAGCGATCCCGGTTCCAAAATCGGCGCTGGCGACCGTGCCCTTGATTCCTTTGGCTCCGCCGGAGCCATTGCCGTAGCCCGGTCCCACCGGCAGGTCGAATGACCCCGCGGCAGAAGCCACCAGCTTGGCGCCGGGTCTGCTGTTCTCACTGGGTTTCAGACCATTCGGATCGCCGAACCCGCCGGTCTGTACTTTCGAAATCGGCGCATTGACCGTAGGCGTCGCCGAACTTCCCGAGAAGTCGCCGGTGTGAATCAGCACCGGGCGAGCTCCTCCGCCGACCGGCTTCAGAACGGCGGGCGAGAAGTTGTTCAGGGCCACTTTCGGAGGCTCGACTTCCGCCTGCGGCTTCGGAGCCTGGAGCTCCCTGGGAACGATCAGCTTCGGAGTCTCAACAACCGGGGGAGGCGGCTGCAATTTGGCATGCACCGGCAAGGGTTTAGGTGGAGGAGGGGGTTCGGGCTGCAGCGCAGGCCTCGGAATCAGCTCTGTAACGTGATAGTTCATTTTGATGGGAAGCTGATCTGGCATAAGTATCCCGAAAAGCAAAGAAAGCAGGAACAAGCAGATGACCAGGCTGTAGCTGGCAGCAAAGGTCCGCCAGTTCCACTTCTTCTCGGGCAAGAGCCCTAACTGAAAGCTGCGCTGGTACGTAGGCATTCCTTGGCTCCAAATGTGGGACCCGGGCCGGGGAGTTGCTCGGGCTGGAGTCTTCACCTTAACGGGAGATTAGGTGAGGGGTAAACGTGTCGCCTGCGCCTGTCCTTTGGTAACTTCCTACGGTCAGGTACCAATTTCCGATTACTTTTGGGCGAAAGACCGGCGGCGCGCAAAGAGGTAATACACTGGAACACCCGCCAGGATTGCGATCGTTCCGGCCAGCGAATTCCGCAGATTGTCGGTGAACGTGTAGTAAAGGAGCACCGCCGAAACCAGCACGAACACGGCAGGAACTACGGGATATCCCCATAGTCGATAGGGCCGCTCTACCAGCGGCTGACGCAAGCGGAAAACGAAGACGGTACTGCCCGCAATCATGTAGAAGAGCCACTCGGCGAAGATCGCCAGCGAGAAGAATTGGCGAAAATTGCCTCCGAGCAACAGGAGGACAATAGCCAAAGCGCACTGCACAATGATTGCCACCGACGGTGTACGAAAGCGCGGATGGACCTGAGCCAAGGATCTGAAGAAGTATCCGTCGCGAGCCACCGCAAAAGGCACACGGGCGCCGCTCATAATAGTGCCGTTCAACGTCACGAACATGGAAATGGCCATGGCGGCCGAAACCAAGCCAGCGCCGCGATGTCCTAACACCGTGGCAACTACGTCAGAGGCGGGACGCGCAGAGGCCGCTACGGCCGCCGCAGGCAGCACATACTGTACGGCAGCGTTGACCAGGACGTAGAGCGCGCCCACCGTGGCCACGCCCCAGATCAACGCTAGAGGCACATTGCGCTGGGGGTTGCGGACCTCGCCCGCCACCATGTTCAGATCGTTCCAGCCATCGTAGGCCCAGAGCGCCGCGACGAGCGCAGCGAAGAATCCGGCAATGCCACCCTTGGCTCCCGTGAACTCACTGGTGAAATTCGCCCAGGAACCTCCGCGACAGGTGAAGCCCACGGCCACGATGCCGAGGATGATGGCGACTTTCAGCAGTGTGAACAGAAACTGGAATTCTCCTGCTTTGCGGATGCCAATGTAGTTCAGCCACGAAACCAGAATCGCAGCGGCGATGGCGGCCAGTTGGCCGTAAGTGATGGTGAGAGGGTGGTTGAGGCACGGGTCGGAGAAGAAAGAGAAGACTGAGAAGGTCCCGAGGATGCGTACCAGTCCGGTGGTGACCGTGGCTATCGACGCGGGCTTGGCGATCAGGAACCAGGTCCAGCCATAGAGAAAGCTGGCGAGCGGGCCGTAGGCATCGCGGACATAGACATATTCTCCGCCAGCTTGGGGCTTCATAGCGCCGAGTTCGGAGTACGTGAGCGCGCCAAAAAAAGAAAGCAGGCCGCCAACAATCCAAGCCAGATAGACCAGCCGGGCCGAGCCGGCTGCCTGCATCATCTCGGCAGGAACAAGAAAGATGCCGCTGCCGATGATCGTGCCCACCACGACCGCCCCGGCATGGGAGAGGCCAAGGTCACGGGCGAGTTCGAGGCGTGGCGAATCCTGAGGCATCGTGAGTGCGGACGAAAGATTCTAACCGCAGAGTACGCGGAGGGATTGCAAATATCTCCCTTGCGATCTTTGCGAATCCTCTGCGACCTTTGCGGTTAAAAGGTCTTCCATTCCTTGCGACTTGGCGCTCTTTGCCATTCCTTTGCGACCTCTGCGGTCAAAAGGTCTTCTATTCCTCGCGATAATTGTTCACCATGCGTTTGATCCCGTCCCGCAGGAGCACAACATGGAAGTTAATCAGCAAGCCGATCGGAATGTTCAACAGCCGCAAGTAAGACAGCAACTGAGCCTCATCCACGGGATGTAGAGCCTCTTTACACTTCAGTTCCACCACGAGCTTTCCATCTATGACCAGATCGGCCCGAAATCCGCAGTCGAGCTTTACCGTCTCGTACACGAGTGGTACCGCCTTCTGCCGTTCTACCCGGAAACCTACCTTCTCAAGTTCGTAGGCGAGGCAGGCTTCGTATGCGGACTCGAACAAGCCGGGTCCGAGCTTACGATGGATGGTTATGGCCGCCGAGATTACATCGTGAGTGATGTCGACCTTCGTCATCGGCTCGTGCCCTAATTGACCCGCAAAACGACAGATTCTAGCCCAAAGTGCGCAAAGGACTCGCAAAGACCGCAAAGAAAGCGATTCTCTTTGCGACCTTTGCGGTCACCGGGCGAGCTTTGCGGTTACAGATTCAAGGCTTCCCGCGCGCTCCACACGTGGCTGGCCCCGTAGCCCACGCCAAACGTCACCACCGTTCCAATCGCGGCCCACCACGTCCAGGCCACGTGCTGGCCGGGCCACAGGCGCAGCGCAACTCCCCACAGGTACATTTCGACCCCCAACCCACACACCATGCCAACGATCGCCCCGTTCTGTTGCGCTCGCTCCGTCAGCACCCCGAGCAGGAAGACCCCGAGCAATGCGCCGTAGGCGACGGCGGCAATCTGCAGTCCGACTTCGACCACGCGCCCTACGTGATGCAGCGCGATGATCGCCAACGCGAACAGCACCAGCGCCCACACGAGTGTCGCCAGCCGCGAAAGGCGTAGCCGTTTTTTCTCATCTGGTTGAGGCCGGAAACGAAGATAGAAATCGATCATGGAGCTCGACGACAACGAATTCAGCGCCGCGCTCAGGTTCGACATGGCGGCCGCCAGAATGGCCGCGATCAGCAAGCCGGAGATTCCATGCGGCATGTGGCTGACGATAAAGGTGGGATAAATACGGTCGGCGGTTCTAAAAGTGCTCGACGGTACTCGGTAATAGGCAAACAGCATCACGCCGACAAAGAGAAACAGCGCGAACTGAAAGAAGATGGCGATCCCGCTGGAAAGCAGCGCCGTCGCCGACTGCCGCTGATTGCGCGCAGCCAGCAACCGCTGCACGATGAGCTGATCGGTGCCGTGGCTGGCAACGGTAAAGAACGCTCCGCCGATGATTCCGGCCCACAGCGTGTAGGGCTTCGCGAAATCGAGATATGGCCAGGCGGGATGGCCAGCCAAATCAAGAACCCGGAATTTGTGGAGGCTGCCAGCAATGAAGTGAACTGCATCCCAGCCGCCCGGCACCAGATGCAGAATGGTGAATAGCCCCACCAAAGTACCGCCGACGTAAATGAATGTCTGCACCACGTCGGTCCAGATGACCGCCGACAGTCCGCCTTCGAAGGTGTAGATCAAGGTGAGAAGAGTGATGATCGCGATCGAGGCAACTTCACCGGTCCCCAGTGCAATCGAGACCACAATCGAAACAGCATAGACGCGAACTCCTTCGGCAGCCGCGCGAGTCAACAAAAACAGTCCGGCGGTCACGGTGCGCAGGCGCGGTCCGAAACGGCGCTCGATGAGCTGGTAGGCAGTGTAGAGATCGCCGCGAAAGTAGTGCGGCAGCAGGACAAAACTGATTACGATTCGCCCCACCATATAGCCCATGATCACTTGCAGAAAACTCAGATCGGAGTCGTACGCCAGCCCGGGAATGCTGATGATCGTGAGTGTGCTGGTTTCCGCAGCAACAATCGAGAGCGCAATCGCCCACCAGGGAATGTTGCGGTCGGCGAGGAAGTAATCCCGCACGGACCGTTGCCGTTTGCAGAAGCGCAGCCCGAAAAGCGTGATCCCCACCAGGTAGACGCCGATAATGAACAGGTCGAGAAGATTCAGGCCCACGCGCAACTCTCCGGTGGAGACGCAGCCGTCCGCATCTCGCAATGCACGCAGCATTGTACAGGGCGAGGGCAGAGAGCAGAGGTCAGATTGCAGAGGTGAGTAGCGAGTTCCCCGTTCTCAGTTCTCGGTTCTCAGTCGGCCAGGGTCGACGATGCGTTCAACCCCGATGGGCAAGCAAACTGAGAACCGGGAACTGAGAACTGGCCTTTTACCTCTGCAATCTGACCTCTAACCTCTGACCTCCGAACGAGAGTGTCCGCGCTGCACGGGTGTGGTAGAACTAGCGGTATGGCACTCTACTTGGGAATCGACAGCGGTGGCAGCAAGACTCGCTGCGTCCTCGGCGACGAAACTAAGGTTCTGACAACCTCGATGTCTGCGGGCAGCAATGTGATTCGCCAGGGTTCGGCAGGGGCCAAGGAGGCGCTGCAGACAGCGGTAAAGGAGGTATGCGCGGCCGCCAAGGTCTCTCCTGGTCAGATTACGCGGATTACGATCGGCGCCGCGGGCGCGGCGCGACCGGCGGTTGTCGCCACCATTCGCAGCATTCTCGCCGAATTGACTCCCGCCGCCGTCGAGGTGGTCGGTGATATGGTGATCGCGCTGGCAGCGGCATTCGGTTCCGGGCCTGGCGTGATGGCGATTGCGGGAACGGGTTCCATCGCTTACGGGCGCGATGCGGCCGGAAAAACGGCGCGCGCTGGTGGCTGGGGATTCGCCATCTCTGACGAGGGTTCTGGGCACTGGATCGGCCGGCGCGCTGTCTCCGCCATCTTCCGCGCTCGTGATGAAGGGCGCGAAACTGCGCTGACGGCCGCAATTCTTCAGGCATGGAACCTCAAAAGCTTTGATGAGCTGATCCAAGCTGCGAATTTGCAGGCTTTGCCCGAGTTCCCCCGCCTAGTTCCGGTTGTGCTGCGCATTGCCGGAGATGGTGATGAACTGGCGCGCTCGCTGCTCGCGGAGGCCGGAGCCGAACTCGCCACACTGACTTCCATTGTCATCCGTCAGCTGTGGCCGCAAGGACCGAGCGTCCAGGTGGCCATGACGGGCAGCGTCTTCCGTCTGTCGGCTGAGGTGCGTCAAGTCTTCCAAAATCGGTTGCATGCAGCGTTCCCCGGCATCGAGATTCGCCCTGATCTGGTTGAGCCAATGGACGGGGCGCTCGCACTTGCCCGCAAAGGCGCAAAGGCAGGCTGAGTTCCATGGTTCCGGACGATGATGGACCGGCAGCACCGGAGACATCTGCCACGTCGCCTCTGGAAGCCTTGGTGCACAGCGCCTCGCGCGACGACCTACTCCGTGCGGCCGCCGATCCTGCTCTCACCGAAGACTTGGCGCTGGCGCTATTGAAACGCGCCGATCTGCCCCCGGAAGTCCTCGAACAACTCTCCAAGAACGGCAACGCGTTGAAGATGCGCAAGGTGAGGATTGCTCTGGTGAGCCATCCGCACGCTCCGCGGCATGTTTCCGTGCCCTTGGCCCGGCAGTTCTACACCTTCGACCTGATGAAGGTGGCGCTGTCGCCCACGGTTCCGGCCGACGTGAAAGTTGCGGCCGACGACGTGTTGATTGCCCGGCTAAAAACAGTCACGATGGGCGAGCGACTGACCTTGGCCCGCCAGGCTTCGACTCGCGTGGCCGGCGCATTGCTCTTGGATGGAGATGCGCGGGTGATGCGCACGGCGCTCGAAAACTCAAAGCTGACGGAAGCCTTCGTAGTTCAGGCCGTGCTTCGTCCGTTGGCGAACGCGGGCTTGGTGCAGGCTGTGTCCCATCACACGAAATGGTCGTGCCGACGGGAAGTACGCATCGCCTTGCTGCGGACCGAGCACTTACCACTGACCCGCGCATTGGAGTTCAGCCGCGGAGTGCCGCTTCCCCTGCTCCGCGATGTGCTTCACAGCTCACGGCTCCCCGCCAGCATCAAGGAGCAGATTCTGCGAGAATGCGGGGCGAACGCGAAACGCTGATTCGTCTCTTGGACACGAGAGAGAGCGTTGTTCCACTCCGAAGCTAAGAAGCGGACAGGTCGCTACGGCGCCCAGTCCGCGATGAAAACATTGCTCTCGTGCGGCGCCTTTGCGTTGCGGTGCGATATCCAGACCAACTGCTTGCCGTCCCGACTAAACATAGGGAAACCGTCGAAACCATCGCTATAGGTGATTCGTTCAAGGCCAGTGCCATCAACGTTTATGGCGTAAAGCTCGAAGTTTCCCATCCCGCCGGTAGAACCGAGATTGGTCGAGAAGATGACCCGCTTGCCGTCCGGAAAGAACGAGGGCGCGAAGCTGGCTGCGTTCAGGTTGGTGAGTTGGCGCTTACCGCTGCCGTCAGCCTTCATGATCCACAATTCGAGGGTAGTCGGACGGATCTGGTTCTGCTTGAGCAGTTCCTTGTATTCCGCGACTTCCTGATCGGTCTTCGGATGATAGGCGCGGTAAACGATCCACTTGCGATCCGGCGAGAAGAAGGGCCCGCCGTCGTAGCCGAGTTCGTGGGTGAGCTGTTTGACGTGCTTGCCGTCCGCGTCCATGGTGTAGATATCCAGGTCGCCATCGCGTGAGGAGGTGAAGACGATCTTCTTCCCGTCTTCCGAGATGGTCGCCTCCGCGTCGTAGCCGGGCGTCGTCGTCAATTGCCTGAGGTCAGAGCCGTCGAGCTTTGCCATAAAGATGTCGTAGCCCGAGTACACCCCCCATACGTACCCCTTGGAATAGTCCGGCCGGGGCGGGCAAGCGGCGTCGGCGAGATGAGTAGAGGAATAGAGGATCTTGTCCGGATGCGGAAAAATGTAGCCGCAGGTAGTGCGGCCCTTGCCGGTCGAGACCATGCGCTGGTCGGTGCCATCCACATTCATAATGAAGATCTGGTCGCACTGCAGGTTGTCGCGCGTGGACTGAAAGATCAGCTTCTTGCCGTCAGCTGAGAAATACGCTTCGGCATTCTGGCCGCCAAAAGTGAGCTGACGCACGTTGCGCAGGTGCTTCTCCTCGAGGGTCCGAAGATCCGCGGCGGCGGATGTCTGGCCCAAGGCAAACGGTCCTGCCATCAGGAACGCAGTGAGCAAAGCAGCGATAAAGCTTGTTGTGATCTTCATAATGGAAGAGAGAGTTTAGCAGGAGGAATGCCCGCGATAACACTGCTCAGTCGTTCCCAAGACGAATCGTATTCCTCTATACTGGCTTGCCGCCACTGCGGCCTGGGGACTTCCGTGAAGAATCTCGCGGCTCTCTTTCTGCTTTTTTTGAGCTTCGTCGCAGCCAACTTGTTCGCGCAAGACAAACCGAACAAGGGCTCCGATCTTCTGATCAAACTCGAGGCCGAGTTCGCCCAGGCTGTTGCCGAGCAAGGACAGGCCGCCTTCGTCAGCTACTTCGCTGATGATGGTGTCGAACTCGACAACGGGGGCGGCATCGTTACAAAAGAAGACATGCGCAAGGAACCACGGTGGCCCGAGGGTACCTCGCTCACCTGGACTCCCGCCAAAGCAGAGATGGCTGCCTCTGGCGACCTCGGGTATACCTACGGCACCTACGTCTTCAAATCCAAGAACAAGGAAGGCAAGATGGTCACCAGCTACGGCAAGTACATGTCGGTCTGGAAGAAACAGAAGGACGGCACCTGGAAGGTCGTCGCCGACATGGGGAACTCTAGCCCCGAGCCGAAACAGTGATTGGTGGAAAAGTGGACAGCAGCAGAAAATCTTCAGGGAGTTTTCGGGAAGTACCTGGTTCCTCCGTGTGCCGAAGCCTGTCCTGAGCACAGTCGAAGGGTGCCCTCCGTTCTTTGCTTTCTTCGGAAGCCTCTCGATCAAATCTTCCTTAGGTTGCCACAAGAGGTTTGAGGGTTGCCTGTGGCTCGCTACTTGCCACCGGCCTCTCGCAACTTGTTCGTGGCAGGAACAACTCAGGGGAATGGAAAAGACCGCGACATTGGTTACGCTCAAGCCGCCAACTCCTGCGAGGGAGTCAACGACGTAGATGCGTGCACCGTCGCGGTCCTTGATGCGATCACCGCTTTCGCGGCGCCAAACCCCGGCGTCTCCTCGCAGAGGCGTCGGATTTTTCGGGTCTGGCCGTCGAGCGGGTCACCCCGCCCGGCGAATCACCCAGCTTACTTCGGGTTGGCGACGGTTTATTGAAGCCAACCCTTTCAGCCATCGACGGCAGCAAGATTAACGTATCCTTAAAACTTGTCAACGCCGATTTTTGGTGCAATTCGCAAACAGGCGGGAACTTGTGCGATGGTCCAAAAAGCCTGTCAGTCAAGGCTTCTGACGCCCTTGAAGGAAAGCCGCTGCAGACCCGCTTTCACCGGCCTGTGGAAATCTATTGTTACGACGGACACAAAGAACCAGGAAAATCTCTTGACGGAGTGAACCCATTTCACGCATGGTGCTCTAAGGAAGTGAGAAGTGACATGTCCCAGCTAGTAGCCTACGTGGACGGCAGTTCACTGGGGAATCCCGGGCCGTCCGGTATCGGGGTGGTGGTTGAAGACCCGAAGGGCAACCGGATCAGGATTGCCAAATGGATCGGCTGGCAAGACAACAACGTGGCCGAGTACGTAGCGCTGCTGGAGGCTCTGCAATGCGCCCTGGCCAGGGACGCGCGATCTCTGCGCGTCTATTCGGATTCTGACGTGGTGGTCAGGCAGATGTGCGGCGAATATGCATGCCGGAGCGCCAGACTGTATTCGTTGCACTGGGTCTGCCGCAAGCTGGCGCGGGGCCTGGAGTTTGCCATTACCCGCATCCCCCGCGAACACAACCTCGAGGCCAATCATCTCGCCAACAGCGCTGCCCGGTTGTGCCGGAATTTCACCGATCCTCAGAACTGATCTGGATCCCTTGGTCTGGAAACCTCCTTTGCCAGAGACTTGCGTTCTCTTCAGGCTAGAGATCGAGACCCTGGTCTCTAACCTTACTTCTCGCGACCCGCTTTTCGTTTGTCTTTCACCAGCGCCTCGATCCGCGCGAGCACTTGGTCTTCGCTCAGGCGCGTCGTATCCAAGACCACCGCATCCTCTGCGGGCACGAGCGGGGAGGCGGCCCGTGTCCGGTCGCGCAGGTCGCGCCGACGCAGCTCGTCTGCCATCGCCTGAGCGGAGGCCCCGCTGGCGTTCTGCTGCTGCAAGCGGCGTTGTTCGCGAACAGCGGGATCGGCATCCAGGAAGATCTTGAGGTCGGCGTCGGGAAAAACCTTGGTGCCAATGTCACGGCCTTCCATGACCACTCCGCCGACGATCCCCATCTCGCGCTGCCGCGCCACCATCCACTCACGAACCTTGGGGTGCACAGAAATGCGCGAAGCGGCCTCGGTCACGTCAATTTCGCGGATGCGGGCGGAAACATCCCGCCCGTCGAGCATGACGCCGTTTCCGCCGATGCCTGGCTCGATCTGGATCCGGGATTTTTGGGCCAGCTTGACCAATGCTGCTTCGTCGTCGAATGAAATGTCCCATTCGATGGCCTTCAGGGCCAGCGCCCGGTACATGGCGCCGCTCTCCAGGTTGACATAACCGAGCCTGCGTGCCAGGCGCGCTGCGATAGTGCTCTTCCCTGCCCCGGCCGGGCCGTCGATGGCAATGATCAGTTCGCGCGTGGAGGCTTCGCTCATCCCATGAAGGGAGCATTGTACACGGCAACGGCAAGGAAGCCACCGCCGGCGTAACGGGACGTCAAGGGATTCCGCGCTATTCTCTTTCGCCGTTTCCCTTCATGTCTTGTCGATGAATCCCCGGACTTCTCAGCTTCCCGCGCGCTGGGGTTGCGGACGCCGCGGCAAGGACGCCTGCTTGGCCGGTGTCAACTGCAAAACTGAGCGGGTGCCCACGTGGATGAAGCTGAGTTCCCGTGCTGAGAGTAGCGCATTGATCGCTTCCTTTACACGCGATCGCGGCACGAAGTTCGAGAAGAAAGCCTCGACCTCGGCTTGATCGGCGGCGACCACGCAATCCAGGTATTTCGAGAGCAGCGCCGAAAGTGCCTCGGGCACCGACACCCCGACCCCTTCCCGCACCGCATCCGGCGCCCAGCGCGAAAGCTCATCCCAGACCGAGCCTTCCTCCACGGTGTAGTCCACGCGCGTGATGCGGAGCTTGGCCCAGAGTTCGGCCAATGCCCGGTCGAGGCCAGCAACGGAGAGCGCGCCACCGAGCTTCTCGCCGAGCTTGGTTTTCGATATCGGGCCTTCGCGCCGGATGATCTGGAACGCGTCGCAAGCAAGTTGGGAATATTCTGAACGGGTCGTGGCTTTGGGTGGCTGCTTCGGATTGCGCTCGCCTACCAAGGCATAGAAGTAGGGAAACACCGAAGCCGCTACCAGGAAGGCGTTATTCTCGTCGAACAGCGGGGCTTCGTAGGCGGCTTTGTCGCGTAGCGTGCGCACCATGAGCTCGGTGGCTTCTTTTGCCCGCGGATCGGCGAAGGCATGTTGCCAGGTTGGCAGTTGCTCTTCGGCTCCAACCCACGCTCCGATGAAAGTCGGCACCAGTACGGGCAGCCGCAGTGGATACATTAGACAAAATCCGACCGACTCCAGGAAGCTGCGCACCTCGTTGAGCGTGCGCACGCGCTGGCCGTCAAGATGCCATTTTCGCCCGCGTGCCTGTTGGAGTTCCACGTCGGTCATGGATTTGATTAGAACACAGCGGAGTGAGATTGCCGCCGCAATCTCATTGACTGTCCGGCTGCGAGTCGCGGGCTCCGAGCTCCGAGCAAGCTCTCTCGCAGAGCGGGAGTTCGGGGTCGCTCAAAACTCGTAGCTCGCAGCTAGATTCTCTTGAACGCCTTCTGAATATCCTGCATCGAGTAGCGCAACACCACCGGCCTTCCGTGTGGACACGTCGTCGGATGCGCGGTTTTGGCCAGTTCTGCCAGCAGCCACTCCATTTTGTTTTGCTCCAGCGGCATGTTGACTTTGATGGCCGCATGGCACGCAATCGAAGCGGCAATGCGGGTACGCACCGCTTCCAGATTGATCGCCTGATCTTCGCGCGGGAGCTGATCGAAAATCTCGTTGAGCATGTGCTCGATCTGGGAAGCCTCCACCCCAGCAGGCGCGACTTTCACCGCGACGCTGCGCGTACCGAAGGGTTCAGCTTCGAATCCGTTGTGCGTCAGTTCCTCGGCGATCTCACTGAAGATGGCCTGTTGTGCGGGCGTGAGATCAAGCACCAATGGCATCAGGAGTCGCTGGCTCTCGACCTGATGGGCAGCGCGCTGGCGCAGGACCTTCTCAAACAACACACGCTCGTGTGCGACGTGCTGGTCGATGATCCAGAGGCCGTCTTCGTTAACGGCCAGAATGAACGAGTTCCTGATTTGCCCCAAGGGTTTGAGGGTGCGCAGTGACTCCAGCGTCGGCCGAGCTTGTGGCTCCTGAGCGATGGGCGGCGCGCATCCGTGGTCGGGGATATTCAGTTCCGGCGGGCGAGCCAGTGAGACAGCAGCGTTAGCCTCGACGGCAATCCCTCCGTCGAACTCCAAACGAGCCGTGGTGGGCGGGAGGGACGGAGCCTGTAACGTGTAACCCGCCGTCGCTGGTTCGTACAGGCCACGCCAGGGAGGGCGCTGTCCGTCGCCAGTCCGGGCACCAGGAGTGAACGCCGGACTGGCGCTCGGCTGCGCGCTGATCTCCGACAAGAATTGCGGCACGGGCCGCGCTTTCATCAGCGCCGAGCGCACCGATTCGCGGACGAAATCGTGCACGACGGTCTGCTGGCGGAAGCGGACCTCGATCTTGGAGGGATGGACATTCACGTCCACTTCGGCAACTGGCATCTCCAGAAACAGCAGCACCACCGGATACACCGCCGGCGGCAGGATGTTGCGGTAGGCCTCGGTGAGCGCATGCTGTATCAGCCGGTCGCGGATCAACCGGCCATTGACGAAGATGAAGATCGAGTTGCGGTTGAGCTTTTGAATTTCCGGCTTCGACACAAAACCGTGCAGCCGGACCTCGCCAAAACTGTGTGGTGCGGGCATTCCCGCCCGCGTGGAGTCGTCCTCCCTTTCTTCCCCGCCCGAGCGATACTCGCCCTTGCCGTCACTCCTTCTCCAAGGCGGTGGCTGCGGCAATCCAACCCGTTCCAGCGGTTGCAGCGCCGCCAGTGGGATCAACTGGTCGAGCACCTCCTGCCCGAAAACCTGATAGACCCGTTCGCGATGGCCAGCCACCGGCGGCGCTACCAGCAGTGCGTTAGTCGCCGCGTGCAATTCGAAATGCTTCTCCGGATGCGCCAGCGCGTAATGCGTCACCAGCGACGCGATGTGCGAAAGCTCGGTCGATTCCGACCTGAGGAACTTCTTCCGGGCGGGCGTATTGAAGAAAAGGTCGCGAACGGTGATGGAAGTCCCGACGGGCAACCCGCCTTCGTCCACACGAATCATCTTGCCGCCGTTGATCTCGATGACCGTTCCAGCCGCCTCTTCTTCAGCGCGAGTTTCCAGACGCAGGCGGGCAACCGAGGCGA
>Ga0335070_10002528_pt1 | contig 21215 bp, 19 predicted proteins | sample Lox_Sample_13_FD_206722 | JGI IMG/M metagenome (GOLD analysis project Ga0335070, IMG submission 206722) | Soil microbial communities from Loxahatchee National Wildlife Refuge, Florida, United States - Lox_Sample_1.3 | ecosystem: Environmental > Terrestrial > Soil > Wetlands | place: USA...
CCCAAAAGTACTTCTTCAACCCAACCTTCGGCGGCGCGCTGGTGCCCAACCAGCGCAACGTGTTCGACAGCTCCGTGGATTTCTCGGGCATCGCCTTTCTCACCCAGCCACGCAATGCTTCGCCCATTATTTCGCGGCTGCTGGTCCGGAAAGATAGAACAGACTTTCAGTGGGACTTGGATTACGATCCTGTGCTTCATCAGGTCAACGCCAGTACGATCTTTGTAGGGCAGCGTCTCGCTTCCAAGTGGTACGTCATCGGAGGCCAGACTTATCTGCATGTTCCGGGCGAAGTCATCCCAGCCACCGCAAACCAGACGCTGGCGCCCGACATTTCCAACCAGCTCCGCGTGCAGGCCGTCTATGGAAGCCTCGGCAGTCGCGGATTCAGCACCGCTGCCGGCATGGCCTTCGATATTCACAACGCTTATCTTCAAGGCGCGACCGTGCAGAGCACGTATAACTGGGACTGCTGCGGCCTCACCTTCGAGTACGCGCGCTGGGCCCTCGGCACGGTGCGCAACGAGAACGCCTACCGTTTTGCCTTCAGCCTCACCAACGTCGGCACCTTCGGCAACCTGAAGAAGTTGCAGAGAATCTATTAGTTCGCATCCTTTCTGCCGTAAGTGCCGTCTAGAATGGAAGCATGTTTTCCGCCGAAACCACCTCAACCAGTGCGCTGACTGCCAAGTCGGACCGGCTGCAGGAATGTCTGCGCGGTCTGGGACGTGTGCTGGTCGCCTACTCGGGCGGAGTGGATTCCGCCTTCCTCGCCTGGGCCGCTTATCGCGAACTCGGCGAGAACATGCTGGCGGTGCTGGCCGACTCTCCCAGCCTGGCGCGCTCACAAATGCAGGATGCGGTGGCCTTCGCCGAAGAGCAAGGCATCCCGCTGACCATCATTCAGACCGCCGAGATGGAAAGCGCCGAGTATCGCAAGAACGACGCCTCGCGCTGCTTTCATTGCAAGGACGAGCTATTCACCGTGATGGAGGACTTCCGCTCGCAGCGCGGCTTCGAGGTGATCGCCTATGGCGTCAACGCCGACGATCAGGGCGACTATCGGCCCGGCCAGCAGGCCGCGCGGCAGCACGGTGTTGCGGCGCCGTTGCTCGAATCGGGACTCACTAAGCAGGACATCCGCGAACTCGCCCGCGCCGCTGGGCTGCGCGTCTGGGACAAGCCCGCTTCCGCGTGCCTGTCCTCGCGCATCGAATATGGCCGTCCGGTGACGCCGGAGGCGTTGCAAGTGGTTGAGCAGGGCGAGGACGCGTTGCGGCAGATGGGATTCAGCCAGTTCCGCGTACGCCATCACGGCGACATCGTGCGCATCGAAATTGCACTTGACGAACTGCCCCGCGCGCTCACACCGGCGATGGCCGCCGAGTTCACCCGCATCTTCAAGGGGCTGGGCTTCACCTACGTGACACTGGATCTGGAAGGATTTCGCTCCGGGTCAATGAACGCAGTCCTGCCGGTGGCAAGGTTGACTAAGCTCTAGGCACGCCCCAATCTACTCGATGCGCAGCGCTTCCATGGGCTCGATGCTGGCGGCGCGACGTGCCGGGATGAAGCCGGCCAGCGCCGCAGCCGCCGTGAGCACGACCACCGCCATCCCAAGGCTCATCGGATCCCATGAGCGCACGCCGAAAAGCTGGTCGGCCATCAGTCGGCCTCCCGCCAGCGCAACCGGAATCCCGATTGCCAATCCCAGCCCTACCTGTGTGAAAGCGCCGCGTAGCACCAGCCGCACCACGTTGCCGCGGTCTGCGCCCAGGGCCATGCGCAGTCCAATTTCGTTGGTGCGCCGCGCCACCGCGTACGACGTGATGCCGTAGAGACCGACGGCGGCCAGCACCAGCGCCAGTAGGCCAAACAGCGTGGTAAGGCGGGCGATGAGCCGCTCCTGGGTGAAGTTGTCCGCCACCTGGTAGTCGAGCGAGTGCAGGTCGATCGCCGTGAGGTTCGGGTCGATATCTGCCAGGTTGCGGCGCACTAGCGAATCGACGTTCTGCGGCGGCGTGACGAAATTCAGGGTGATGGAGTTGATATAGAGGGACCAGGTCTCCGCCATGATGGCATTCGGCTCCGTCACCTGCAATCTTTGTGTCAGCGGCCGAAAGTACATGGGTCTTACCTGTTCGCGAGGGTTGGTGTACTTAGCGTCAGCCACAATTCCCACAATCTCGAACGCGCCGGCATACTTCTGGTCGAAGATGCCGAAGTGCCGTCCGATCGGGTCCTCATTCGGGAAAAATTTCTTGACGAAAGTCTCATTGACTACGGCCACGAATTGCGAGGTAGAGGTGTCGGCATCGGAGAACCCCCGGCCGCGAATCACCGGCTGGCCTACGGTTTCGAAAAACTTCGGACTGACGCGGTCCCACGAAGAGCCAGTGTGTGCCTCGGGACCGGGCGTGGGGCGGCCTTCCACATACACGCTTTCACTCCAGTTATTGCCCTCCAACGTGCTATAGAGCGCCATCCCAACGTTCTGCACTCCAGGGATCGCACCGAACTGCTGCGCCAATCTCTGGTACAGCGCGGGCAACTTGTCGGGCGTGTATCCCGCACCAAGGGGATCGAGGTGCACAACGTAGCGATTCGCCGTCTGGATGCCGAGATTCTGATGTTCCAGGTTGCGCAGGCTCTTGGTGAGCAGCCCGGCGCTCACCAGCATGACCAGCGATAACGCCGCCTGAAACACGATGAGGGACTTCTGCGGCAGCGCGCCGCGGTCGCGTGTCGAGCGGTTGGTGCCACGCAGCGCTTCGGCAGGATCGGAGTGCGAGGTAATCCATGCCGGCACAATGCCAAAGACGATTCCCGTCACCAGCGACAGCACGAACGCAAATCCCAGCACTGGCAGCGATGGGTTGGCTTGAATGGGCAGGTTGGGCGAGTCGGGGAAGGCCAGCGCCAAGATGGTTCGGGTTCCTGCGTAGGCGACCGCCAGGCCTGCGAGTCCACCGAGGCAGGCCAGCAATACGCTTTCCGTCAGCATCTGGCGGATGAGGCGGCTGCGCGCTGCGCCCAGAGCCATACGGATGGAGGTCTCGGCCTTGCGCGTGGTACCCCGGGCCAGCAGCAAATTGGCTACGTTCGCACAGGCGACGAGCAGCACCAGCGCCGAGATGATCATCAGCAGGCGGAGTCCCTTGCCGGTTTCCATTTGCAGCATCTGGATGCCTCCGCCCGCCGGGGTAATGACGACGTGCTGCTTCGCAAGCAGCGTGGACCTGCCATTGCGGGTGTATTCGTCCACCGTTGCCAGCCACACACGGAGATTGTTGGAGATCTTCGCCGGCAGCGGGCCGACAGCCGTGCCCGGCTTCAGTCGTCCAATGGCATACAACCAGTTGCTTTCTCTTAAGGGCAGCAGCGATCTGTCACGGTTGACCATTGGCTCGACCGCCAAGGGAATCCACACCGCCGGCGGATTGCTGCGGATCCGGTCGCCAAAAAACCCAGGCGGAGCGATGCCCACGACCGTCATCGGCTGCGTCTGGATGAATAGAGTGGAGCCAACGATTGCGGGATCGCCGCCGTATTCCGCTTGCCATGCCTGGTAGCTGAGGACGACAGCAGGAGCTGCGCCTTTGGTGTCGTCAGCCATGCTCAGCACGCGCCCGGCGAATGGGCCGATGCCAAATGTCGAGAAGTAGTTGCCGGAGACGTACTCGGTGCGCAGCGACTTGGCTGGCTCGGAACCAAGCCGCACCGCCATGATGTTCTGTCCCGACTGCATCGCGGCGAGCTGCTCGAACTCCGGCGTGGTATCGCGCAGATGCAGGTATAACTCGTAGGAGAAGAGGTCGAAATCGCCTTCGTCGTTGAGGAAGCCACCGTTGACGCAGCAGTCATCCTTATCGCCAATCCGGTAAAGCGTCTTGGGGTCAGTAACCGGCAGCGATTTCATCAGCACCGCATGAACCAGGGTAAAAATGGCGGTATTGGCGCCGATGCCCAGCGCGATGGTCAAAATGACGGTAAATGCAAAGCCCGGCGACTTACGGAGCTGACGGAGCGCAACTCGAATGTCATTCATCGGGGAAGCGGTGACCTCGATTCATCAAATAGCAGATACGCTGCCACGTTGCGTATGGTTCAACCTATTCAATCCATTGCCGGTTGCCGGTGCATGTGATTGGAAGCGCCGTCCGGCTGGTAACGCTGGGTGTCCGGCTCTGGACGGTCCCCGGCGGCAGCCTGAGATTGGACTCCAAGCGGCGGATTTCGTTACGGATAGCGGTACGAACTGCAGACGGAAGGCCGCCTGCCGCAGTGTCCGGCAGTGAGCCTGCGTGCGATAATTAAAGATTCAGGTTTACCTCCAAAGGCGGTCCGTATTTTGTTGACAAAACGATTGGCAGTTCTGTTGTTGCTGGTAACGGCGGGATGTTCGGCGCAGAGTGTCTCACCCGAATTGAAAACCAAGATTGAGCGGCAAGTGCAGGCGCAGTATGACCTTCCACCGGATGTGAAGATCGATGTGGGGCCGCGGCGCCCCAGCGACTTCCCCACTTACGATATGGTCACCATCACGCTGAGCAGCAAGGGACACGAGCAGAAGGTCGATTTCCTGCTCTCCCAGGACGGCAAAACGCTGGCCAAGGTGACCAAGATCGATCTGACAAAGGACGTCTACGCTGAGCGCATGAGCAAAATCGATGTAGCCGGACGTCCGGTGCGTGGCAATCCCAATGCCAAGGTCACCATCGTCAACTACGACGATCTGCAGTGTCCCTTCTGCTCACGCATGCATGCCACGCTGATGCAGGAGATCCTGCCGGAATACGGCGATCGCATCAAGATCGTGTACAAGGACTTCCCGCTGTCGATGCATCCCTGGGCGCAGCATTCAGCAAACGACGCCAATTGCCTGGCGAGCGAGAATGGCACGGCCTATTGGGAGTTTGCCGACTACGTGCATGCCAACCAGAAGAGCATCAACGCCGGTCAGGACCTGCAGAAGTCGAAGGTCGAGCTTGATCGCATTGCCCTGGACATGGGCAAGAAGAACGGGGCCGATCTGACCCGGCTGCAGGCGTGCCTCAAAGCGCAACCCGACAAGACTCTGAAAGCCTCGATGGCTGAGGGCGAATCGCTGGGGCTGAACGCAACTCCCACGTTGTTCATCAATGGCCAGAAACTCGAGGGCGCAGTGGATGCCGACGAAGTCAAGGCCATTTTGAACCAGCAACTGCTTGCGGCGGGAGTTCAACCCCCGGCGGAACCCGCGACGGCCCAACCGAAGGCGGCCAACTAATCGGCGCCGGCGCGGGCTGCCGCAGCCGTGGTTTGTGATGCGCGATGGCGGTACTGCGGATGTTTGCCGCGAGTCCGCCAAGTTTGAAGGAGCATGGTTTGAAATCGAACCCCAGTCGTGCACTGAACACCGCGATCATTCTGATACTGACGACGGCCCTGTTGCTGCTCGCGGTCGCCGGCTGCAATAAGACGAAAGAAACCGAAGGCGTCATGGCCACGGTCAACGGTCGCAAGATTCTCCGCACCGAGGTCGATAAGTACTACAACAACCAGACCGCCGATGCGCCGCAGAAACCCACCGACGAGCAGGCCGACACCCTGCGCCTGAACATCCTGAAGCAATTGGTGGACAATGAAATCCTGATGCAGCGCGCCGAGAAGCTGGGCCTGCTGGCGACCGATGACGAAGTGAACGCCAAGCTGGCGGAGATCAAAGCGCCCTTCAGCCAGCAGGAGTTCGACAAACGGCTGGCTGATCGTAGCATTACGCTGGCGGACTTCAAGGCCGACCTGCGCCGCTCCATTACGGTGGACAAGGTCATCAACAAGGAAATCACCTCGAAGATCAACATCAGCGACGAAGACATCACCAACTACTACAACCAACACAAGGCGGAGTTCAACCTGATTGAACCGCAGTACCACCTGGCGCAGATCCTGGTCACGACGCAGGCCAATCCGCAGGCCCGCAACGTGGTCAACAAGGCGCAGAGCGAGGCGGATGCCAGGAAAAAAATCCAGATGATCGAGAACCGCCTGGACAGCGGCGAGGACTTTGCCTCGGTGGCGATGAACTTCTCCGAGCAGCCGGAAACCGCGCAGAACGGCGGCGACCTGGGTTTTGTCCCGGAATCATCGTTGAAGGGTGACAAGGCGGCGTTCGACGCGATCAACAAGCTGAAGCCCGGGCAGTACACTGGGGTGCTGCTGGTCGGCGACCCCAACAGCCACCAGCTCTTTGGCTTCCGGATTGTGAAGCTCATCAGCAAGGAAGCCGCCGGACAGCGTGAGCTGCAGGACCCGCGGGTGCAGCAGGCCATCCGCGAACAGCTTCGCGACCGCAAGGAGCAGTTACTGAAGGCCGCTTACTACGAAGTCATTCGCGACGAAGCGAAAGTGGAAAACTATTTCGCCGAAAACATCCTCAAGAAAGCTGGCACGCTGAAGTAAGCGCGGCTCAGCTAATCTTCTTCAGCGCCTGTTCCAGATCGGCAATGAGGTCGTCGCGGTTTTCCAGCCCGATGTGCAGTCGCACGATGCGGTGCCCATAGTCGGGACGACCCTTGAATCCGGTGAAATCGTAGGCCACGGCGAGGCTGGCAAATCCTCCCCAGCTATAACCGATTTCGAACAGCTCCAGCGCGTTCACGAAGGCGAGGACCTTCTCCTTCGTCGCGCCGGGCTTGAAAACCAGCGAGAAGAGTCCAGATGACCCAAGAAAATCGCGCTTCCAGAACTCATGTCCCGGACACGATGGCAGCGCGGGGTGCAGCACGCGCTCGACTTCGGGCCGCTGACTGAGCCATTGCGCAATGTGCAGGGCCGAGCGTTCGATGGCCGTCAGCCGTACCGCCATGGTCTTCATGCCGCGCAGGGCAAGGCTGCAATCGTCCGGGGAGGCCGCCGCGCCCAGCACTTGCTGGTGCTCGCCCAGCGTGTTCCATGCGGCTTCGTCTTTCACTGTGATCGCCCCCAGCAGCAGATCGCTGTGGCCGCCGATGTATTTAGTTACAGCCTGCATGGAGATGTCCGCGCCATGCGCCAGCGCGTCGAACAGCACGCCCGCTGCCCAGGTGTTGTCCATGACGACGAGCGCGCCGTGAGCGTGCGCGGCGGCGGCGATGGCGGGCACGTCCTGCACCTCCATGGTGATGGAGCCTGGGCTCTCGCACCACACCATGCGGGTATTGGGCCGGAACAGCGACTTGATTTCGCTGCCAATACCCGGCGGATAAAAGGTGGTCTCGACGCCGAAGCGGCGCAACACATACCGCGTGAGCTTGCGGTTGGGGCCGTAGATGCTCTCGGGAACGAGGATGTGGTCGCCGGATTTCAGATACGCGAAGTGGATGGTGGAGATGGCGCACTGGCCGCCGGGCGTAATGAGGGTGCGAAAGCCGCCTTCGAGTTCGCAAATCCGCGCCGCCAGTTCAAGGGTTGTTGGCGTGCCGTAAAGTCCATAGGTATATCCGACCTCATATTGGTTCCAGTCGTCGGTGACGTCGGCGGCGTCAGAGAACAAAGTGGTCGAGCCGCGATACACGGGCGTCGCCAGCGAGCGGAATCCTTCGGGCACACGCGCATCCGAGTGGATGAGCTTGGTTGTCCAGTCCTTCTTCATCGGAGCATTATAGGATGGGTTCGAACAGCCCTCCCCCTCCCCCCAAAGCTCCTTGTTTTCATAGGGATGGCGGGATTTTGCGCGCAAGCGGCGGAAAACAAATGAGTTATAGGCAAAATCCTGAGCTGCAAGGACTTGCGTGGGGGTTTTACGCGCAGGGAGCCGTCGGGTGGACGACGCGAAAGAACAGGAGTGACCATAGAGCCTCCAAAAATCGGCTAGTAACACAGACCGCTGGTGTACGACCAGAGGCGAAAAAAACAATGCTCGTGCGGGCGGCCAGCGCCCGTCGTGTAAGAGTGGCAGACGAGTGGAAGGTTGTCAAGTTGCGAGAGTACATCGATCCGAATAACGTTTTGCAGTTCACCGACACCGGAAAGATGGAAGGGCACCGGGTTCATGTGGAGCCAATGCCCTAGGACACTACCGGCTTCTGACTCGCCCCGAACCTGAACCACAGAGACCTTGCCGGCACGTAACCGGCACGATGCGAAGAGTGAATGGAGAGCATTATGCAGTCGAACAAGGGATTCGTAGTTTCAAGGGTGTTGGCGTTTGTGGTTGTGATGCTCTGCTCGCTATGGAATGCGCCAACGCTCCAGGCCTTCAACCCGCAGCCCGATCCCCCGGCATGCAGCATGATCGGCATGACACAGGACCAGATGGCCCGCTTCGGTGTGGCCTGCTCGGCAGCGACAATTCACGAGCTCCCACCGGACCCATGCCGCGGTACCTTGACGTTTGCAGACCGCTATGGCGACACCTTGAAGGAGACTCGCTACGACCTTCAGCCCGGCCAGGGGGCCTTCTTGGACCTGAATCCAGACGAGGTGAAATGGGGCAATGGCATCCGGATTGAACTTCAGCCGGTGATCGCGCCGCTGTCTGGGCGCTCGCTTCCCGCCGTCCAGTTGTTGAACCTGAAAACGGCAAAAACTGAAACCTTCGCCGGTCCGATCAGTTTCCGCACCAGCTTGATCGACAATGCCCACTAGGACAGCAGACACTGCACAGGGCGCCAGGTTGGCCCTGCTGTGGCGACCCTGGTCCCGAAGTATGCCACTTCCACTAAGGAACAGTTTGTCGGCCATCCAGAAGTTGGCCAGAAACGGGCTTGTGGGAAATTACTCCGGATGAGTCAACAAGGCTGTGGTAACGATCACCTCGGTTCACGAAATGGTCGATTTTTCATAAGTGAGAATCGAAAGCCCTGTGGGGCCGACTATTTCTACTGAACAGGCTTCACTGGTACGATTGCATGTTGCCGAGCACAACTAACATTCACACTTGAGGCATTCATGAAAGCTTTAGTGAAGAGCCGCGCGGAGCGCGGGTTATGGTTGGAAGATATCGCAGAACCGACATTGGGGATCAATGATGTGCTGATCCGCATCCGCTATACCGGCATCTGCGGAACCGACGTTCATATCTATCAATGGGACGAGTGGGCACAGAAGACAATTCCTGTGCCCATGGCCATCGGGCATGAATTTGTCGGAGAGATTGTCGAGGTTGGATCGAATGTAAACGACTTCTATCCCGGCGACATCGTGAGCGGAGAGGGGCATGTCACTTGTGGACGCTGCCGCAATTGTCTGGCAGGGAGACGTCATCTGTGCGCGCACACATCAGGTGTTGGTGTCAATCGATCTGGGGCGTTCGCCGAATTCATCGCCCTGCCGATGACCAATATCTGGCGGCATGAGCCTGATATCAATCAGGAAGTCGCGGCTATCTTCGATCCCTTTGGCAACGCGGTGCATACCGCTCTCTCGTTTCCGGTTCTTGGCGAAGATGTATTGATTACCGGCGCCGGGCCAATCGGGATCATGGCAATTCCAGTGGTCCGGCATGCCGGCGCGCGTCATGTCGTAATCACGGATGTCAATCCGTTCCGCCTGGATTTGGCGCGCAAAATGGGGGCGACCCTTGCAGTGAACACCCAGGATACGCCGCTTGCGGAGGTACAGAAGCAACTCGCTATGCGGGAAGGATTCGATGTCGGACTGGAGATGTCTGGCAATCCTGCGGCGATGCAGGAGATGATTGCGAATATGAGTCACGGAGCGAAGATCGCCATGCTCGGAATTCCCACCAAGCCGATGACGATCGATTGGCGAACGGTGATCTTCAATATGTTGACCATCAAAGGCATCTACGGACGGGAGATGTATGAGACCTGGTACAAGATGACCATCATGATCGAGTCGGGGGTCGACATTTCACCGGTCATAACCCACCGTTTCAGCTACCGGGACTTTCAAAAGGGATTCGATGCGATGATTTCGGGCCAGACCGGCAAGGTCATTCTGAACTGGACGCAAGTTGCCTGAAAAGCGAACGCAAAAAACGGTTCCGCGTTTGTCGTTTAAGTGATTCTCTTAGGGATCACTCCCGGCACGTCGGGCGGTATTCACGAATGTGTCCGTCCCAACCGGTGCGAGCTACCTGAATCTCGCTTGCTTCCCGGAAGACATGTCTTTAGCCCTTGCGCGTAATCTTGCCGGCGAATGACTGGGCCACGATCTTGCCGTCCCGCACGATGAACGTGTCCGTCCCCAACTCGTACACGTTGTCGGCGGTCTCGGCGGTCCACAAAATGTACCCATAATCGCCCTCGACCGACTGCTGCTTCAGCCTGAAGGCTGCGCCGGGCTTTCCAAATTCAGCAAATAGCGCTTCGAAAAACGGTGTTATCGCCTCGGCTCCCCTGAGCGGTCCGTCCGGCACGAACAGGACGGCGCCCGGCGCATAGTCAGAGAGGAGACCCTTGAGGTCACCCTCACCAAAACACTGTAAGTGGTTGTCCAGAACATCTTTCGTCGTAGTCATGTATCCGTCCTCCTGAGTTGATTCTGGTTGCTCGCTTCAGCACGCGGTGATTGCTGAGGTATCGTGCCTCCGAGTAGCCCACCGTCAGTCCGTCGGCCGACGGACTGACGAAGGCCCATTGAATTGGAGTTCATTTCTTGCCGGCCGCCAGGGCGCGGACATCATCGGCGGTCAACGCTTTCCCGCCAACCGCCCATTCGCCGCTGCGAATCTCTTCCAGGATTACCAGGGTGAACGGCCGCAGGTTCTCGCCTTCGATGCTGACCATGGTATCCGTCAGCCTTGTTATGATCTCCTTCTTCTGAGCCGGGGTGAAGACTTCATCGATCATTTTCACTTGAATCAGTGGCATACTTAATCTCCTCTATGTTTGGATTTTGGTCGACCAGCGAATCTCTGCTTCGGCCGTCCGATGGAGCCACTATGCGCCATGGTTCGCCTGGATACTTATCCGGGCGTCCTGCTCCCTTGCTCATGGAGGCATAGCATGCGTTTCACTTGTCTCAGCGTCCGGCGGGATTTGCCGGAAGTCCCCCGCAACAGGAGAACTGAATGGATGTACTGTCGGAAGTGCTGAAAGTCGTTAGGCTCGACGGCGCGGTTTTCTATAACGCTGAATTCTCCTCGCCATGGAGTTTCCGCTCGCCGCCCTCGCGCGCCCTGGCTCCGTACCTGGCGCCGTCTGCGGGTCATGTGATCATTTATCACTTGCTGATTGAGGGGCGGGGATTCGCGCGACTGGAGGGCGGCGAACGCATCCCTCTGGAGGCCGGAGACATCGTGATCTTTCCCCACGGCGATGCACACGTTGTGGAAAACGGCCCCCGCATCACGGCAGTGGACAGCGACCCGGAGCTGCTGCGCATCTTCTCCCAGGGCTTGAAAACTTCCCGGATGGGTGGCGGCGGCGAGGTCACAAGGTTTGTCTGCGGTTACATGGCGTGCGAGCCCCGGCTCGCCCAGTCCCTGTTGGGCGGGTTGCCGCCTGTGTTTAAAGTCAACATCCGCAATGACGACGCCGGGCGCTGGCTGGAGAGTTCGATCCGATTTTCCGTTGGTCAAGCTGGCGCGTCGCTTCCCGGTGGAGAGGCCGTGCTCGCCAAGCTGTCTGAGGCGTTATTCGTGGAGACGTTGCGGCGCTACATCGCGTTGTTGCCCGAGCAACAGACGGGCTGGCTGGCGGGAGCGCGAGACCCGGAGGTGGGGAATGCACTGGCGTTGATGCATCGCAATCCCGCCCGTCCCTGGACAATTGCGGACCTTGCCAGGGAAACGGGAATTTCCCGCTCGGTTTTGGCGGAACGCTTCCGCCACTACCTGGGCGAGCCCCCTATGTCTTACCTCACCCGTTGGCGCCTTCAGCTCGGCGCACATATGCTCAAGTCTTCCAGCAGCAGCGTTCTGGAGATTGCCGCCGAGGTCGGGTACGAATCCGAACCTGCCTTCAATCGCGCCTTTAAACGTGAGTTTGGCCTCCCGCCGGCCCGCTTCCGCAAGCAATCGAAATCGTCCCGCGCCGGAGCAGCCCGCCACACATCGGCAAACCCTCCACGCGCGATCAGCCGATAAGCGTAGCTGCCTTGCCGCGAGTTGAGTGTCAGTTGGCGATAACAGGGCTTGTGGGAGATTACTCCCGGCGAGCCGGCCAGGGTTAACGGAATGTGTCCGCTCCAACCGGTCCGGCCTGTTTGGAATGCACCTGGCGAGAACGGGGGCATCGCCAATAATCCAATCGGCACCTGGATTGAGCTGACGCCTGAAAGTCAATAGTTGACTACTGTCCGCTACTCAATCACCGCCAGCGTGTCGCCGGCATTGACGGTCGAGCCTTCCGAAGTGAGGATCTTCTGCACGCGGCCGTCTTTGGGCGACTTCATCTCGTTCTGCATCTTCATGGCTTCCATGACGATGACGCCTTGTCCGGCCTTAACTTCGTCGCCGACCCCGACGATGACGCGCACGATTTTGCCCGGCATGGGAGCGGTGATCTTCTGCGGCCCGGCCTCGCCTGCGCCGGCGGCACGACGGGTGCGCAACGAGCGCGGGTCCTGCACATCGACGGCGTAGCGGGCGCTGCCGATGATGAGGTGGATCTCACCTTGCAGCGACCGTTCGCGCTTGATTTCGAAGGCGTCGCCGCCGACCAGCACGGACATGACGTCGCGCGCGGTCAGCGCCGCGTCCACTTCGATCATGTGGTCATCCACCTTGCACAGCCAGGTGTTTTCGCCGCGGCTGAGTTCGAGGCGATGGGTCTTGCCATCAACGATTACGTCGTAGGTCATAAGAAGTGGCCAGTGGCCGGTTGTCAGAACTTCGCGCTCTTCGCTCTTCGCTTCTCGCACGTCTCAGGGGATGAAGCCCCGGTCATCATTGCGAGCACGTTCGGCACGCCTAAAGGCGTGCCCTTTCAAAACCTGCTCGGCCGCGGTCATCAACGCGCGCGCAGACCTTGCTCGCGCCCGGTGCGGCGCCAATTGCTGGGCTCAGCGATTGCCTGGCCGTTGGCCGGGGCGGGCAGTCCGTCGCCGCCGGGGAACGTCGCCTTGGGATCCAAGGTGGCAAAAATTCCCGCTGCCACGGCTGCGATGAGCGGACGCCGCGGATCGGTCTCGACCGCTGGATTTGCCAGCAACCGCTCCAGAAATCCGGTATCGATTTTTCCTGCCCGGAAGTCCGGGTCTGTCAGGATGCGCCGAAACAACGAAATGTTGGTCTTGATCCCGCCAACAAAATACTCATACAGCGCGCGCAACAGCCGGTCGATGGCCTGGTCGCGGGTTTCGGCATAGCCGACCAATTTGGCCAGCAGCGGGTCGTACTCGATAGGCACCGTCCAGCCTTCGTACATGCCGCTGTCGCGCCGAATGCCCGGGCCGGACGGCGAAATCAACCGCGTGATTTGGCCGGGCGAAGGGAAGAAGTTGTTGTCGGGATCTTCGGCGTAAACACGGCATTCGATGGCGTGTCCGCGGAGCTTGATGTCGTCCTGCGCGAATGGCAGCTTCTCGCCCGCCGCGACGCGAATCTGCAGGTGCACTAGGTCCATGCCGGTGACGAACTCGGTGACGGGGTGCTCCACCTGCAGACGCGTGTTCATCTCGAGGAAGTAGAAGTTGCGGTCCTGATCGACGAGGAACTCGACGGTGCCGGCATTCTGATAATCGGCGGCCTTGGCCACGCGCACCGCGATCTCGCCCATGCGCCGGCGCATGTCGTCGTCGACGATGGGCGAGGGCGACTCTTCGAGCACCTTCTGATGCCGCCTCTGCACCGAGCATTCGCGCTCGCCTAGATACACCACGTTGCCGTGCTCGTCGCCGAAGACCTGCATTTCGACGTGGCGCGGGTTGACGATGGCCTTCTCGATATAGACCTCGTTGTCGCCGAAGGCGCGTTGTGACTCGCTGCGCGCATTCTCGAACGCCGAGCGCAGGTCTTCCGGCTTATGCACCAGGCGCATGCCCTTGCCGCCGCCTCCGGCAGCAGCCTTCAGCATCACGGGATAGCCGATCTGCTCGGCCATGCGCGCGGTGGCGTCATACTCCATGCCCTTTTCGGAGCCCGGCACGAAGGGGACGCCTGCCTTCTTCATGTTCTGGCGGGCGCGGGTCTTGGAGCCCATCATCTCCATGGACTCGGGCGTCGGCCCAATGAACTTCACTCCGGCATCGCGGCAGGCTTTGGCGAAGCGGGCGTTCTCGGAGAGGAAGCCGTAGCCGGGATGGATTGCTTCCGCGCCGCTGCGACGGGCTACGTCAAGAATCTTGTCGAAGTTGAGGTACGACTCGCTGGCAGCGGCCGGCCCGATGTGGTAGGCGTGGTCGGCCTTGCGGACATGCAACGCGCGGCGATCGACGTCGGAAAAGACTGCGACCGACTCGATGCCCATCTCGCGGCAGGCGCGAATAATGCGGACGGCGATTTCGCCGCGGTTGGCGATCAGAATGCGTTTGAACATGAATGTACCTTTGGCGCCCAGGGTTCCCTGCTGCGCGCAGCGACAGTCGCGCCAAAGCAAGAATTGTACTGCATGGTTTCGCAGGGGCGAGCAACGATGTCACAAGCCTCGGTGACGCGAATTCCGGAGGGAGCAAATAGCACAACGCCCTTCCCGGCCTGGAGAAGGGCGCTGCTGTGAATTCACCTGCCAACGAGCGGCGACTCTACTTAGCCGGCGATTCCGTGGTCACCAGTCCGGAAGGGCCGGCCTTTTCCGCTTTGGCCTTCTTGGTGGCCATGGTCTTATCGACCCAATCGTCGGCATTTTTCAGATCGGCCTTGCGGGCTTCGGGGTTGTCGCACTCCAGATCGGCGCGCTCGCGGTACATCAGGTTGAGGTAGGCCATCGCGTCATCGTAGTCGGGCCGCAATTCCAGCGACTTCTGCAGCTTGGCGATACCGTCCTCAACCACGGCCTGGTTGGCGGAGATTGCCTTGAGCAAATCGGCGCAGGTCTTCTTGTCCTTGATGTCGTCAGTGGGCTTCAGGCCCAGCTTGGCGCGGGCTTCCAAGCGTGGCTGGTAGGCCTCGGTCCAGTCAATCACGGCGATGGAATAATAGACCTCGGGATCGTTGGGGTCCAGCGCAGCGACCTTTTCGTAGTACTCCTTGGCCTGGTCCATCTTCTTCATGTTGAAGTAGAGCGAAGCGATGCCCTTCAAGCTGTGGATCTGCTGCTCCTTGGGCGGGTTGGCGGCCAGGACGTTCTTGAACTCATCGATGGCCTGCTCCGCGAACTTGTTGTTTTCGGGCGAGTCGGCGCCGGGAATATATTGCTGGGCATACGCGGTTGCCAGATAAAGACGGGCGTTGATCAGGCTAGGATCCCATTGCACCGCGTTCTTGAAATGTTCGATGGCTTCTTCGTAGCGTGCGTTCTTGTAGGACTGAACGCCCTTGTTGAGTTGGTCGCGCGCTCTCAACTTCTGGCAACCCACCGCCGAGAGCAACGTGAGCAGGACCGCGAGGATCGTCAATACCCGTCCGCTCTTATTCATATTTGCTTTCACTCTCCGTTACGCATTTTCGGCTTTCACGGCACGGCGGGACACCGCTGAGCGGCATCCCGCCTTACCTCTAGGAGGAGTTTCGTTCCGAATCACGTTCCTGTTGGACCACGCACTACTGGCCGGCTTCGATCTTGGCGGTAATCAGTCCGACCTTGTCCACACCCGCAGAATGCGCGATGTCGATGACCTGCGCTACTTCATTGAAGGTGAGGTCGGGATCAGCCTTGACGAACATGACCTTCTCGGCGCGAGTCTTGAAGATGTCGTTGAGACGGCCTTCAAGGTTCTCCCACGTCACATCGTCCTGGTTGATCTTCAAGGCCGCCTTGTCGCCGCCGCCCTTGAGGAGCTGCACGACTACGGTGCGGTCGCTGGGCTCCTGCTGTTTGTCCTTGTCCTTGGGCGGCTGGGGAACCAGCGCGTCCAGGCCCTTGGGGGTCAGCGGCGTGATCACCATGAAGATGATGAGCAGCACCAGCAGCACGTCAATCAGAGGCGTTACGTTGATGTCAGCCGAGGGCCCGCCTTTGCCCCCGCCCAGGTTCATTCCCATAACCGACTCCTGTTACTGCGTCGGCGCGGGCGGTGGTGTTTGCGCCGCCGCGCCTAGTTTCTTCTGTTCCGTCAACAGTCCAACATCATCCACCCCTGCTGAGCGGACGTTGTCCACCACTTCCACCACATTGCCGTAGCGGGCGCGGGCGTCGGACTTGATGAAGACCCGCTTGTCCACTTTGTTGGCCAGGCGGTCCTTTACTTTGGCGGTGAGCTGGTCGGGCTCCACCCGGTCGGTGCCGAAGTAGATTTTGCCGTCGCGCATGACCGCGATCAGCAGAGCATCTTCCTTGTCGGCGTCCGGCATCGGCATGGGGTTGTTCACCCGGGCCATGTCCACGCTCACCCCTTTCTGCAGCATGGGTGTGATGACCATGAAGATGATCAGCAGCACCAGCATCACGTCCACCATGGGGGTGACATTAATGTTGGAGTTTACTTTCGAGCCTTCGTCGCGTTTTACTAACGCCATGGTTTAACCTCCCCGTTCCATCGGAATTCGGTGGTGTACCGCCTCACCGACGCCGAATTACCGGCGGACGGCTCCGCGACGCTTAAGGAAGTAGTCAATCAACTCGCTGGAGCTGTTGTCCATTTCCACATCGAAGGCTTCCACCTTGTTGGAGAAGTAGTTGAACATCATCACGGCCGGGATGGCGACGAACAGTCCGATAGCGGTGGTCACCAGGGCTTCCGAAATACCGCCGGCGACGGCGCCCAGACCGGTTGCCTTCTGGGTCGAAATTTCCTTAAATGCGTTGAGAATGCCGACCACGGTGCCGAGCAGCCCGATGAAGGGGGCCGTCGAACCGATGGTGGCGAGACCGCCCAGGCCGCGCTTGAGTTCGGCGTGGGTGATGGCTTCAGCACGCTCCAGGGCGCGCTTGGAGGCCTCGATCTGCTCCCCCGGAATGTCGCTGGATTCGCCATGGGCGCGGAATTCCTGCAGGCCGGCAGTGACGACCTTTGCCAAGTGGCTCTTCTTGTTGCGCTCGGCGATCTTGATGGCTTCGTCGATCTTGCCTTCGCGCAGCGCACCGGCAACGGCGGGAGCGAACGCACGTGACTGCTTGCGGGCGGCGCTGAACGCCATCGCGCGGTCAATCATCACGCCGATCGACCAGCCTGACATGATGAACAGGATGATCACAACGATCTTCGCCAGGATGCCCATCTGTTTCCACAGCGAAACCGGGTCCCATCCCACGCCGGCTTCCTGGAACATCCAGACGGCGACGTTGGGAACGTGGCTGAGAGTGTAGGTTGCAACGTTAGCTAAAAGCATGAGTCGAATTCTCCTCCTCGGGAACTTTGTTACTGCTGAACACGTCTGTTACTGCGTGATTCAGAACCTTTGCGCCGGATTGCTCCGGCTGGAAAACCTGCCGCATGTGGTACCGCAGGAACGTCCCTTACCAGTGTGCGGGCGCTTCAGCCGCGGCCGCATTGCCCACCGGTCGAGATGCAGTCGCTCAACCGAGGGCAAGGCCCGATTGCGCCAGTTTCTATCCGCCTGCCAGGGTGAAATTCACGTTAATCGTGGTTTCCACCTCGACGGGCTCGCCGTTCAGGAAGTACGGTTTGTACTTCCACTGCTTCACCGCGTCCATGGCCGCCGGTGCCAGCATCGGGTGTCCGCTGATCAGGTGCAGGTTTTCGATTGAGCCATCCTTGCTGATCACGGCTTGCAAGACGACCGTGCCCTGAATGCGTGCCTGGCGCGCTAACGGCGGATACTGCGGCTTCACCTGTCGAATGAGCAGACCTTGCGAAACGCCTTGCGAAACGCGCACGCGCTGGGGAGTGGCCGCCTTGGGCACGACCGCCGGAGCATTGCTGATGATGCCGCCGAGCACGCCGCCCATCGCGCCACCGGGAACGCCGCCCGGAACGCCGCCCACAACGCCGGCCACGCCGGTGGATGGCGGTGGCGGCTCGTCTTCCTTAATCATGGCGACTTTCTTCGGGATCGCCGTCGGGGTGCGCAACTGGCCTTGGTCGAGATCGCTCTGCATCTTCTTTACAATCTTGACCTCGGGGGCGGCTGCCGGAGGAGGTGGCGGAGGCGGAGGCGGAGGCGGCGCCACCAGAAAAGTCATGAGCTGCTGCTTCGGTAACGCGTCGGTGAATACAAGTGGTAGCAATACGAGCACGCCAATGAGAATGATCTGAAGGATAAAGGAGACTGCGGTGGTTGCCCCCTGCTTCGTCTTTATCTGGCCCCCAGATTCAATGAGGCTGTCTTCAAACATAGCCCTATCTCCGATGAACGCTTTAACTACTTATTAGACACCGGCCGATCTTTTTTTGCTCCCAAAATCGCTGTACAGCATCACGCCCTCGGCGGAGGCGGCTGTCAGTTAGCTGCACCGGAACCCCTCGCCCTACCGAAGGACTTGAATATACACCTCGCGGGGCGATTTGTGTCGCTAAGAAAATCGATTAAGCCTTGGCTTTTACCTTTTCCCGGCTGGCGCCCGCCGCCGGCACGGTAGCCCGGCCGGTCTTGCGGGACCGCCACTCCTGGTACGCCACCAGCATGGGGGCGGCCACCGCGATCGACGAATAGGTTCCGATCAGGATGCCAATCACCAAGGCCAGCGAAAACCCGCGCAGTACTTCTCCCCCGAACACATACAACGAGAGGACGGTAAGAAATGTCAAGCCCGAAGTCAAGATGGTCCGGCTGAGCGTCTGGTTAATGCTCTTGTTCACAATGTCGGCCAGGGCCTCGCGCCGCAGCAGCTTGATGTTCTCCCGGATGCGGTCATACACGACGATGGTGTCGTTCATCGAGTAGCCAATGAGCGTCAGGATGGCCGCGATGACCGTCAGGGTGATGTCCTTGTTGAGCAGCGAGAAGAATCCGATGGTGATGATGGTGTCATGGAAGCACGCCACCACCGCGCCCACGCCGTAAATCAGCTCAAAGCGGAACCACAGGTACACCAGCATCCCGCCCAGCGAGTACAGCGTCGCCCACAGTGCCTGCTTGCGCAACTGTCCGCCCACCTGCGGGCCCACGATTTCCACGTTGCGCACCGCGAAATCCGAGGTGTAGAAATCCTGCTGCATGGCTGCGAGCACTTCCGGCGGGACCACGCCCTTGAGCTCGTCTATCGACGTCAGCACCCCGCCATGCTGCTTGTTGCGGAAGTCGTCAACTTGCTGCGCAATCGCCAGGTATTTCGCCGGCGCGTCCATGCCCAGATGCAGAGGGTCCTTCGACAAAAGATACTGCTGCAGGCTGGACGGGCCGGTGTTGTTCAGGTCCTGCTTGCCGGCCTGCTGCTGCTCGCTGGACTCCAGCGCGCGGATGATGGTGTTCTTGCCCTGGTCCAGCGCCGCCTCGCTGGTTTCGCGCTGCTCCAGCGCCACCAGCACCTCGTTGTTGCCGGCTTCGCCAAAGCGCTGGATCTTGGGATCCTTCAGCCCGGCGCGGTCCATGGCAGCGCGAATGTGGTCCAGCTTGGGCGTTTCGGCGAACTTCACATAGACCAGCGTGCCGCCCTTGAAGTCCACGCCGAAGGGAATGCCGTGCCAGAAGAAAATGGAGAGCAGTCCGGCGACGCTGAAGATGAGTGAGAAGGCAAGGAAGTACCACTTCTTGCCTAGAAAGTCGATATTGCTGTTCCGAAAAAACTCCACCACTAACCCCTTAAATACTCAAAGCCTCGCCACGCTGGTGGCGGTTGAGGATGCTGTCGAAAATCACGCGCGAGACAAAGACCGAAGTGAACAAGTTGGCCGCCAGACCGAAGCTCAGGGTCACGGCAAAACCGCGCACCGGGCCGGTTCCGAAGAGGAACAAAATGATGGCCGACACAATGGTCGTGACGTGCGTGTCAACAATCGTGACCCATGCGTGCTTGAAGCCCTGGTCCACGGCCTGCGGCGGGGTCTTGCCGTGCCGCAACTCTTCGCGAATGCGCTCGAAGATCAGCACGTTCGAGTCCACGCCCATACCGATGGTGAGAATCACGCCCGCGATGCCCGGCAGAGTAAGTGTTGCGCTGGTGAAGCCCAGAAATCCCAACAGGATGACCAGGTTCAGAAACAGTCCCAGGTCGGCGTTGATGCCCGCGAACTTGTAGTACACCAGCATGAACACCATCACAGCGATCATGCCGAACAACGCTGCCCGCACGCCGGCACGAATCGAGTCCGCGCCCAGCGACGGTCCCACGGTGCGCTCTTCCAGGTACTTGATGCCTGCCGGCAGCGCGCCCGAACGCAGCGTCAGCGACAGGTCCTGCGTCTGCTGCTCGGTAAAGGCGCCGGTAATGCGGCCTTCGTCCCGAATCGGCTCCTGGATGGTCGCCACTTCCATCACCTTGTTGTCCAGAACCACTGCAAGCCGTTCGCCCACGTGCGCGCTGGTGAAGGCGTAGAAGCGCCGTCCACCTTCGCCGGTGAGCGTGAACTTCACATCCGGACGCCCGTTTTCATCGCGTCCCGCATCGGCCGTGCGCAGATCGCTGCCGCTCACCGCCGAGGCCCGCGTGATGACCCAGTAGGACTCGGTATTTTCCGACCCCCTCTGGCCTATGTTCTTGCCCTTCAGCAGCACCGCGTTCGCCGGAAGGATGCCGCCATTGGCCTGCATGGCTTCCTGCTCGCTGGAGTAGGGACCGCCCAGCGCCTGGCGAATTTCCAGCATCGCCGTGGACTGCATGATTTCCTTCACCCGCGCCGGATCGTCCACCCCGGGGAGCTGCACCAGGATCTGGTAGTCACCCAAGCCGTGTTCCTGAATCACCGGCTCGCTCACGCCGAGCTGGTCGATGCGGTTGCGGATGGTCTCAATCGCCTGCTGCTGCGCCTTGGTCTTGGTGTCCTTCACAATGCTGGGTTTCATGGTCAGCGTGAAGGAGTTTTCCGGACCCGAGGCCAGGTCGAAGTCCGGCAAACGGTCGGCGACGATGCTGCGAAACTCGCTGATCGATTCCGAGGGAATCCCCTTGATCGCAATCAGTTCGGGATGCTGCTGCGGATCGGGCTTGACGATCTCGGCGTAGTTGACGTTCTTCGCCTTGAGGTCTTCCTTCAGGCGCTCGATAGCGCGATCAGTGTCGGCATTGATGGCATCGTTCACCTGCACCTGCAGAATCAGGTGCGTGCCGCCCTTGAGGTCGAGCCCCAGATGGATGCGCTGCTGCATCGACGCCAGCAAGCCGGCCGGTGTAAAGCTTTGGGGACTGCCA